>Ga0181516_10000387_pt1 | contig 41506 bp, 32 predicted proteins | sample PEATcosm2014_Bin_25_FD_121104 | JGI IMG/M metagenome (GOLD analysis project Ga0181516, IMG submission 121104) | Peatland microbial communities from MTU Mesocosm Facility, Houghton, MI, USA - PEATcosm2014_Bin01_10_metaG | ecosystem: Environmental > Terrestrial > Soil > Wetlands > Peat | place... | reverse complement strand
GCTGGAAGGCGCCGGAATCTCCCATCGCCTTCCAGGAGACGGAATCCGGAAGGCGAACGGCGTCCACGGGAAGTGTCGTGGAGACGGTGGCGGAGCCGGGTTTGGGTCCGGTGCTGTCGTTCTTGCAGGAGAGGAGGGCCACCAGCGCCAGGAGTGGCACGGCAGCAGCCAATCGAACGCGGATGGAGTTGGAAAGCAGCATGGGTCTCTACCTCGGCGCGATGGGGGGCAATCCTGGGGGGCAATGTAGAACCCTGGAAGAAGCGCCCGGGGATGACTTCCTTTCCCACCAAAGGAGACCCGCCATGAATTCCCGATCCCTTGCACCGACCCCCATTGCGTCCCAATCGCCACGATCCCTCCTCGCCCAAATGCGGGCCCTCTGATGCCCACCTACATCGGACAGCTTGGCACCCTCCTGGAGATCACGGTTGAATCGGTGCTCCTGGGTTGCCGATGGAGCCATACCCAGGCCGTGGTGGGCGGAGAGGTGGCTCTCGTGATCCACATCGGCTACGTGGGCGACGGCTCCCCCGTGGACTTCCGCATCTTCGACGAGAAGGGCTCCACGGTGGCCAAGCTCAAAGGGAAGGTCCGACAAAATATCGGATCGGCCAAGTGGACCGTTCCGGCCAAGGCCAAGGGCAACCTGTTCTTCATCGCCGAGGCCAAGGAGGTGGAGATCGTGGGCCGCTCGGACACCCTGACCGTGGTGACGGGAGCCGCCATCGGGCCGGTTTCCGTCACCGACCCCGACGGCAGGGCGCTTTCGCAGGTCCAGATCGGGGACAGGATGCGTTGGGTCTGCCGACTCCCCGGTGTGCCCGACGACACCAACTTCCAATGGCGTATCCAATGCCACCAGGACGCGGCGCACCAGACCACGGTGGCCTCAGGCGTAGGGTTCGCGAAGCAGAGCCAGGGAGTGGTGCTGTGGGAAAGCCGCTACCCGTTCCCCCAGGAAGAGAAGAAGAGCCAAGCGGACCTGGACCCGACCTCCGAGACCTACCGGGACGCCTTCTACCAGGCCCACTTCCACTGCCTGGGGGTGGCGGTGCGGAGCGGGGAGGTGAAGGTGAGGACCACGGCAACGGTCCGGATGAAGGGCACGAAGAAGAAGTATTCCACCACCCTCCCGGACAAATCCAAGAAGGATCAGGACGCCTCGCAGGACCCGATCATCCAGCTGGATGCTCCGGGGGTGGGGACTAGCGATCTCCATCCTTCCGAGGGGAGGTGAAGGATTGCCCAAGGGAATCACCTTCGCGAATGGCCAGGACCTGACCTGCAAGTGCTTTCTATTGGCCCTCAATCACAGCATCGACAACGTGCGAAACATCCCCGAAGAGTTCGTCGTTTTCGGGGAGTACCACATCCCGCACGCGAATGGTACCCGCCTGGAGAGGGTGGAGTTGGGCAGGGTGTCGCTCTCGGAATTCGACGACACGGATGGCTACGCCTCGTTCGAATGCATGTTCTCCTGGCCCACGGGTCAGGAGCCGCACAAGATCCAGGTCTTCTACCGCTCCACGGACCCGAGCGACAATCCCCAAGCCGTGGCGGCAACTCCACTTTTGCCATTCGAATTCTGGTTGGCCGCCTGGAACCCGGATTCCCCTTCGGCAGAGCAGATCCAAAAGGACGCCAAGGATGGAAAGCTCTGGGTGGACCGTCCGGTCTCCTCTCCCGGACGATGGCACCTGGCCCATCCCTTCGCGACGATCGATGACATCGCCGTGATTTACCTGTGGCGGTACGAAGCCCCCGCCTTCTTCGAGATGCACAGCCACATCGAAGGCAACCACTGCTCGCCGTTGCCTCCAGCGTGGATCCACGCCTGGGATGCCACAGTGGAAGTGCACGAACTGGAACCCGGCTACAAATTGCAGGACAATCTCCTTTCCCTTCCGATCCTGGGAAAGGGAGAGATGGCGCAGATCAGCACCAAATCCACGGACAAGATCGCCTCCCAATTTTGCAACGATTTCGGGGAGGGCGAATATGGGAGCGTTTTCCCATTTCTCGCCAAGGATGCCGACCAAGTCGCCTGCCTGATGCCCATGGACATGGAATACATGCATTTCAACGGGTACTTCGGGATCCCTATCTCGCAGGTCGTTCGGTCCATGGAGTCGGAAACCGGAATCACGAAGGATGTCCGTTGGTACTGCTGGGACAAGATCTGGGAATTTGCGACCAACAACGATCCGTACTCCATCAATGTTCCCAAGTATACGGGATCTCCTCGATCAGTCCGGGAAGAGGTTTGGTCCTGGATGGAACTGGCGAACAAGAACAGATACGAAGATTGGAGCAAGCAATTTGCCACTTATTCAGGCTTGTTCAAGCGGTCCAACGGTAGTGCCCGATATCTTCCGCTTTTCCATTTCGATCCCCGTAGATATCTCCAGGTAGATTGGCCATACACAACGATTGACCCCATGCACCGTAGCACTGATATTCCAGAAACCTTGGACCAGGTCCTGTCCCAATCCGTCCAATCGCAATGGAACACGGGAACCGCGTCATTTTTCGGGTTCAAGCTCTACACTTCGTTGGGTTGGGCTCCCATGGACCCCTTCCTGAAGGATCCCTTGCAACGGTTCTACGCGGAATGCGAACGGGATCGAATTCCGCTGCTGAACCATTGCACGCCTGGTGGCTATTACACCCATGACCGCCGTCACTACTTCGATTTGCTCCAGGATCTCAAGATGGTGACCCCGGGCCAGGATGACGACCTCGACGAAGAGGGCTGGATTTCCCGCTTCTCCGATCGGGTACTTGGCCCCGATGGGAAGGGATTCTCCCCAAACCCGGCCAAGGACGACAATTGGGCAAGCCACCACGAGGAGGATCGAGTGTGGTGGTTCGTCCACCATTACGTCTCGCCCCGGTCGTGGAAGAAAGTCCTGGCGATGTTCCCCAAGCTCAAACTTTGCCTGGCGCATCTGGGCGACTCCGACCACTTCAGCGACGATGCCTGGGGAAAGCGGAAAATGAGGGAGCCGCACCTGAAGACTCATGACCAGATCAATCCCAGAACCCAGCTCACCATCGCCTTCGATGGGGACAGCCTCGATCCCGCCCGGACCCACCGATTCCTCTACGATCTGATCAACCTCGTCCAACCAAGCAACAACGTCTTCGTCGACCTGAGCTATGTGATCCTGGATCAGCACAATGCCGCCAAGGTCACCGAACTGTTCCATTGGGCGCAACTCCACAAGCCCATCCTTCTGGAGCGCATCCTCTGGGGCACGGATTGGCCGTTGGTGGGGGATGAACCACCCGTGAAGAATCCCAACACGATCCTGCGCGTCTTGAAAGGCGAGAACCTGAAGAAGGGCAACATGCTCCGGCGCTACGCCCGGGCGTTCCGCGAGGCCGCACCGGACCTTCCGCACGACTTCTTCCTGCGCGCCTGCTTTCTCAATCCGCTCCAGTACTTGGATCTGCGACGGATCCGATCCCTATTGGGTGCGGATTCGGGATGGGACTGGGTCCAAGATCTGGACGAACGCCTCTTCGATGTGGACTGCACACTGGACAAGACCGAGATTCTCTACTCCAATCACAAATCCCTGGCCTTCCCGGTGGGCGTATGAGACGCAAGCTTCTCCTATTCTCGGTGCTGGTCGTGGGGACGACCGGTCTCGCCCTCCTGCTGAAAGGCCCTTCCGTGAAATCCGAGCCCCCGTTCTTTTTGGTTCCCTTCGACGACTTCAACGTGGAAGCGCAGGACTTCATCCCCGGACTCGGCGACGAGGACTTCCAGATCGAAGTCCCCGACGGGGAAGCGCTGGACCAGATCAGCCTGAGGGAAGGCAAGTTCCATCGCGAAAGGATCCACCTTGCGGATTATGGCATCGGGACCAACTATGAGACTGTACCATCGAAGCAAGGATTCTTTCTCTTCGAAGGAACGGGGGCTCTCTTTTTCTCCTCGGGTGGGAAGAAACAGGTATGGAACGAAGATCTTGAATCCGTTGGTCCGACCTATGGGCAATCCGATGGGACTGCACTTCTCTTTCGGCAATACATAGACCGGCAATTGCAGTTTGTTCGGCTACACCCTGAAAACGGGACTGTCGAAATCCTTCTGACCCTGCCTGAAAGGACACCCAGTGGTGAGACCCTGGAACGGCATTATGTCCAGAACGGATTCATCTGCACTTGGGGATCCAGTAGGCTGACCAAGTCCGCTTTACCCGCCCAGTTCTATGGATTCGACGGAAGGCCTACCCCGCACCCCTTGGCGGTGGGACTCAACCTCCTACAGCAGCACAAGATCGATCTGCGTCCCCCGGAACTGACACCGTCGTATGGTGCGTTCTACCCCAGCCAAACCAAAGACACATGGGGTCTCTTCTGCTGGAAGGGGCTCCCCAACCAGCCCGACAAGAATCTGTTCCTCCTGAGTGTCACCGACACCGTCCAAGCCGTTCCTGTCAACCTCGATCGCTACGACTTGATCCCAAGGGAGTCCCTGGACTTTCTCCTGGTGAACCCCGTCTACAACGTCTTCCTCGCGGGAGCCCGTCAGAACCGCAACGACGACAGCATCATGATCTTCCTGGGCCGCGTGCGCAAGGACAGCACCGGGAAGATCTATCGCGCCGAGACGTTCCGTGTCAGGTACTTCCAGGAAATCGCGAGCCCCGTCTTCTCCCGAGACGGAAAGGTGCTGCTGTTCGCTTCCCGTTTGCCGGATGGAACCAACCTCGTCTTCGCCCAACTGGCCGACATCGTCGCCGACGTCAACCGCCGCTACCCCAACGCCAAGTTCGACCTCGCGGAGCTGAAGTAAGCGCGTAGCTCCCCGAGGATTGGCCGACGGCCCCAGTGACCACCCCCAAAGCTCGCCTCCCCGATTCCCCACTTCCACGGTACCGACGACGAAGCCGTGGCCTCCGCCCTCATCCCTCCCCCCACTCCCCTGAAAAGCCGGCATCACAACCCCCGCCGCCACGGCGCATCGCCGTGCAGGCGGGCGCGCCACCCGAGATGCACAGCGAAGCCTCCCGCGTGAGCCGCTCCGGCGGCTGGGGTGTGGGGGACGGCAGTCCACCACGAAGGCGCGGGATTCCCAAGGGCCGCGCCCGGTCCTTGGGCCGCCGGAGGCAAGGCGGGGTCCAGGGGCGAAGGCCTCCAGGGTTCCCATCGGACCTCCGTCCGATGGGAGGGCGTGCGAAGCCCCTGGCGCCGGTACAGGGCTGCGGAAGCCCTGTAAACCAAGCCGCACCGCAGGTGCAAGAAAATGATGCCGCGCCGCCAGGCGCAAAAAACCAGCCCGCGCAGCGAAAAGAGAAGACCCCCGTCAGACCAGTTCGTACCCCAGCGTCCTCCGCTTCGGCACGAACCCCGCCTCGGAGAGGTACCGCTCGGCGGCGCGCAACGTCTTGAGGCCGCGCGACACCAGGACGTTCTCCTCGATCACGATGCTGGAGATGTCGTCGGCGCCCGAACGCAACGCCAACTCCGCGAGTTCCCGGCCCACCACCATGATGGACACTTCGATGTGCGGGATGTTGTCGAGGAAGAGGCGCGCGGCGGCCACCATGCGCAGGTATTCCAGGCTGCGCACATGGCGGATGGGAAAGTTCTTGGTCTGGGGCTGGAAGGTCCAGGGCACGAAGGAGAGGAACCCGCCGGTGAGGTCCTGCTGGTCGCGGAGGTAGGAGAGGTGGTCCACGACGTCGTCGACGGTTTCGGTGGAACCGAACACGATGTTGCACGATCCCGGGAGCCCCGCCTTGTGGCACTCGCCCATGACCATGCACCAGTCCTGCCAGGAAAGCTTCCTGGGCGACAGAATCTGACGCATCCTGTCGGTGAGGATCTCGGCGCCGGCCCCGGGGACGGAACCCAAACCCGCTTCCTTGAGGATCCCGAGGAGGTCGGCCACCGACAGGCCTTCCTTGCCTGCCAACCGGAAGATCTCGACGGGGGAGAGGGCGCGGACGTGCAGTCCGTGCGACCGGATGAGCCGGAAGGCGTCGGTGTAGTACGACAGCGGAAGGCGCGGATCCACGCCGCCCTGGAAGAAGATGGAGTCGCACCCGTGCTCCAGGGCCTCCACGGTCTTGCGTCCGATCTCCCCGAGGTCCAGCACGTAGCCCCGGTTGGAATCGATCTCGTCCTGGAAGGAACAGAAGGTGCAGCCGACGTCGCAATAGTTCGTGTAGTTGATCACCCGGAACGCGGTGTAGGTGGCGGCTTCGCCTCCATGCCGCCGGATCCGGGAGCGATGTCCGGCCTCCGCGACGGCGGTCCAGTCCTCGCTTCGCAGGATGCGCCCCAGGTCCTGCCGCGAGAGCCTCTTCCCTCCCGACGCCTCCTCCAGGAGGGGACGGATGTCGTCTGGTTTCTCCATTGGGTATGGAAAGATCCTAATTCGGACATCCGCGCGAGGGTGCTAACTTCATGTCCGCCCATGCCTGAAGCCACGAGCCTGCCCGGTCTGGTCCTGGACTCCATGTCGCGAGACTCCTCGCGAAAGCGCATCCTGTGGCGGGAAGCGGATGCCATCGAATCCCTGGACGGGGATCGGTTCCTGGGCAAGGTGTCCTCCCTCGCCCAGGGTCTGGCCCGGCTCGGCGTGGCTTCCGGGGACAGGGTCGGAATCCTCGCACCCTCCTGTCCGGAATGGCTCCTGTTCGACGTGGCGGCGCTCTCCCTCGGGGCCGTCACCGTCCCGCTGTTCGCCAACGTCTCCAAGGAAAATCTCTCCTGGCAGATCCGGGATTCCGGAATGAAGGTCCTCCTGGCCCAGGACGCGTCGCAGGCGCTCCTGGCCCGCGGCTGTTCCGGAGCCTCGTTGCGGATCGCCACCCTGGCGGGCGAGGTGCCCGGGGACTCGATCGGATGGGAGGAACTCCTGTCCGACGCGCCGGATCTGGACGGATTCCGTCGCGACGTGGCGAGGCTCGGACCGGAGAACCCGGCCACCATCATCTACACCTCCGGCAGCACCGGAAGACCCAAGGGCGTCGTGCTGGACCACGGCGCGCTTCTTTTCCAGATCGCGGGCGCACGGGTGCGATTCCCGCTGGAGGCGAAGGGAAACCTCGCCCTGAGCAGCCTTCCGTTCGCCCACGTCTTCGAACGGATCGTGACCTACTTCCACCTGCGCAACGGATATCCGCTCGCCATCGCGAGGGACGTGCAGGCGGTGGGCGACGATCTCAGGATCTTCCGTCCCACCATCTTCACGGTGGTCCCGCGCCTCCTGGAAAAGATGCTGGACCGCATCGAAACCCAGGCGCGATCGGCAAGCGGGATCAAACTCGCGATCGCGAAGGCGGCCCTGGACGAAGCCGGTCGGGAACGCGGCCCGCTGTCCCCGTTGATCTCCCCCATCCTGGATCTTCTGGCCTGGCGGCGCGTGCGGAAGGCCCTGGGAGGCCGTCTGAGCCTGATCGTCTGCGGAGGGGCCGCCCTCCCCCATCGCGTGGAGTTGCGCCTGAGGAGGATGGGCCTGCCGATCATGGAGGGCTACGGGCTCACCGAACACGGACCGGTGGTGTCCGCGAACGGTCCTTCGGAAAACCGTCCCGGCTCGGTGGGAAGGCCCTTCCCGGGCGTGGAGACGCGGCTCCAGGACGACGGCGAACTTTGGGTGCGTTCCCGCTCGGTGTTTTGCGGCTACTGGAACCGCCCCGAGGAAAGCGCCCGGGCTCGCACCGAAGACGGCTGGCTCCGGACCGGCGACCTTGCCCGGATCGACGACGACGGATACCTGTTCCTGGTGGGGAGGAAGAAGGATCTCTGCAAGACCGCCGGGGGCAAGTACGTGGCCCCGGCGCCCATCGAGGAGGCCCTGGCCTCCCACGAGCTGGTGGAACACGCCGTGGTCTGCGCGGACGGGCGGAAATTCGTTTCCGCCGTGCTGGCTCCGGATTTCGCCGCGTTGCGCCGCCGCGCGGCCGCCGCCGGGGGAGAGACGACGGAATCCGACATCCTGTCGAGCCCCGACTTCGCCGCGGAGATCGGATTGCACGTTTCGGCGGTGAACGCCCGCTTGGACGATTGGGAGAAGATCCGGCGGTGGACCGTGTCTCCCCATCCCTTCCGGATCGAGACGGGAGAGATCACGCCCACCCTCAAGGTGCGCCGCGCCGAGGTGCTCCAACGCTTCTCCGACGCTCTCGACGCGCTCTACCGCTGAGCCCGACCCCGGTTCCGCGGGGTTCAGACGGCGGATCGCGACGATTCCCGACGCAATTCCCCGTACATCCGCAGGACCTTCCGGAAGTAGCCTTCGGGCAGTGGCGATTCCCCGCGCAATCCCGATTCCAGGCCGGAAGGCCCCACGTTGTAGGCCATGATGCCCAGGCGAAGGTCTCCGTAGCGGTGGATCATCTGCAACAGGAAGGCCACCCCCACCGAAAGGTTGTAGCTGGGGTCCATCAGGTCCGTTTCCGAGGGGGCGGGTTTGCCCAGCGCCACGGCCATGGCGCGCGCGGTGGCGGGCCGGACCTGCATCACGCCCAGCGCGCCCGAAGCGGTGCCCGCGGCCCCGTGGCCCACGGCGTCGAATTCCGCCCCGCTTTCGGTCATGACCACCGCGAGGATGAGCAGCGGGTCGAAGTCGTAGAACCTCGCATTTCGGTCGATCTCGCTGGCGAGGTACGACGCCTCGCGACCGGAAATGCCTCCGTGGGAGACGTCGACGAGGATGTCGCGCACCTGGCAAGTCCGCGCCAAGGTGCCCCGCACCGTTTGCAGGGAATCGAGGCGGACGCGGATGCGCGCCTGTTCGCGACGGCTCCTGGAATTCATCTCCCCCAGGACCACCACCAGGACCGTGTCCGCCAGCAGCACCGTGGCCAGCAGACAGATCCCGAGCACGGTGGGACGCATGGCCAGGGTCCAGGAACGCCCGCTCGTCGAATCCTTGTCGGGCACATCGGTCAAGGAACGGAATCTCCGCCGGTTTCCGGAGTCTTGCGGCGCACCCAGTGGCGCTGGGGCAACTCCAGGAGACCCAGGTCGGCCAGGGGCTTCAACCGGGTCTCGTAGTCCGCGATCTCGCGTTCGGCGCGGGTCTGCTCGCCGCGCAGCCGCTCCAGCTCTCCGCCCTCGACCTGCAGCATCCGGAACTGCCAGAGAACCAGGATCATCAGTGTGGCCATCCAACCCGCCAGGATGGCTCCAAGCGAGACGGCCACGGGAGCGGCCAACCGGAAACCGGTGCGGCGGGACCACCGGAAACCCCGGTCCTGGAAACCGGTGGAAAGCAGGCTCGCCAGGCTCGGATGGATCCGGAACAGGTTCCGCCAAGGGGACAACCTGTCCAGCACGTCTTCGGAAACGCACAGGATGGCGAGATCGGCGCCCGTGCCGCGGAGGTCGGACTCGATGGACAAGATCTGCAAGACCGCCTCGTCCGAGAGCGACACCACCCGGAGCAGATCCAGCACGACGGACCTTTTCCTTTCCGACAGGGACTGCACCTTTTCGCGCAGCACCGTGGCCGACTCGGCGTCCAGCCGGCCCGAAGGGGCGATCACCAGCAGTCCGGACGTTTCGTAGAGGGAGAAGTCGAGGGCGCTCATGATTTGCGGGCGGTTCCCAGGTCGATCCTCGTGATCAGTGCCCACGACTCGCCGGGAGGAAGTTGGATCTCCCAGTCCGCGCTCGCGTCCATCCCGTCCAGGCGACCCGCGTCCTGGTCCCCGCCCCTTTGCACCAGGCGCGGGGATGCCAGGAACTTCGCCTCCTTGTTCGATTCCCAGGAGAGCGTCACGCCGGCCGGCCTGTCGGCCACATCCCAGGACTTCCCCGTCGCTGCCAGATTCTGGCGCAGATCGACGGCCGGTCCGGGATCGATGCGGTGCTTCTGCTCCCCCGCCCCGCCTTCTCCCGGACTGGCGGAAAGCACGCACCGGAACACGAACAGGAGCAGGTGCGACCCCGTGTTGGTGATCTTGTAGGTGGCCGCGACCTGGGCCTTTCCGGCGCGGACGGTGAACGTCTTCTCGAACAGCATCGGGTGCGACAGTCCGGACAGCCGCAAGGTGCCCGCGCGACACATGACCACCTGGAGATCCTGGTGCGTGCGCTTGTACTGGACTTCGAACGGCCTGTCCGGGAAATCCCCGACCGCGAGACCGTCCTCCCCGGAAGACCCTTGGACGGCCAGGAAGGATTCCACAAGAACCGCGCCTCCCGCCGAACAGCCCCAGGGATGGCGGCGCGGCTTGAAGTCCAGCGCCGAGAGGCGGCCTCCGCGGCGCGGTTCCAGGAGCAGGCACAGCTTGGAATTGCGAACCAGCACCTGCTGCGACCCCTCGCAGAGAAGGTCCAAGGCGTCCACCTGGACGGAATCGTCCGGCAAGGTCTGGTCCAGGGCCGTCTCCGCCTCCAGGATGAGGGAGCCCAGACGGACTCGGTCGCGCAGATACCGGATTCCTCCCGCTTCGTCCGCGTCCCTGAAAAGACTGGCGTTCTGGGCCTGGAGCAGCGGATCGGCCACCATGGCGCGGATCTTGGGTCCCGGCACCTGCTCCGACCGGGAAAGGAGGTGCAACATCCGCTTGTGACAGAGATTGGCCCACGGTTGGCGGCGCAGGAGATCGCGGACACCGCCCCCGGGACCCGGGTCGCAAAAAGCCCGCGCCGCGGAAGGAGGGGGGTACACCACCGATCGGGGCTCGTCCGTCCGGATCGCCTCTCCGGGGAGGATCAGCTCGTACCTTCCGGGTTGCCGGTCGCAAAGCTCGGCCAGGGCGGACAACCGTTCCAGATGCACCGGCTCGAACCCCTCCCGGCTGGAGGCCAGGAGCGAGACGTCCAGCATGCCTCCCGGGGGATCTCCCCCCTCCAGCGCCGGGGTGGAGGCCAGCCGGAGCATCTCCTCCACGGCCCCGGCGCGGAACAGGGCGCACAACGCCTCGCGCGAGGGAAGCAGACGGAAGGGCACTCCGAGCTCCTCGGTGAGGAACCATCCGAAGCGCGCGTCCTCCTCCGCGAGCGGGATCTGGTGGTCCTTCAGCACGGTGTATGAAAAACCGGATTGGAGGAATCCCGTGACCAGCGAAGGATCCCAGACGAAGCCCGGAAGCCAGATCCCGTGCGGCTCGGCACCCGTGTGCTGGCGCAGGGAACCGGAGAGCATCTGGATCTGCGAACGCCGGGAGGACTCGGGAATCTGGGCGAAGAGAGGATCGTGGAAGCCTCCTCCAAGCCATTCCAGCCTCCCCGCGGTCCCGGCTTGGCGCAGGATGTCCAGGACGCGAGGGACGGTGCGGGCGGCGCTTTCCAGGACGCGACCGGGCAGGTACAGCCCGAATCGGAAGGACAGGTGACGTTGCAGGATGCCGGCCAGAGTCTCCAGTGGCGAAGAAGAAAGCCTTCGGATCTCCTCGTCGGCGAGAAATCCCGGATCGTGCATGTGCACCACCACGGAAAGCCGGGTCGGAAGCGGATCTGTCTCCTCGCTCATCGAAATCAGAGATACATCCTTCGGATCCTGTCCGGACGGCTGCACCCCGGGCTGGACCCGCCCGAACCCGGGCAAGCTCGCCCGCGCGGTTTCCCAATCGCGGAGTTCCAGCTCCCGGAGATATATTTCCCCCCTCTATCGCCATTGGCAGTCCGACACCAAGCTCCGCCGGACCGGCCTCGGCCCACATCGATCCCAAAGAGGAACGCATGGCTAGCAAGTACGTCTATTTCTTCGGCGCGAACGCATCCGAAGGCAACGGCACGCAGAAGAACCTTCTGGGTGGCAAGGGTGCGAATCTCGCCGAGATGGCGCGGCAGGGATTCAACGTCCCCCCCGGCTTCACGATCACCACGGAAGTGTGCGTGGAGTACTACAAGCAGGGGAAGAAGTTCCCCTCGGACGTCAAGCCCCAGATCGACGCCGCCGTGGCGAAGCTCGAGAAGGCCTTGGGCAAGAAGTTCGGCGACAAGAGGAATCCCCTCCTGGTCTCGGTGCGCTCCGGCGCCCGCGAATCCATGCCCGGCATGATGGACACCATCCTGAACCTGGGCCTGAACGACGAGACCGTGGAGGCGCTCAAGGCGGCGACGGGAAACGGCAAGTTCGCCTTCGACTGCTACCGCCGCTTCATCCAGATGTACGGCGACGTCGTGATGGGAGTGCAGAAGAAGCACGAGAACGAAGAGGAACCCTTCGAGGGCGTCCTGCACGCCGTGAAGCGCGAAGCCGGCGCGAAGCTGGACAACGAGCTCTCCGAGGAAAACCTCAGGGAACTCGTCGTCCGCTACAAGGCCCTGGTGAAGAAGTACACCGGGAAGTCCTTTCCCTCCGATCCCCGGGAGCAGCTCCAGGGCGCCATCCAGGCCGTGTTCCAGAGCTGGATGAACGAACGCGCCATCCTGTACCGCGCCAAGTACCGCATCCCCGCGGAATGGGGAACGGCCGTGAGCGTGCAGTCCATGGTGTTCGGCAACATGGGCGACGATTCCGCGACCGGCGTGGCCTTCACCCGCGATCCCGCCACCGGCGAGAACGTCTTCTACGGCGAGTACCTGGTGAACGCCCAGGGCGAGGACGTCGTGGCCGGCGTGCGCACCCCGCTGAAGATCGTCGACATGGCCCTGGACAAGGATTGGGCATCCTCCTACAAGGAGCTCGAGGCCGTGCGGAAGAAGCTGGAGAAGGTGTTCGGCGAAGTCCAGGACTTCGAGTTCACCATCGAGAAGAAGAAGCTCTACATGCTCCAGACGCGCAACGGCAAGCGCACGGCGCTCGCCTACGTCAAGATCGCCCACGACATGGTGAAGGAGAAGCTGATGAGCCCCGAGAGGGCTGTGGAATCGGGCGACCCCGAGGCCTTGAACCAGCTGCTGCAGCCCATCTTCGACACCGCCGCCTTCAAGGCCGCCCAGACCGACGGCAGCTTCCTGACGGTCGGCCTGCCCGCCGGACCCGGTGCCGCCACAGGCGTGCTGGCCTTCTCCGCCGCCGAGGCCGAGCGCCAATCGGCGCTGGGCAAGAACGTGGTGCTGGCCCGCATCGAGACCTCTCCCGAGGATCTTCGCGGGATGATCGCGTCCCAGGGCATCCTGACCGCCCGCGGCGGGGTGAGCTCGCACGCGGCGCTCGTCGCCCGCCAGATGGGCAAGGTCTGCGTGGCCGGAGCCGGCGAGGTGGAGATCGACTACGAGAAGGGCCTGCTCTCCTGCAACGGCAAGACCCTGAAGGAGGGCGACGCCATCTCCATCAACGGGTCCACCGGGGAAGTGTTCGCCGGGATGATCAAGACCTCGCCCTCGGAACTTCTACAGGTATTGGTCACGAAGACGCTCGAGCCCTCCAAGTCGAAGCTGTTCCAGTACTACGACTTTGTCATGAAGCTGTCGGACAAGTACCGTCGCATGGGCATCCGCACCAACGCCGACCAGCCCGACCAGGCGAGCGTGGCCGTTTCGTTCGGCGCCGAGGGCATCGGGCTCTGCCGTACCGAGCACATGTTCTTCGAGGGCGACCGCATCGACACGGTCCGCGAGATGATCCTGTTCGCGGAAGAGCACGCCAAGTACAAGGAACTCGTGGCCGAAGCCGCAGGCCACGACGAGCGCGTCGCCTCCCTGAAGGCGGAATACAAGGACGCGATCGAGCACTTCAACGGCGCCTTGGCGAAGCTCCTGCCCATCCAGCAGAAGGACTTCGAGGGCCTGTTCACGGCCATGGCGGGCCGCCCCGTCACCGTGCGCTACCTGGATCCGCCGCTGCACGAATTCCTGCCCGCGACCAAGGAGCAGAAGCTGGATCTCGCCAAGAAGCTGGGCGTCTCCTACGACCGCATCGAGGCCTTGGGTCACTCCCTCCACGAGTCCAACCCCATGCTGGGCCACCGCGGATGCCGTCTGGGGATCGTGTATCCCGAGATCTCCGAGATGCAGTCCCGCGCCATCTTCCGCGCCGCCCTGGCCGTCGCCAAGAAGACCGGCAAGAAGGTCGTGCCCGAGATCATGATCCCGCTGGTGGGATTCGAGAAGGAGCTCGAGCTCCAGCTCGCCATCGTGCACCGCGTGGCCGCCGAGGAGTTCAAGGCCGCCGGAACCAAGCTGAGCTACCTGGTGGGCACCATGATCGAGATCCCGCGCGCCGCCCTGGTGGCCGCGGACATCGCCAAGCACGCGCAGTTCTTCAGCTTCGGAACCAACGACCTGACCCAGACCACGCTGGGCATGAGCCGCGACGACGCAGGGAAGTTCCTCCCGTATTACAGCAAGATGGAGATCACGAAGGGCAATCCCTTCGCCGCCATCGACCAGGCCGGTGTGGGTCGCCTGATGAAGCTCGCCATCGAGGGCGGTCGCGAGACCCGCCCCGACATCAAGCTCGGCATCTGCGGCGAGCATGGTGGCGAGCCCTCCTCGGTCAAGTTCTGCCACGACATCGGCCTGAAGTACGTGTCCTGTTCCCCCTACCGGGTGCCGGTCGCCCGCCTGGCAGCCGGACAGGCCGGGCTCGCCGAACTGAAGAAGGCGAAGGCCGCCGCCGACGCCGTCAAGGCGAATGCCAAGCCCGCGGCGAAAAAGGTGGCCAAGAAGGTACCAGCCAAGGTGGCCAAGAAGGTTGCGAGGAAGGCACCAGTGAAGGCGGCCAAGCCTGCCCCCAGAAAAGTGGCGGCGAAGAAAGTCGCGCCCAAGGCCAAGCCGGTGGCGAAGAAGACGGTCAAGAAGGTGGCCAGGAAGCGGTGAGACCAATCCGCAGGGGACGCCAGATTCAGCGTCCCCGCGGTTGGATCGATCCCATCGGTTCCAGCGATCCACGGCCCCGCCTCCCTCCGAAGGGAGGTGGGGCTTTTTCGCGACCGGATCGCTTCGGGTGCCTAGTCGACCAGACCCATTCCCGCGAGGATCCTGGGCAGGCATTTCTCGATCCGCGATTCGCGGGTGGCCGCCTGCTTGGCCGACGAGAAATGGAGCAGATACCCCCTTTGCCGCCCCGGGGTCAATGCTTCGAACGCTTGCTTCAGGGCGGGCGTCCTTTCCAGCCTGCGCCGGAATTCGTCGGGAACCGGAAATTCGTCCGTCTTCTTGAACTCCACCTTCGTGCCGGCCTTTTCCACCTCGATGGCTTCCAGGATGTATGTCTTCAGGACCGCCTGCATCTTCGCGACCCCGGAAGCCTCCGTGAACCGGATCTGCCGTGCGGCCTGCACGTTCCCGGTCTGGACGACCAGGATCCCGTCGGGGTCCTTCAGCAACGCGCCCTTGAAGAACAGGAAGGCGCAATATTCCTTGAACCCGTGGATGAGGACGACGTTCTTGCCCTCCAGGGTATAGCATGGCTGGCCCCACTTCAACTCTTCCCGCAGATTGCAGGACAGGGCGATCTTCCGCAAGAGGGCCATCTCGTCCCGCCACGTTTCCTCCCGCTTCAGGAAGGCGTCCACAACGGGGTTCGTCTCGATTTCGACTCCTGATCCCATGGATGAAGATTCTACGTAGGCGATCGCCAGCTCGTCAACGCATGTTCGATCACTTGGATGCTCTAGCCTCCCGGGACGGGATTCCGACGCTTTGCTACCCTGGAGACCCTAGGGGGGACTCGTGACGCTGGAAGACATCCTGAAGAATCCGGAGGACCACGACCTTGGATGCAAGGTCCTGGGAAAGTGCACCGTGGACAATCCGCTCGTCGGGCAGCGCTTCGTGGAGGACTGGCAGAAGGTGTGCCTCACCTCCGACGCGGAGGTCCTGCGCGATCTCGCCTCCCGGGGCGTGCCCGCTCCCGCCCTCGAGAAGGCCGGGCCCAGGAAGAAGATCTTCCACGACCCCGCCTGGACGCGGGCCGCCATCGTGACCTGCGGAGGGCTCGCGCCCGGCCTCAACGCCGTCATCAAAGGGCTGGTGCAGGTGCTGTGGTTCGACTACGGCGTTCGCCACGTGTTCGGCATCCCCTACGGCTACCGCGGTCTCAATCCCAAATACCGGCACGCTCCCGTCCCCCTGACGCCGGAAGCCGTGGACACCATCCACGAGGAGGGCGGAACGGTGCTGGGGTCCAGCCGGGGGAACCAGGAACCCTCCACCATGGTGGACACGCTCCAGCGCCTGAACATCAACGTGCTGTTCTGCGTGGGCGGGGACGGCACCCTGCGCGGAGCCCACGCCATCGCCGAAGAGGTCGCCAAACGCCGACTCCCCATCTCGGTGGTGGGCATCCCCAAGACCATCGACAACGACCTGAACCTGGTGGATCGCACCTTCGGGTTCGAAACCGCCGTGTACAAGGCGGCGGAGATCATCTCCAGCGCCCACGTCGAGGCTCGCGGCGCCTCCAACGGACTTTCCATCGTGAAGCTTATGGGGCGCGACTCCGGCTTCATCGCCGCCTACGCCACCTTGGCCAACACGGTGGTCAACATCTGCCTGATCCCCGAGGTGGAATTCCACCTGGAGGGGCCGGACGGGTTGTTCGAGGCCCTGCGCCGACGCTACGAGCGCGGAAAGACCCACGCCGTGCTCGTGATCGCGGAAGGCGCCGGCCAGGATCTCTTCAAGGGACTCCCCGAGGTGAAGGACGCCTCGGGCAACGTGCTCAAGCACGACATCGGAGACTTCCTGGTGGACAAGATCCGTCACCACTTCGAGCAGCTGGGCATGGACATCGCGCTGCGGTACTTCGATCCCAGCTACTCCATCCGCTCGGTCCCCGCCCGCGGCACCGACGCCATCTTCTGCTACCAGCTCGCGGAAAACGCCGCGCACGCCGCCATGGCGGGAAGAACGGACATCGTGGTGGGATCCACCGCAGGGGTGTTCACCCACGTGCCCATCTCCTACGCGACCTCCGAGCGCAAGAAGCTCGACGTCGACGGGGCGCTTTGGCACGCCGTGCTCTCGTCCACCCGCCAAATCGAATACTTCCGGGCCGGCCGCCTATCGTGAGGGCCTCCAGGCATCTTCCCTGTCCCGGCAGCGAACGGGCCTCCATGGCGAGCCGCACCACCTTCCAGTTGGGAGGGAGCGTCCGGTACCTGCTGGAGCCCACGAACGAACAGGAACTGGCGGACGCGCTCCGCTGGGTCCGCGCCAAGGGGCTGGAGCTGTTCGCGATGGGCCGCGGGTCGAATCTGGTGGTTTCCGACAAGGGGTGGTCCGGGGCGGTGGTCGCGATCTCCAACGGATTCTCCGGAGTCGATTGGATCGAGGAACGAGCCGCGGTCTTCGCGGGCACGCGCCTGACGGATCTTGTCGCACAGGCGGTCGGCCGGGGTTTGGCCGGGATCGAGCGCCTCGCGGGCATTCCCGGCACCGTGGGGGGTGCCGTCGCGATCAACGCGGGCGCCTACGGGCAGGAATTCGGCGATCGCGCCGCAGCCGTGAGATCCATGGACCTCGACGGCATCGTTCGGGAGAGGACCCGCGAGGAATGCGGATTCGGGTACCGGACTTCGGTGTTCCGGGGATGCCGCGAGATCGTCCTCTCGGCGGAACTTGTCCTGGCGCAGGGCGACCCCGAGGAACTCCGCCGGGTCGTGCGCGAGACGCAGAAGGCCAGGCTCGACAAGCAACCCCTGAACCTGCCCAACGCGGGATCGCTGTTCAAGCGGCCGTCCGGCGGGTACGCCTCCAAGATGGTGGAGGAGGCCGGCCTGAAGGGCTTTCGGGTTGGGAATGCCGCCATCTCCGAGAAGCACGCCGGGTTCGCCGTCAACCTGGGCGGGGCCACCGCGCAGGACGTCTGGAAGCTTTCCTGCGAAGTCATCCGCAGGGTTCGCGAACACAACGGCGTCGAACTGGAACGCGAGGTGGTCTTCCTGGGGGATTTCGGCATTATGGGGTCCGATCCTTGACTCGTGGTTCCCGTTCCGCCAGGTTCGTCCTCGCGGTGGGGCTCGCGGCGACATCGGGACAGATCCAGCCCATCGTAGCCCGCGACCTTCGCGTTTCCCTGGCGGAGATCGATTCCAACGGGGTCCGGCTCCTGCGCCTGCGGACCTTCGCGGACACCTTCGGATCGCCCTGGCTCCTCGCCGTGGATCCCACCGCCCTCGAACCCTCGCTCCATCGGCGTTCCGGATGGATCGAGACGGGTCGACCGCTGGAGGTTCTCGATTCCACCCCATGGGGAAGGCTGCGTCGCACCGAGCTGGATTCCGGCTGGCGGACCGCGGGCCTGTCGCGCATCCTGGGTCGCGAGCGGGGCATCGTGTTGTCCGTCGATCTCTGCCCGTCGCACAAGCCGTTGGACCGCAGGATCGTGCGGAGGGTTTGGGAAAGTTTCCGTCACGACGACAAACCCGTGCCGGTGTCCTTCTCCCTGTCGGGGACGTGGATCCGCAACCACGCGGACGATCTCGCCTGGCTGGAAACCCAGGTCGATTCGGGGCGGATCGATCCCACCTGGATCAACCACACCGACCACCATCGCTACATCAGGGGGGTTCCCGACCACCGGAATTTCCTGTTCCTGCCGGGGACCGACGTGCTCGCCGAGATCCTGGGGGCCGAACGCGAAATGCTCCGCCACGGCGCCATCCCCGCCGTCTTCTTCCGTTTTCCGGGGCTGATGGACGATTCGGCCATCTTCGGCCAGGTCGTGGCCACCGGCCTTCTGCCCGTGGGCTCGGACGCCTGGCTCGCCAAGCGCCAGGCAGCCAGACCCGGGAGCATCGTCCTCATCCACGGCAACGGGAACGAGCCGGTGGGCGTTGACGACTTCCTACGGCTGTTGGACTCCGAGCGGATGAACATCCGCGAGGGGAGCTGGCACCTGGAAGACCTGTCGGAAGATCTGGAGGAGGAGGAAATCCCGCCCAAGGGGACGGATTCGGCCCGCTGACCTATCGAACCCGGTGAGTGGAACCGCTTCCTAATTCTTCGGGGGAGAGGCCTTGTCCGGCACCACCAGGAACGACTTCGCCGACTCCCGCACGCTCTCGTCCGGGTCCTGCGCGAGACGGCCCAGGATCCGGAAGGACGGCCCGGATCCGATATGCCCCAGATCCACCGCGGACTCCAACCGCAGGGCCGGGGCCGGATCCCTGGAAAGCGCTTCCAGGGCGGAAGTGTCGGAAATCGAGATCCCGTCGGAAAGGGTGACCATCGCCTGCACGCGTTCGTCCAGGGACGCCGCCGGATCCTTGCAGATCTTCCACAGGAGTGTCCGGGCAGCCGGGCCTTCGGACAGGATCCGGCGACGCAGGATGGACATGGCCAGCGGGTCGGAGCCGGCATCGGACCGGGAACGCGCCGCGAGTTCCGCCACGTCCTCCCGCAGGGTCCGTCCCTCGAGGAGTTCGGCGACCGACCGGAGCGCCTGGGAATCCACCACGGGTGCGGGGCACGACACCGAAATGGGAGGGGGAGGTTGAGGCTTTTCCTTCGAGAAGTTGGGAATGTCCAGGGTGACCGAGACCCACCAGCCCGGGTTGTCGATGCCGGTGGTCGCGTCCACGGGAGGGGTCGGAAACCAACCCGGTTTCAGCCCGCGCAGGATCCAGGCCTGGAACTCGGTGAGCCCCCCCGCGATGTGGAATGAGCGCCACGCCACGCTCGCCCCGATGTCCTGCCGCCAGATGGTGGACTCCCAACGCGATTCCCATCCGATGGAGACGGGCAAGTCGAAGGCGGTTTCGAACGCCAGGTAGGGAACCATGTGGAAGCTTCCGGACGACGGCTCCATGCTCACGGCGGCGCGGGCCCTCACGAAATCCCACTTCTGCGCGGCCGCCAACCAGGCGCGACCGGTGGTGGCCTCTCCCGACCTGGTCACGTCGCCGAACAGGTCGCGGTCGGTGGGATACAGGAGTTCGTCGAATCCCAGGGACAGGTCGAAGGGGCCGTCGGCCTCGCGGACCAGCGCCGCCTTGGTCCCCAACCCGATGCCGTCGGAGAGCTCGGCGTCCACGGACAGGCGCGATGCCACCGAAGTCTCCAAGGCGAGGGCCCAGGGGTGCCGAACCGCGGGCTCGGATTGGGGAGGATCGGTCTGGAAGGTGTTGTCGAGGATGGATGCGCGCAGGCTGCCCGCATCCTCAACCAGCGGATCCGGAACGAAGGGCGTGGCGAAACCGGCGCAGGCCGATCCGCTCAGTCCGAGCGCGAGGGCAAGGACAGTTTTCGCCTCATGGGGTCGATTTCCGCGTCGGACAATTCTCTCCAAAGGCCTTCCTCCAGTCCTTCGAGAGTCCATTCTCCCACTGCGGTGCGGCACAAGTCCAGGACATCCCGCCCCAGCGCCTCCATCATGCGACGGATCTGGCGGTACCGCCCCTCGCGGAGCACCAGGGTCGCGAAGCGTCCACGCGCCTCGATCTCCACGGGCCGCAAGGGGTCTTCCTCGTCGGGAAGCACCATGCCGCCTGCGCGCAGCAGGACAAGGTCCTTCTCGGCCAGGGGTCCGTCCAATTCCACCTCGTAGCGCTTGGGGTGTTCCCAGCGCGGGTGCGTGAGCCGGTGGAGCAGTTCGCCGTCGTCGGTCATCACCAGCAGACCGCGGGAGGGGTAGTCCAGGCGACCGGCGTAGGCCAGCCGGCGGAAGGAATCCGGCATGAGGTGGTAGACGGTCTTGCGACCCTGGGGGTCCACGCGCGTGGTCATGACGTTCGGCGGTTTGTTGAGCAGGACCACGCTCGCCTGGTGCGGGGGGAAGACCGGCTCGTCGTCCACCTCCACCACGGTCTCGTCGCGGACCTGCACGCCCAGGTTCCTGATGAGCTCCCCATCCACCTTCACCCGCCCATCCCGGATCAGGTCCTCCACTGCCCGGCGCGAACCCAGGCCGCAGGCCGCCAGATACCTGTTGATCCTCACGCGAGTTCTCCCATGGCTTCCAGGAGAAGTCCCCACCGGAGACCAAGGTCCGAGACAACGGCGGTTTCCGGCTTCAGATGCTCCAGGGCGAAGCGGAGCGTCGCGAGTCCGGACGGAAGGATCTCGGCGCGACCGGTCGAAAGTCCCGGCAGTCGCGCGCGCAGATGCACAGGAAGCTTGTCGAGTTCCACCAGCCACTTGTCGAGCAGCTCCACCGTCAAGGCGTGCCCTTCCACCCGGGTGCCGTCGTAGTCCGCCATGGCGAGTTCCAGCGCCACCAGGGTGGTCGCGGTCCCGCCCACGGCCACGAGATCGCAGCCGGCATAGGCGGGCTTCTTCACCTGGGCCTCGCGGAAGGCGAGCTTGACGTGCTTGAGCAGTGCCTCCCGGGTGGTCTCGCGGAAGGCTTCGTACAGACGCACGGCCCCGATGGGCATGCTCACGGCGCGCTTTCCGTTGTCGATCTCCAGGCTTCCCCCGCCCAGGTCCAGGACCACGAGCTTCTTCGCCTGGGGATAGCGGGAGGCCACGGCCCGGCGCACCAGCCGTCCCTCCTCCTCGCCGGAAAGCACCCGCGGGCTTATCCCCAGGACGCGTTGGACGATCGTCGTCGCGGCCTGCGGGTTGGCTGCCTTGCGCACCGCCTCGGTCATGCCCACGGCGCGAAGGCGCCCCCCCACCAGGGCCAGATCCCTGCGAAACCCCAGGAGGCTCGCTTCCAACCGTTCGAGCGCATCCTTGGACAGATCCTGCCCGGGCTCCCATCCCTTGCCGATGCGGCAGATCGATTCCCTCTGGAGTCTGGCCCTCCACGTGCCGCCCTCGCGGGAAGCCGCGAGGAGGAGGGCGGAATTGGTCCCCACGTCCACCACGGCCTCAAGCACCGGGCGGTTCCGACGGTCGTTCTTCCATGCGTCGCTGGAATTCTGCGGCCATGCGCGCGGGGTCCGCAAGGAGGACCCGGGCCTGGACCACGGCGTCGTCCACGGCATCCGGCCCGAAGCGCGCGGTCCAATCGGCGACGATCGCCCCCGTTTCGCTGCCGGGGACCTCGCCCTTGCGGACTTCCAACGCGAGCCCGAGGGCCAACCGGATGCCCAGGCCCCGGATCCCGTCGTCCCTCTCCCGGATCAGTCGGTCCAGGCGGTCGATGCGTTCCTGTAGTTCCAAGGCGGCGGCGTCCATCGTGTCCATGAGGGACGGGCAAAGGTAGCCCTTCGGAGCCCGGGGTCGTTCACCTACATTGGAGGAGATGATCGAATTCGTCCGAGGCAAGGTCCACGCGCGCGACAACGGGCGACTCGTGGTGGACATCGGAATGCTCGGCCTGGCGGTGGATGTCCCCGTTTCCGTGAGCCTGGAAGCTCCCGCTCCCGGGCAGGAGATCCATCTCCACACCCACCTTCTGGTGCGGGAAGACGCGCTCCAATTGGTGGGATTCTCTTCGGACACGCAAAAGCGGATGTTCCAGGCGCTGACCAGCGTATCCGGCATCGGCCCCAAGGTGGCCCTGAAGGTGCTCGGGGAGATCGATCCCGGCGAACTCGCGGCGGCCATCGTCCGCGGGGATGTGGCCCGGCTCACCAAGCTTCCCGGAGTGGGCCGGAAAACAGCTGAAGTCCTGGTGGCCCACCTGCGCGACGCCATGGGGAAATCCGCGGGAACCCACAAGGGTGCACCGGCCCGACTGGCCGTCGTCTCCACGGGCCCAACCAGCCCCTCGAACGACGCCATCCTCGCTCTCCAAGCCTTGGGGGTGGATCCCCTGCGGGCTCGAGCGGCGGTGCTCGCGGCAGCGGAGGCGATGGAAGGGGCCGACACGTCCCTTCTGGTCGGCGAAGCGTTGCGAAGGCTCTGAGATGGGGAATTCATCCGCACGGTCCACCTGCCGCGGGAAGCGACATGGTCCGGCCAAGGACGTGATCGCTCCAGGTTTAGGCTAATCTTTCCTTGATGCGGAGGGACCCGGGTCTCCTCCGAACGACCCACCGGAGGAATCGTGACGCGCTGGCACCTAGTGGAAGAAAGGGACGGGCAGTCCCACCAGATCGAACTGCCCACCGACCCCGGGGAACTCCGATCGGCCATCGAGCAGTACGCAAGGGACGGCCGCCGCCTGCACGACGCCTGCCTGGAAAAGGCTCCCCTGCACGGCGCGAACCTGCGCAAAGCGGACATGGAATGCGCGAACCTCAGGCATGCCGACCTCTCGGACGCCAACCTGAGAGGGGCCAACCTCGAAGACGTCGACCTGGACCAGGCCATCCTCGCCGGAGCCAACCTCAAGCACGCGGATCTCTCCGGGGCCAACCTGCACAAGGCGGACCTTCGCGGAGCGAACCTGCAAAAAGCGAATCTGGAAGGGGCGGACCTTTCCGACGCCGACCTGACCGGTGCGACCTTGTCCGGAGCGGTGCTGGACGATGCGACCCTGGTGCGCGCGAACTTCTCCAACGCGGATCTTTCCGAGGGCCGCCTCAACCGGACCGACTGCCTGGAAACCAATTTCCGCGACGCCCGCATGATCGACGTGGATCTCGTGAAGGCGCGCATGATCTCCACCGATTTCCGGGGTGCCAACCTGATGCTCGCCGAATTCCAGGGTGGCCTGCTGCGGCACGTCCGGTTCGAGGGCGCGGTGCTCGGAGGGTCCGACTTCACCGGAGTGGAAGTGGAGGAGACCGACCTCTCGCCCGCGGAACTCGACCACGCCACCGGAGTTCCGACCAGGCACTCCCGCCACTGGAAGACGGTGGTCCACGGATTCGATTCCGGACGCATCCTCCTCCAGTCCCATGAAGATCTGGTTCCGGCGCTGGAATTGGCGGCTCGCGAGGGCAAATCCCTGCAGTCCGCGGACCTTGCCGGCGAGGACATGAGCCGGGCGATGCTCCAGGACGTGGATCTTCGCCGCGCCGACCTGGAAGGAGCCCGTTTCGAGGGGTCGCTGCTTTCGGCGGCCCGGCTGCGCGAGGCGCGGTTGACGGAAGCCGTTCTTTGCGGCGCCGACCTGGAGGACGCCCACCTGCAGGACGCCACGCTCGTGCGCGCCGACCTCACAGCCGCCAACTTGCAAGGCGCCTGTCTGGAAGGAGCTGACCTCACCGGTGCCGTGCTGTGCGGAGCGGATCTCCGCCGGGCCAACCTGCGCGGAGCCCGGCTGTCCGATGCCGACCTTTCCCTGGCCAACCTGGAAGGAGCGGTCCTGGAATCCACATCACCCGCGGAGGTGCCGGTCCGATGATCGCCTTGACCGCGATCGCAGCCTTGCTGCTGCTGTCCGGAGACGGAGACCGCCTGCAGTTGGCGCGCAAGCTCGAGTCCAACGGGCAGCACCTCGCCGCCATCCGGGAGTTCCAGAACGCTTTGGAGGATTCCCCCGACCAGGCGGAAGTCTGGACGGAAATGGCCGAGGCCAGGATGGGCGCGGGCCAGACCCGGGAGGCGATCGGCGATTTCTCCCGGGCGGTCAGGCTGGACCCCACGGGAGTGCGACAGCAGAAGGGGCTGGCCGGTGCGGTGGAGCAGTCCGACAACCCGCAGCGGGCATTGCTGGAATGGCGGCGCGTCTCGCAGATCGCGACCGGTCCGGACCAGGCCGAGGCCGAATCGCACGTGCAACGGATCCTTTCCGCGATCGGTCAGGCACCCGAGTCCGCCGCCGCTCCCGCCGTCCAGGCGGCACCTCCCCCGTCGCCGAAGGCTCCGCCGGCTTCCCCGCCCCAGTCCGTGCACGCCTCCGGATCCGATCCCGCGGCGGTGAAGAAGGCCGTGGAACTGTGGAAGGGGGGGAAGCGCGACCAGGCGTTGGAGATCCTCCGCAGGATCATCCGCGCGAAACCCACGCCCGAGGCCTACTACTACGCCGGGGTCATGCGGTTGGAGGAGAAGAAGTTCGACATGGCGGAGTTCAACCTCCGCAAGGCCACCTCCGACAAGCAACTGGGGGGGTCCGCCTGGTACTGGCTGGGAAGATGCCTGGATTCCCGCGGCAAGGCCAGGGACGCCGCCGACGCCTTCCGCAAATCCCTTTCCGAGTCGCCGAAAGGCGAATTCGCCCCCGAGGCGCGAGCCCGCCTGGAAGGACCCAAGCCTGACAAATCCCGTCCCGAGGCCGCCGCCAAGCCCAGGGAGGTCGCGCCGGAATCGGCGCCGCAGGTCCTGCCAGACTCCCTTCGGGGGGCCTACTCGTGGTACCCGCCGGACCTTCGGTTTCCGCCCGGGGACGGCTCGGCGGCCGGCAGGATGCTGGACGAGGCGGCGGGACAGTCGGCGAAGAAGCAGCACGACCTGGCCCTGTCCACCCTGGAACAGCTCCGCCTCAAGGAGAGCGCTTCGCCCGCTGCGGAACTCGCTCCGCTGGCGGGAGCCCTGGTGTACGACGCCATGGGTCTCCCCACCAACGCCCTTTCGCAGGTGCAATCCTTCCTGAAGGACCATCCCACCAACCCCCTGGCCGACTACGCACGGCTGGTCGAAGGGATCACCTTCCTCCGAGCCGGTCGTGCCGATTCGGCGGCGTCCGTCCTGGGGCCGCTTCCCATGGCTTCCAAGACCTCCCTCTGGACGGAATCCGTCCGCCAATCCGCCCTGGCCGAAGCCCTCCGGCTCTCCGGCAAGCCTTCGGAATCCGTCTCCGCCCTCCTGCTCGCCTTCCAGTCCGAGACCGATGCCCGGCAACGCCGTTCGCTGGCGCTGCGGATCGGTCGCGAGGCCTCGAAGGCCGGAACCCCGCAGCAGGCCTTGGATCCGCTGACCGAGGCGCACAAGGGTTGCGACCGCTCCGGAACCTGCCTGGAGGTTTCCATCTCCGAAGCCGACCTGCTCTGGACCGCGGGCAAGGCGGCGCAGGCCCAGGCCGTCTACGAGGAGGTCGTCAAGACCTGGCCCCAATCGACGGAAGCCCCTTGGGCGATCTACCAGATCGGAAGCGCGCTCGACGGGCAGGGACGGCATGGCGAGGCCATTTCCACCTGGAAGGACCTGGCGGCGAAGTACCCCGGCAACTACTGGTCCGCCCAGGCCAAGCTGCGTCTGGAGGACGCCGTCTGGCAGGGCCGATACCCGGAGGGAAAATGAGCTACAGCACGTCCCAGGAAGTGTTCCTCAAGCACTTCTTCACGAGCGTGGACAGCGACGTGTATTGCGCCACCGACGCCATGCCCATGGCTCTGTGGGCGTTCCTGGAGGGGGGATACAGCCGATCCCAGCTTTCGATGCGGGACCGGTTCCTCAGGATCTTCGAGGAGATCCGCGAGAAGGACGAGGACGAACCCACCATGGAGGAACTCGCGGACGCCGTGGCCAAGGCTCGGCTTCCCGTCCTCGAGGGGGCGCTCAGGAAGGCGTCGGGATTCATGTCCAAGTGGGCCGTCGAGTACGGACACAACAGCCTGAAGGACAGCTCCGTCGACCGCTTCGCGATCGAGAACGTCAGCCAACGCGCGGCCAAGCTCCTCGAACACAGCCAACTGGGAGCCTTCCAGGAGAAGAGCACCCGGTACCTGGACTTCTCCGAAGACGCCTTGGTGTACCCCGCCGACCTTCTGACCAGCCCCTACGGCGAGGAGACGCGCTGGCAGGGACGCCAGATGATGGTCGCCTACCGGAAGCTGCTGGACCGCCTGAAGCTCCACTTCGAGACCCATCTTCTGCGGCGCGAATTCAAATCGGAGGCGGCCTGGCGCAGGACGGCGCATGCGCGCGCCTTCGACGTGGCCCGCTACCTCCTTCCCTGCGCCGTGAGGACCTCGGTCGGGGCCACGCTCCCGTCCAGGGAAACGGAAAGACACATTTCCGCCCTCCTCGCCTCTCCCCACGGCGAGATCCGCGCCTTGGCGGGGAAGATGCGGGACGAATCCATCAAGATCAACCCCGGCCTCCTGAGGCACGTGCAACCCGGTCCCTACCTGGAACGGACCCTGGGCGACCTCTCGCTTCTCGCCGGCGATCTGGGCTGGTCCAGCCCGGTGCAGGCGCTGGAGCCCTCGACGACCCTCTCCTGGATCAGTCCCGACATCGAACTCCTGGCGCTTTCCTCCGCGCTCGCGGCCACGGAACGGTTCGCGCTGCCGTCCGCGGAGCTCCGCGAGAGGATCCGTTCGGCAGGTCCCGATCTGGCTCGGCGGATCGCGGAGGCGGCGCTCTCCTCCCGCGGTCCCCACGACGACTGGCCCAAGGAATTCGCGGTCGGACAGATCGGGTTCGACCTGGTCCTGGATTTCGGAGCCTGGCGAGACCTGCAGCGACATCGCGTGGGTCTGCAGCTTCGGACTCGCCCGGTCGTCGAGTTGGGATACTCGGTGCCCGACGAACTCTTCCATCCGGAACTTTCGGAGGAGCACGACCTCTACCGCAGATCCATGGATCGGGCCGGGGAGTTCCACGCCCGCGTGGCCCGCGAACGCCCGTTCGACGCGGAATACCTCGCCTGCCTGGGGCACCACTGCGCCTGGACCTGCGCGATGGACCTGCGCCAGTGGGCCTACCTGGTGGAGCTGCGCTCCGGCGCCTCGGGACATGTCAGCTACCGCCGCATCGCGCAGCGGATGGCCCGCGAAGTGCTCCCGCACGTTCCCCTGCTGGCTCCGTACCTGCGCGTCGACTGGTCGGGGGAGACGGATCGGAGACAGGCCGAGGAGCGGACGCAGGAGAAGCTCGCCAAGGTCGCGGGAGCGGGATCTTGACCGATCTCCTCCAGGAGCTCTTCTCGCTCCAGGCGTCCTTGAACGACCGCATCTTCGCGAAGCGCGGATTGCGCGGATCCGATGGACGGATCTTGTCTGCGGATGGCCTGGCCAGGGCGGCGGGCGGCGGCGATGTCGCGCCCGGTTCGGATGTCTCCGTCTGGCTTTCCAACTACCTGCGCGCCCTCCAGGAGGAAGGCCGCGAGTTGTCCGAGGAGATCCCCTGGAAATGGTGGTCCAAGGAGAGCCTGGACATGGAGGCCATCCGGGTGGAAATCGTGGACATGCTCCATTTCTGGCTTTCCCTCGCGCTGGCCGCGGGCCTGGATGCGAAGGAAACGCACCGCCTGTACCTGCTCAAGAACCGGGTGAACCTGGACCGCCAGGAATCGGGATACGACGCTTCGGCCAAGACCGGACGCGACGACCTCCACGTCCGATGACCCTGTTCGTCGCCGCGGTGTGCGCGCTGGTCCGGCGGGAGGGACGGATCTTGGCCATGCGCAGGTCGATGGCCAAGGATGCCGCGCCGGGCATCTGGGAGGCGCTGTCGGGAAGGATCGAACCCGGCGAATCCCCGCTGGAGGCCGTGCACCGGGAGATCGAGGAGGAATCGGGCCTTTCCGTGCGCGTCCATCCGCGCCCCCTGGTGGCCCACGCCTCGGACCGCGCCGGCGTTCCCATGCTCATCGTCTACTATTTCGCGGATTGGCTGGAGGGCGAGGTCCGGCTCTCCGAGGAGCACGAAGCCTACGCCTGGTTGGACCCGGACGAATTCGCCCGGCGCACGCCCATCGCGCCGCTGGCCGAGGCGGTCCGTCACGTGCTGACCGGCGGACCCCTGTAGCCCAGACCCCTGTAGGGATCGGGCATGCCCGATCCCTACAGGGGTCTGGGCGGCACGTGGCGCACCCGGGACCGTTGGAGCCGTTCCCTGCCCAGCCGGAAGGTCCAGGCACCGCCGAACAGGAGCACTAGGGCGGAGAGGTAGGCCCAGACCATGAAGGCGATGGCGGCCGCAAGAGGTCCTTGGACCACGGTGAGATTCTTGTTCGACCCCACCACCAACAGGAACAGCCCCTTGAGCTGGTCCAGGGCCAGGGTCACGCCCAGGGCGGGGACCAGGGCGTTGCGAAGCGCCGGCTTGCGACGCGGCAGGTGGTGCAGCAGCAGGAAGATCCCCGCCCAGGTGACGACTGCGGAAAGCGCCAAGGTGCCTGCCTGGATCGCGAGACCCGCAGGTCGCAGGAGGAGCTTGGGGAGATCGTTGGCCATGGGGTCCAACTGCGAGATCCCCAGGGAAAGGATCTGGAAGGAGAGACGCGCCAGAAACGAGAGCAGGGTCGCCACCGCGAGGCCCAGGAGCAGTCCCAGGGAACTGAACAGGACCGCGAGGAAGCTCGCCCACCTCTGGAGGACGGGCGACGGGGGCGAGTTGTCTCCGCCCACGCCGTCCAACGCGGTGCGAAGCGCCGCGAACAGCCCCATGGACGACCAGGCGAGGCCGGCCACGGACACCGCGCCCAGGGTTCCCGAGATCCGTTGCAGCACTGGCAGGGTGTCCGACAGGAATTGACGTCCGTTGGGCATGTAGGATCCCAGCAGCCGGATGGCCTGGACCGACAGCGCAGGGTTCTCCAGGAGCCGGGTGGACACCACCACCAGGAGCATCAGGAAGGGGAAGATCGAGAGGATCGCGTAGTAGCTGATGGCGGCGGCCTGGGAAAAGGCCCCGCTTTTCCCAAGGTCTGGGAACGCCAGGAGGAAGGACCGGCCGAGCGACACCCATTCTCCTCCGAATTCCTTCAGACTCCAGGATTTCTCGAACCCGTCGCCCATGCGCCATCCAAGCTAGAACAAGGCTGTCACCCGGTCAGGAAGACCGCCATCTTCACGTCCGAGGCGAGAGGAAGGTCCGGCTGGCTTGCACGAGGATCCCGATGCCCCAGCCCATGATGGGCCACTGCGCCCAGGTCAGGGCGTGGTTGTGGAAAAGGTCCACCGCCAGGAAGAACACGCACATGCCCAGGTAGATCGAGAGGTGCGAATAGAACTTGCCACGTCGCAACCTGGAATCGTCATCCGATCGATCCTGCGGTCGCGACAAACCCGCTGGCATGGGGGTCGGCGCCTCCGACAGCATGCCCACGTCCACCCCAAAGGCCCCGGCCAGGGCCAGGCGCGTCTCGGCCGAAGCGTTCCCCTCCCGTTCCACCCTCTGCACGGTGCGCAGGCTCAGTCCAGCGGCATCCGCCAAGCGTTCCTGGGACCAGGATCGCGCCTCGCGCAAGAGGCGCAATTTGGTGGGGTCCACCTTCATGTCCAACTCGACCATCGGTCCATCTCCTTCCACGCTAGATCGCGTATGGAACCAATGTCAAGCATTCCGCGTCGTTTGGCGCCGACAGTTGTCCGCCAATCGTGCGACAGTGGATGTTCGCCACCCGTAGGGATCGGGCATGCCCGATCCCTACGGGTGTCAGGCCATCAGCCCAATCTCTTGTTCAATTCCTCCAGCATCTTCATCGCCGCGTTGGGAATGATGGTTCCCGGTCCGAAGATGGCCGCCGCCCCGTTCTTCAGGAGGAAGTCGTAGTCCTGGGCGGGGATCACGCCGCCGCAGATGATCATGATGTCGGGACGACCCAGCTTGGCCAGTTCGTCGCGCAACTGGGGAAGGAGCGTCTTGTGCCCGGCCGCCAGCGAACTCATGCCCACGATGTGGACGTCGTTCTCCACCGCCTGGCGGGCCGTCTCCTCCGGCGTCTGGAACAGCGGTCCGATGTCCACGTCGAAGCCGAGGTCGGCGTAGGCCGTGGCCACCACCTTGGCGCCGCGGTCGTGGCCGTCCTGTCCCATCTTGGCGATCAGGATGCGCGGGCGACGCCCATGCTCCTGCTCGAAGGCGTCGGTCGCCTTGCGCACGTTGGAGACTTCGTCGGCCTCGCCGAACTCGGAGCTGTAGACACCGGAGATGGAACGGATCACGGCCTTGTGCCTCCCCCAGACCTTTTCCAACGCGAAGGAGATCTCGCCCAGCGATGCCCGGGCGCGCGCGGCGTCGATGGACAGCTTGAGCAGATTTTCCTTGATCTCGCCCGATGCCGCCTTGGTCAGGGCGGTCAGGCATTCCTGGACCTTGGGCTCGTCGCGCTCGGCGCGCAGCTTGGCCAGGCGCTTGATCTGCGAATCGCGAACCGCGGCGTTGTCCACATCCAGGATCTCGATGGCGTCTTCCTGCTCCAGGCGGAAGCGGTTGACGCCAACGATGACTTCCTTGCCCGAGTCGATGCGCGCCTGGCGCCGCGCGGCGGCCTCTTCGATGCGCATCTTGGGAAGGCCGGTCTCGATGGCCTTGGACATCCCCCCCAGCTCCTCCACTTCCTGGATGAGCTTCCAGGAGCGGTGCATGAGTTCGTCGGTGAGGGCCTCGACGTAGTACGAACCGCCCCATGGATCCACGATCTTGCATATGCCCGTCTCGTCCTGCAGGAAGAGCTGGGTGTTGCGGGCGATGCGGGCGGAGAAGTCCGTGGGCAGGGCGATGGCTTCGTCCAGGGCGTTGGTGTGCAGCGATTGGGTGTGTCCCAGGGCCGCCGACATCGCCTCGATGCAGGTGCGCGCCACGTTGTTGAAGGGGTCCTGCTCGGTGAGGGACCAGCCCGAGGTCTGCGAGTGGGTGCGCAACGCCATGGACTTGTTGGACTTGGGGTTGAACTGCTTGATGATCTTGGACCAGAGCATCCGGGCCGCCCGGAGCTTCGCCACTTCCATGAAGAAGTTCATGCCTTCGGCCCAGAAGAAGGACAGCCGGGGCGCGAAGGCGTCGACGTCGATGCCCGCCTTCATGCCGGTGCGCACGTATTCCAAACCGTCCGCCAAGGTGTAGGCCATCTCGATGTCGGCGGTGGCGCCGGCCTCCTGCATGTGGTAGCCGGAGATGGAGATGGAGTTGTACTTGGGCATGTACTTGGACGTGAACTCGAAGATGTCCGCGATGGACCGCATCGACCCTTCGGGAGGATAGATGTAGGTGTTGCGGACCATGTACTCCTTGAGGATGTCGTTCTGGATGGTGCCCGAAAGCTTGTCCAGCGAGACGCCCTGCTCTTCCGCGGTCACGATGTAGAACGCGAGCACCGGCAACACCGCGCCGTTCATCGTCATGGAGACGGACATCTGGTCCAGCGGGATCCCGTCGAACAGGATCTTCATGTCGAGGATGGAATCGATGGCCACGCCCGCCTTGCCCACGTCGCCCACCACGCGCGGGTGGTCGGAGTCGTAGCCGCGGTGGGTGGCGAGGTCGAACGCCACCGACAGGCCCTTCTGGCCGGCCGCGAGGTTCCGCTTGTAGAAGGCGTTCGATTCCTCGGCGGTGGAGAAGCCCGCGTACTGGCGGACGGTCCACGGCTTGTTCACGTACATGGTGGTGTACGGTCCGCGCAGGAAGGGAGGGATGCCGGAGGTGAACCCCAGGTGTTCCAGCGGTTCCAGGTCTTCCGGCCCGTACAGGGGCTTGACCTGGATCTGTTCCAGGGTGTCCCAGACGAGATCGGACAATTTCTTTCCGGTCTTCGCTTCCACGGACTTGGCCCAGGTGGCGTAGTCGACCGCCGGGGTCGCGGGTTTCCTGTAGTCGAGCTTGGTGAAATCGGGATCGCTCATGCCGCCGCTCCGATCTTCTTCTGGAGGCCGCCGAGCACAGCGAGCAGGTCGGCCCGGACATGGATGAAATCGTCGATGCCCGACGCCTTGTGGGCCTCGATCTGGTCGGCGGGATGGCCCGCGAGGATCACGGAGACCCCGGGGATGGCGGCCTTCATGGCAGGCACGAGCTGCGGGACCAGTTCGGGATAGGTGTCGTCCGTGCTGCACAGCACCACCACCTTCGCGCCCGACGCCTTGGCGGCTTCGGCGGCGGCCGACGCGGTGTCGAATCCCGTCTTCGGGTACACCACCTCGAATCCGCCGACCTCGAGGAAACCGCGCGAAAAGTCGCCGCGCCCCTTGTGCTGGGAAACCGGCCCCATGACGGCCAGGAAGACCTTCGGGCGCGAACCGGTCTTGGCGAGGCTCTTGTCCGCCGCCTCGCGCAAGGCCTCGAACTTTTCCGAAAGCCGATGCAGGCGCAGCGGCACGATGGAAGGCCGCTCGGCATCGTTGGCGCGGATGACGCGGGTGATTTCCCCGAGCGTGGCTCCCGCCAGGACGGCTTCGATGGCGGCGTTCACCATCTTCTCGTCGGTGACGCCCAGAAGATCGGAGAGCTTCCCGATCACCTTGGCGTGCTTGACGTCGTCGTAGGCGGTGCGGAATTCGCCCACCGCCGCCACGCGGGACTTGAAGATGGCGGCGTAGTCGGGCTTGCGCCCTTCCACCTTCTTCTCCCCGAGGTTGGCGTACTGGTTCACGCCCACCTGGATGTCCTTGCGGGTGGCCAGGGCCGCTTCCTTGGCCTTGGCGACCTTCTCCACTTCCGACTGGATGAACCCGGATTGGAGGGATGCCAACGCGCCGCCCTTGCCTTCCACTTCCTGGAACAGGCTCCAGGCCTTCTGGGCGATCTGGTCGGTGAGCCATTCCACCGCCCACGATCCGCCCGCGGGGTCCACCACGTGGCGCAACTGCGCTTCGGTGGCCAGCAGGATCTGGGTGTTGCGACTGATGCGGCGCGAGAATTCGTCCGGCAGCCCGAAGACCTCGTCGAAGGGGGTCACCTGCAGGGACTGGACACCGCCAAGGACCGCCGAGAAGCTCTCGGTCGTGGTGCGGAGCATGTTCACGTACGGATCGAGCTTGGACTTGTTCCACAGCGCCGTGCGCGCGTGGATGTTCATCGCCTGCGAGAGCTGGCTCCCGCCGAAGCTCTCGACGATGCGGCTCCACAACAGGCGCGCCGCGCGGAACTTCGCGATCTCCATGAAGAAGTTCGGTCCCACGCTGAAGGCGAATCGCATGCGGGGGGCGACCACATCGACCCCGACGCCCCGCTTGTCCATTTCGCGGAGGTATTCGGTGCCGACGGCGAGGGCGAAGGCCAGCTCCTGCACGGCGCTTCCGCCCGCTTCCAGGAAGGAACGGCTGTGCACGCAGACCGTCTGCAGCTTCGGAGCTTCGCGCGAGGCCCACAGCGTGAGCTGCGCCAGCTCGCGGTAGGCCTCTTCCAGGCTCTGGGGAAGCGTGCCCTCGTGGGCGATGACGCCCAGCGGGTCGTTTTCGATGCAGCCCCGAAGCGTCCTCAGGTCCAGTTCGCGGCTCTTGAACAAAGCGCCCAGGAGGGCCGCGAAAGGCAGCCCCGAGGCTCCCGAACGCACGAAGAGCGAGGTCTTCTCGAGATCGATGTCCTCCAAGGCGACGGACAGGTCCTTGAGGGTCGCGATGCTGACGCCCCCCTTGCCCACGTCGCCCTCGATGGCCGAATCGGGATCCAGACCGGCACGCGTGGCCGCGTCCAGATTCAGGTTCAGGGCGGTGAGACCTCTGGCCAGGTCGTGCCGGGCCGCGTTGCTGAACTCGCGCGGGCCCGGGTACGGCAGTTCCTGGGAGACTTCCCAGGATTCGGCGACGTAACCTTCGAAGGAGGAGCCGCGAGCGAGCTGACCGAAGCCCGGCTTGGCCTTGAGATGCCCGAGCTCGGCGGTGTCCGCCGCGTTGTAGATGGGCTGGATGTCGATGCCTTCCCAGGTCTTCGTCACCAGCTTCTTGTCGTAGGGCACGCCCTTCAGCTCGGACTCGACCTGGGTCTTCCAGACGGCGAACGGGGTGCCGGCGAATTCCGTCAGGAGCTTGGTTCTGTCGCTCATGGGTTCACTCCACGTCCAGGAGGGCGGCGCCCTCCTCCACGGTCTCGCCTTCGGCGACGTGGATCCTGGTCACCTTCCCCGCCTTGCTCGAGGCGACGGGCGTGTTCATCTTCATGGCTTCCAGGACCAGCAGCTGCACGCCGGGCTCCACCATGTCGCCTTCCTTGACGTCCACGGAGACGATGCGTCCGGCCAATTGGCTGCGGATGCTGGAAGCGGATCCTCCCGCCGCCGCTTTGGCGGCGGGCGCGGGGGATGCCGACGCGGAGGCCGGAGCCGACGCGACCGCCCTGGGCGCCGCGACGCGGGACGAGCGCGCGGAAGGATCTTCCATGGTCTCGACCACGACTTCGTAGGTCTTGCCTTCGACGGTGATGCGTAATTTCTTCACTGGGTGTCTTCCCTTTCAGCGAAACCGGTGCGACTCGAACTGCTGCAGGCGACCGTGGATGTTCCAGATGGACGTGGCGTGCGATCCGGTGTCGATGCTAACGATCCGGAACGGTTCGTCGATCACTGCCTGGACCGCCGCCGCGATCACGGCGTAGAGGATGTCGGGAGGAAGCTCTTTGCTTTCGGCCATGGTCGCTCCTTACAGAGGGATGTTGCCGTGCTTCTTGGGCGGACGGGTCTCGCGCTTGGTCAGCGTGTTGCGCAACGCCAAGGCGAGTGTGGAACGGGTGACGGCGGGCTCGATGACATCGGTGATCATGTTGTTTTCCGCCGCCTGCCAAGGGGCCGCGAACCTCTCCTTGTAGGAATCCACGAGCTCCTTGGTCTTGGCCTTCGGGTCCGGGCTGTCCTTGATCTCCTTGCGATAGAGCACATTCACCGCGCCATCCGCGCCCATGACCGCGATCTCGGCGGTGGGCCAGGCGAAGACCATGTCCGCGCCCATGTCCTTGGAGCACATGGCCAGGTACGCTCCGCCGTAGGCTTTGCGCAGGATCAGGGTGATCTTGGGCACCGTGGCGGCGGCGTAGGCGAACAGCATCTTGGCGCCGTGTCGGATGATGCCGCCGCGCTCCTGGGCGACTCCGGGCAGGAATCCGGGGACATCCACCAGGGTGACGATGGGGATGTTGAAGGCGTTCAGGAAACGGACGAACCGGGCCGCCTTGTCCGATGCGTCGATGTCCAGGGTTCCGGCCTTCACCATGGGCTGGTTGGCCACGATGCCCACCACGATGCCTTCGATGCGGGCGAAACCGATCACGATGTTGCGCGCCCAATCCTGCTGGACCTGGAACAGGTGTCCGTCGTCCACGATGCGGGCGATGACCTCGAGCACGTCCATGGGTGCCTTGGCGTCCTCGGGAACGATGTCGTTCAGCACCTCGTCGCGCGAGATGGTGACGCGAGGGGTGGCGTGGTGCGGCGGATCGTCGAGGTTGTTGGAGGGCAGATAGGAGAGCAGTTCGCGGGTGATGTCGATGGCGTGCTGGTCGTCGTCCGCGATGAAGTGGATGTTTCCGGAAACCGACCCGTTGGCGTCGGCCGATCCGATCTCCTCCATGGTGCAGATCTGGCCGGTGACGGCCTTGATGACGTCCGGCCCGCAGATGAACATGTTCGCCTGCCCGCGCACCATGACCAGGAAGTCGGTGAGGGCTGGAGAGTAGGCCGCGCCGCCCGCGCAGGGGCCTGCGATGATGGCGATCTGGGGGACCAGGCCCGACGCCGCCACGTTGTGGTGGAAGACCTGGCCGTAGCCGGACAGCGAATCGACGCCTTCCTGGATGCGGGCGCCGCCCGAATCGTTCACGGTGACGATGGGCATCCCCGACTGCATGGCGAAGTCCATCACGTCGCAGATCTTCTGGGCGTGCATCTTGCCCAAGCTGCCCCCCGCGACCGTGAAGTCCTGGCTGGCGATGGTGACCGCCCGCCCGTCCACGTAGCCGACCCCGGTGACCACGGCGTCGGCCGCCATGAACTTGCCTTCGAGGCCGAAGTCGTGGGCGTGGTGTTGCACGAAGGCGCCGAATTCCTGGAATGAATCGGGCTCGAAGAGGGCTTCGATCCGGTCGCGCGCGGTCATCAGACCCTTGGCGCGGCGCTCCTCCAGCTTGCCCTTGCCACCCGCGGCGAGGACCTTCTCGCGGCGGACGGCCAGTTTCTCGAGGAGCTTCTTGTCGATGGCCATTGGGTTGTTCCTCCTTTGGAGGGAAACGCGAATCAGTGTTGTGCGGGGCTGCAGAACTCTGTCAGCACCCCACGGGTGGATTTGGGATGCAGGAAGGCGATGTCCATGCCTCCGGCACCTTGGCGGGGGGCTTCGTCGATCAAACGCATGCCGTCGTCCTTCGCCTTGGCGAGTTCCGCGACGATGTCGTCGGTGCGGAAAGCCACGTGCTGGACCCCCTCGCCGTTCTTTTCGATGTACTTGGCGATGGGGCTGTCCTCGGCGGTGGCCTCGAGCAACTCGATGTAGACTTCACCCACCCGCAAGAAGGCCGTGCGAACCTTCTGGGAAGCCACTTCCTCGACGTTCTCGCACTTGGTGCCGAGCATCTTTTCCCAGAGCGGGATGGCTTCTTCCAACGATTTGACCGCGATTCCGAGATGGTCGATCTTCTTGATCAAAGGGGCTCCTCCATGTAGGCTAGAGGCCCGATCCATTCCCCGTCGGGCCAACTGTTTGGGATCCGTCTGGACCAAAACTGGATTCATAGGTCCTTTTAAGCAAGGGGGAAAGTGCGATGAATTGCTCCAGAACTCAAGAGCCGGTTATCCATCGATGGACAGATAGTCGGCATGAATCTAGCTTGTCAGGATGGATACCGCACTTACTCCAGAGCTCGACTTCGGTCAACTCCCCGTCCCCGAAGCCTTGGCTCGCCACGTCGCGGAGCATGGAATCACCACGCCCACCCCTGTCCAAGCGGCTGTCATCGCCAAGATGGTCCCTGCCGTGGGCCAGCTTCGGGAGGGCGATCTCCTGGCTCAGGCAAGGACAGGATCAGGCAAGACGCTCGCCTACCTCATTCCCCTCGCGGGTGCGTTGGACGCCGGAACCATCACCCGCGCCTGGGTGGTTTGCCCCACCCGAGAACTCGCCCAGCAGGTCGCGCGCGAGGTCGCGTGGCTCCTTGGCGAGGCCTGCGTGGCCACTCTGGTGGGCGGCGCGCCCTTCGGACCGCAATTGCGGGAATTGAGGGGACAGCCCCCCATCGTCGTTGGAACTCCCGGACGTCTGGCCGACCATTTGCGCCAAGAAAGCCTGGAAGTGGATGCCGACGTCCTGATTCTGGACGAGGCCGACCGGATGCTGGACCTTGGCTTCCGGGAGGAGTTGGACCAGATCGTGGCCGGGGCAGGCGAGGACTCGGCACGTTGGTTTTTTTCGGCGACCTACGAAGGCCGGGTGCAGGACGCGGGCGGCGATTGGCTGCGCGACCCCCTGCAAATCCGACTGGACGAGGGCCGCGGTTCCAGCCACGTCCCCACCCGCTACGTGATCGCCTCCTATGCCCGCCGGGAAGAGGCGCTCTCCCGCCTCGTGGATCTCCTGGAGCCTCGTCGGGCCATCGTGTTCGTCCGCACGCGAGTGGAAGTGGAGCAGGTCGTGCAAGGCCTCTCGCGCCACGGGCTGCACGCGGAAGGCCTGTCCGGGGACCTTGCGCAGGTGGCTCGGGAACGCGCTCTCAGCCGCTTCCGCGAGGGTCGCGTGACCCTGCTCGTGGCCACGGACGTGGCGGCCCGCGGCTTGGACGTTCCGGGGATCACCCACGTCTTCATGCTCGGCCTGCCCGACGACCCCTCCAGCTTCGTGCACCGCCTGGGACGCACCGCCCGGGCCGGGGCGGAAGGAGAGGCCTGGACGGTGGTGGCTCCGTCCGAGCGCGGACGTTTCCTGTCTCTGTCGCGCCAGGCCGAGACCAAGCCCGAGCTGCGGCAGGTTCCCACGGGACGGGAATTGACCGACCATCGCCGCGAGCGCCTGGCCCAGCGGGTCGCGGAAAGCCTCGGGGAGGTCCTGGACCTCCCCGAAAGCTTCAAGCCCCTCGTGGCGGAGCACGGAGCGGAATCCGTTCTCGCGGCCATCGTCCATCGCCTGGTGCCCGAACCCGTTCCCGAGGAGCCCCGGCCGCGCCAGACCCGCCCGGACAGGCCGCAGCGCGACGACCAGGGCGGGCAGCGTCCGCAGAGGCGCAATCGCGAAGGCGTCTGGATCGCCGTCGGAGTGGGGACCGAAGACGGCCTGGAAGTGCGCAATCTCATCCCCTTCCTGTGCCGAGCCGCCGACATCCCCAGCTCGGAGCTGGGTCGCATCGAGATGCTCCCCCGCCTGTCTCTCCTGGAAACCACCACCGAGGCGGCCGAGATCTTCCTCAAGCTCAAGCTCAAGTGGCAACGCCGGACGGTGCGCATCCGCGAAGCCGATCCTCCCGCGAGGGCCTAGAGGCGACGCCGGGATTCCGGTCGGAACATCGCTCCGGAAACCCGATCGCAGTCAGTGGATCGGGAGCGTCCCCAAGCTGCTCTGCCGCCCACCGGCACGCAGGACCGCGATCATCTCCGTCCTTGGCAATCGCGCCCCGATGGACCGGGTGTAGGCGCCGGGATCCATGGCTTCGTCCACGAAATGGAACACGATGCGCCCCCGAAGGTCGTAGAAGTTGATCAGCACCCGTGTGCGCCCCATCGACTGGGGGATGTACCAACTCAAACCCCCGGCTCGGTTTTCCAATCCGAATCGGGAAAGGTCCAGGTTCGGCGGAGCGGTCAGACTCGCCCTCACCTGGAAGTCGCGCTGGGTCTCGCTCCCCACCGCGAAGTTCAGTTGCGGCTGGTATTCGATCCATCTGCCGGACTTGACGTCCAGGACCCAGATCGGAAGCGTCGTGTCCGATCCGATTTTCGAAAGCTGCAGGTTCAACGGAACCTTGGGCAGCAGGCCGGAGACGTGCACGGTCCAGACCACGCCCGTATCCGCAGGTGCCTGCACATCGGTGAACAGGGATCCGGTCGCTCCGTTCCGGGCGGGAAGCGTCATCGCCAAGACCCTGTCTGGAATGGGGGGCACGGGATTGTCGAACTTGTTCATTCCGGCGTTGGCGGCGGGATCGATCCCCACCCAAACCCGCGCCGTGTCGTTGGCCTTCTGCCACCCGACGATGCCGAGACGGAGCTGCGCGGAGCTGGACAGGGCACGGGCGGACGATGTGGACGGCGGGATGGAGGGGATATCCAGGGTCACGGTCCGGCCCGTGGAATTGAGCATCGCGATGCCCGTCCACGCACGCCAGGTCTGGAAGGTGTCGGGAACCGACCAGGTCTTCCCCGCACCGTCGTAGCCGTAGGGTCCGTAGACCTGCAGCGTGTCGAGTCCGGACAAGGTCTTCACTTGCGACCACCCGACATCGAAATCGAACGGATTCCCGACCATGTTCCAACCCGGCTTGAGGGTGATCTGCACCGGCACGGAAGCCGGCAGGGTCCAGCCCCCGGCGAGCCACGGGACCAGAGGCAACTTGCGGGTGCGCACCCAGTAGGCACTCCAGCTCGAGTTCGCCGTATCGGTCGCGAGCACCTCCTTGAATCCCGCGGTGTCCGACCGGAACACCCTCCACCTGGTGGGGTCGGGCGCCCCGAACTCCCGTTCGAAGGCGCTGTAGATGTTGCCTCTGGCGGTATACGGCATGGAGAGCAAGTCGTACTTGTCCTCGTCCCGCGCGAAGGGTGCCTGGATCGTGTCCAACTGCACCACCACGTCCCTCCTTGCCGACGGTGTGACGTTCCGCGAATCCCGCCCTTCCATCCAGACCTGGGCACCGAGGGGGATGAGCGACTTGGGAATCCGGATGTTCCCCGTTCCCGAATCCGAACGGACCAGCAGGGAACATCTGGGCGAGGTCTCCCCGGCGCGAATCAGGCAAAGGAAGGCCTGTGCGTCGGACGTGTTGTCCTGCAGCCGGAAGGACATCCTGACCGAGTCCGACGAGGCGATGGAATCCTTGCTCAGGGAAGTGGTCATCTGCGGAGGCAACGTGTCGTAACCAAGCCAGTACTGTCCGCCGTTGCGGGCATGGAACTCGACGACGGAATCCGGACCTTGGACCAGGGGAACCTCCCGGACGGCCCCGGTGGAATCGCGCATGAACACCGAAGGAGCACCCAAGGCGGCTCGGACGGACGCGGGTAGATTCGCCAACGGAACCTGGATTGGAAGGGACGACGTGTCCACGGAAACCGTCACCACCTTGATCGACGCGACGGAGACCTCGAATCCGGCGCCCAACGCGGTGTCCTTGATTCCGATCGCGATCCTGCGCGTGCTGTTGCGCGGTGGGGCGATCGCGTTGATTCCGCTGCCGACCCGCAACACCACGGAATCCGATCCGGCCGTCAGGGTGGTGTCCAGGGGAGCCACGACCAGTTGGGCCGAATCGATCGTGCCCAACCCCTTCGCGTAAACCATCGCGGAGCCAGCCACCGTGTTGGCGACGTGGCCGTTGTTCAGGGTGCCCAGCGGAGGATTCCAGCTCCAGGCGACTTGACCGGGAGACAGGCTCGAATCCTTGCCGGCCAGCGTCTGGGCGGCAAGGGTGAAGGTCGCCGTATCCGCCGGTCGGATCCGCAGGACGGATGGCTTGAGCACGAGGAACAGATTTTGTTGCACCGTGATGGAGAAGGTGTCGATCCCGCTGGAATCCACACCCCCGTTGGCCTCGCCGCCGTTGTCGCCCAGACGCACGTAGACCTTGGCGACTCCGCTCTGGTAGCTCGCAGGCGTGTAGGTCAAGGTGCCCGTGGAGGAGATCGCCGGCGGAGTGGAGAAGAGCGTGGCGTTGTTGTTCGCCACCCGGAACGACACCGTCTGCGAGGCTTCGCTCGGAGATCCGGCCAGGATGGACGTCGCCCAATTCGAAACGGTCTGGCTCCCCCCGTTTTCCCCGACCGTCTGATTCGCCCCGCCCGCGAAGCTCGGGGCCTGGTTCACCGCCGTCACCGTGATCGTGAAGGTGTCCAGGGCGCTGGTGTCCACGCCTCCGTTGGCAGTCCCTCCGTTGTCGTGCAGTCGCACCGAAACCTTCGCCGTGCCGAACTGGTTCACGGCGGGCGTGTAGGTCAGGGTTCCCGTCGGGCTGACGGAGGGTTGGACGCTGAACAGTGTCGTATCGTTGTTCGTCACCCGGAACGACACCGTCTGCGACGCTTCACTGGGAGGTCCGGCCAAGATCGACTTCGCCCACGCGGTCACGCTCTGGGCCCCGGCGTTCTCCATCACCGACTGGCTGGCACCCCCTGCGAAGCTCG
>Ga0181516_10000385_pt1 | contig 41585 bp, 33 predicted proteins | sample PEATcosm2014_Bin_25_FD_121104 | JGI IMG/M metagenome (GOLD analysis project Ga0181516, IMG submission 121104) | Peatland microbial communities from MTU Mesocosm Facility, Houghton, MI, USA - PEATcosm2014_Bin01_10_metaG | ecosystem: Environmental > Terrestrial > Soil > Wetlands > Peat | place... | reverse complement strand
CGCCAAGATGCTTGGCAGGAAGCGGGGCTCCGCCTCCTGAAGAAAATCCAACTGAAAGAAAATATAACTTCTTACTGCAAGCCGCGATCACGTGGTCCAGCTTATTGGCCGCTTATCTCCGCCTTCCCACTCAGAAACCTCGGTAGGCAGTTGGAGTCGGTTGACGGGCAAACCGGAAGCGAACCTGCTGTCCCGGAGCAAGGCCAATTGACCGGAACTGCGGTTTGACGATAGAATTGTAGAGTTTGGCGATGCACCCCTTTGAGGATGTGCAGGGCTATGCTGGGTTCACCGCTCAGGACTTTCGGCGTGTGTGCGGCCCGCTCCCCGATGCACCCACTCTCTGTATGCGCTCCAATACAGGACCGTATCCCATTTAGGGGTATCCGATTTTGAATGCGCCTCGTTTTAAGACCAGAGCGCTGGAGGGTTTGTTATGTACGCAGTGATTCGCACCGGCGGTAAGCAGTACCGGGTGGCTCTGGGCGACGTGGTCAAAGTCGAGAGCGTGATTTCCGAAGACAAGACGGTTGAATTCAACGATGTGCTGGCGATCAGCGACGAGCCGGGAGCGATGTCCAAACCGGGCACCGCGAAGGTGATCGGTGACGTGATCCGCGAGGGCCGGGGCGACAAGATCCTGGTCTTCCACCTGAAGCGGAAGAAGCAGTACAAGAAGCTGCAAGGACACCGCCAGAACTTTACCGAGGTGCGCATCAAGGCCATTCAGGCCGATGGCGTCACCTATACCGCCGCCGTTTAGGCAGCGCAGCACAATCAAGAGGGGATCAAGGCAATGGCACATAAGAAGGGTGGAGGCAGCTCCACAAACGGACGCGACTCAAATGCACAGCGGCTGGGCGTAAAGGCCTTTGGCGGCGAACTGGTTAGCGGCGGCTCGATCATCATGCGCCAGCGCGGCACGCGCATCAAGCCCGGCCTCAACGTGGGCATCGGCTCCGACGATACGCTTTTCGCCAAGGTCACTGGCTGGGTGAAGTTTACCGACCGGGGCAACCACGGGCGCTTTGCGTCGATCGAACCGGTTGTAACCGAGTAAAAGAGTTTGAAGTGATAAGGAAAGGCCGCGGTGTTCTCGCGGCCTTTCCTTGTGCGCGTACCACAACGGCAATTGGTCACGCTGGAATAACCCATCCGGAAAACCTCTTCCGGAACGAATCCCTCGTCACAATCAAAAAGGGCCGGCCCTGAATAGGGTCCGGCCTTTTTCTGCATTCGTTTTACTTGACACCAGAGGCTATAGCAAAATCAGGGATGATGTACCCAGCGGCGCTGCACTCAAGTCGATGCGACCATCAGGGAGCGGCGACCTCGCATGATGCAACTTTGGGAATAGCTTCCCTGATTTTGCCCTAAATTTCCGATTTGCGGTCGTTCAGGTTCCTGGTCAGTACCCGGTCGACAACACTCTCGACATCGGACAGCAAGAAGCTGGTCGCGGGCTCCCGCACCGCAACTTGGGTTCCGGTGTGGCCGAGCGCTGAGGCGATCTCGTTCCATCGATAGATGGTCGAGTTCACTGGGATCAGCACCGGCGTGCGCACCGGCTCAGGCAGGGCGAAATAAGCCGCCCAGGTTCCCAGTGCGACCAGAATCAGCGACTCATAGGCGACCTGCATCGGTGCGCTTAGCACAGCATTGCGAGAAAGGAGAGTTGCGGCAATCAGGTCATTGGCGGAAACCAGGCCAAACCCCAGGGCGATCCCGAACGAAATATCGCGAACGGAAAGCCGCAACGCGGTCATACTCCGGCAAAGGAAAGCGAGCAGGAACAATTCGAGGACGCCCACCGACCGCGTGACAGCGAAGGCGATTTCGGGAACAACGAGGATTCCCTTATGCGCGAAGGATATGGAGGAAAAAGTGACGATCGCCGAGGCGAGAATCGCCCAGCGAAGCAACAGCAGCCCCAGCTTCCTAAGCCCTGAGAACGCCGAAAGCGCGGAGGCGAAAACCTCCATGCAGATGAAGAGCAACAGCACAGCGCTGGCGACGTATACCGCCCAGAAAGCGACAAAGTAAGCAGTAAGCCACTGATTCGAAGGGAAAAGGGTGGGGTCGCCCGAGCGAATCAGAAACAGCACCGGGGCGGAAACAACACGCAACCCTAGATAAGCTCCCATTGCCGGGAAACGGCGAGACAGCTTCTTGCGCCAAAACAGGAAGGCGAGCACCAGCCAAACAGCAAACTCTGCCGCGCTCATCAGCGGAATTGCGGTCTGCGAAGACATAAGATCGCCTGCCCGTCCTGGAGGCACATCTTTAGAATAGCGCCAAACCTCCTGCATCTGACAAGAGAAGCAAGCCTTTTCTTCGGTACTTTAGTGCAACGGCTTCGTTTTGTTGGACCAGGGGCAGCGCTGCAAGTGATAGGCCCAGCGACCACTCCAGGAACGAGAAGCAAATCGGACGATGCGGAAACGGCGTTAGCGCCGGCGACGGTCACTCGTAGAGCGAATCTGCTCCAGACAGCAGCCGACAAGATCACGTGCCTGCCCAGTCTTCCTAGCCCATATCGCCTTTCCTTTGCGCTACTTGCTCCGGGCATTAAAGAATATCTCGCGCTGCCGGAATGGCTGGTGGCAAGGCATAATCCGGACGCCATTTTCAGCCGCTCGACTTCGCTCCTCCGAGCCCTCTTCGCGTGCTAAAATAGACCTAGGCAAATTCGCGTAAAAGCCCCGTCCATCAAGCGGTTATCTCAGAATTCCAGCCCGGAAAAACAGTCCGGGAGCCGCGCTCACTCAGGGGCTCACAAGCGAGAGTCCTGCGAACGGAATCCTATGGCGACTGAAGTACCCGGCGGCATCCCTCTCCCCGAAGATAACGGCAGTTATACCGGCGAAAATATCAGAATTTTGGAAGGGCTGGAGGCGGTGCGCCTTCGCCCGGCCATGTACATCGGCTCGACGGGCGAGATGGGTCTGCACCATCTGGTCTACGAGGTGGTGGACAACTCCGTCGATGAAGCCCTTGCCGGCTATGCCAAGAAGATCGACACCATCATCCACGTCGACAACTCGATCACAGTGGTCGATGACGGCCGCGGCATCCCTGTCGACATGATGGACCTGGCCAATGGCGAGAAGATGTCTGCCGTCCAGGTCGTGCTCACCAAGTTGCACGCCGGCGGCAAGTTCGACGCCTCCACCTACAAGGTCTCCGGCGGACTGCACGGGGTTGGCGTGAGCTGCGTCAACGCTCTCTCGCAGGAGTTCGATGTCGAGATCTGGCGCGACGGCCACACCTGGGAGATGGACTTCAGTTGCGGCGCTCCGACGAGCGAACTGCGTCAGGCCGGCACCAGCAAGCGCCGCGGGACGAAGGTGCACTTCCTGCCCGACAAGAGCATCTTTACCGCCACCGAGTTCAACTATGACACGCTGGCCCAGCGGCTGCGCGAGATGGCCTTCCTCAACAAGGGACTGGAGATCACGCTCACCGACGAGCGGACCGCCGACCCCAAGACCGGCGAAGCTCGCCGCGCTGAATTCAAGTACGCAGGCGGCATCGCCGAATTCGTCAAGCATCTCAACCGCGGCAAGACCGTGCTGCATGATAAGCCGATCGTCATGGAGGCTCCGCGCGACGGGGTCGAAATCGAGATTGCCCTCCAGTACAACGACAGCTACTCCGAGACTGTCTTCAGCTTCGCGAATAACATCAACACCGTGGACGGCGGCTCGCATCTCTCCGGCTTCCGCACCGCGCTCACCCGCACCATCAACGCCATCGGCCAGCAGTTGGGGCTGTTCAAAGACCTGAAAGAAAACCTGAGCGGCGACGACGTGCGCGAGGGCCTGGTGGCCGTGGTCAGCGTCAAGCTGCCGCAGCCGCAGTTCGAGGGCCAGACCAAAGGCAAGCTCAACTCCGACATTGCCGGCACGGTGCAGGCTTTTGTCAACGAGCGGCTGGGCATGTTCCTGGAGCAGAACCCGCCCGTCGCCAAGCGCATCATCAATAAGGCGATTGAAGCAGCGCGCGCCCGCGAGGCTGCCCGCAAGGCCCGCGACCTGACTCGCCGCAAGGGCGCCTTGGACGGTGGCGGCCTGCCCGGCAAGCTGGCCGACTGCTCCGAGCGCAACCCCGACCGCTGCGAGCTCTATCTGGTCGAGGGCGAAAGCGCCGGCGGCACCGCCAAGCAGGGCCGCGATCGCCGCTTCCAGGCCATCCTGCCCCTCAAGGGCAAGATCCTCAATGTCGAAAAAGCGCGTTACGACAAGATGCTCGGCCACGAGGAAATCCGCGCCATGATCACCGCGCTGGGCTGCGGCATCGGCAAGGACGACTTCGACGCCACCAAGATCCGCTACGGCAAGATCATCCTCATGACCGACGCCGACGTGGACGGCTCGCACATCCGCACGCTCCTGCTGACATTTTTCTTCCGCCACATGACGGAGCTGATCAAGCGCGACAACGTCTATATCGCTCAGCCCCCGCTCTTCAAAATCAAGAAGGGCCGCTTCGAGCAGTACATCAAGGACGAGCGCGAGTTTGTAAAGGTCATGGTCAACCGCGCCTCCGAGGGCATGGTCGTCCGCCACGGCGAAGCTGCCAGCCGCATCGAGGGCGCAGACCTGACCCGCTTCATGGGCACGCTGAATGAATATCTGGACTTTGTCGGAAAGGTCGACAAGCGCATCCGCAATGAAAAGTTGACGGAGTTACTGGCGCGCGCCGAACTCATCCATCGCGCCGATTTTGCATCGAAGGCCGAGAGCGACGTTCCGCCCAAACTGGCGCTGCTGCATGAAAAGCTGACCGAGCTGGCCGACGAGTTCCAGTTCAAATCCGTTGGGGAGCCGGTCGAGGATGAGGAGCATCGCACCTGGTCCCTCTGCTTTACCGATGCGCAGGGTGCCACGCGCTGCGTCGACTGGGCACTGGCCTCCAGCCCCGAGTTCAAGCAGATGATGTCCAAGTACATGCTCATCAAGGAGTTTCTCGAGCCGCCATTCCTGATCGAGTTCGCCGCCAAGGCCGCCGTCGCCGCCGAGAATGTCACCGAGGATGCGGAAGCAGTTGAAGTTGACGCCGCCGAGGCGCAGGCAGAGGCCAAGGCAGCCCGTCGCACTGCCCGCGCGCTTCGCGAACCGGTCGAGAAGCAGACCGCCCGCGAGCTCTTCGCCTACATCGTCGAACAGGGCAAGAAGGACTACTCCGTCCAGCGCTACAAAGGCCTGGGCGAGATGTCCTCCGCGCAGCTATGGGAGACCACCATGGACCCCGAGCGCCGCACGCTCCTTCAGGTAAAGCTCGAAGACATCGCCGAAACCGAAGCCATCTTCACCACCCTGATGGGCGAAGACGTCGAAGCCCGCCGCAAGTTCATCGAAGACAACGCGCTCGACGTGAAGAACCTCGACATCTAGGAAGCCCCCGAATGTGCGCATTGTTGAATGTGCGCACTGTTTTGAAAGGGCACGGCTTTAGCCGTGCCGCAAGTGCGGCAAAATGAACGTGGGCTTTAGCCCCCGAGGGAATGTCGGCTCCACAACAGAGGCGTATTCAGAGATTCCTTAGGCAATCTGTCTTTGGCCGGATCACCTCGCCAACCAAGCAACTTCTAGCATGTACGATCACCCGTGATGCTCGCCCGAACAGCACCCGCCGCTCACCTTCGCAGGTTCCACATAGATTTGCGTCGGATCGACGAAATATCCCTGACTGTACTTGTCGTGATGCCGAACCCAGGCCATGGTGTGTGCCAGTCCATCCTCGTCGCGGCCCTTCGGCACAAGGTCCAGAAAGTTGTACGCGCCAACCAGAATATCCAGCCCGCGCGCATAACTCGAATACGTGTGAAAGACGCCGTCCGCATTCTTTGCAAACACGCTGATTCCGGGGCCTTCCTCGCTGGGAAACTTCATCTGGTCGTAGTTGTAGTACACCGCGCCTGACGCCCGCTCTTCCGCTCGGAACGACACGTGGTAGTCATAATTGAAATCGCTGCCGTTCGACGACACCCACTTGAAGCGCCATCCCATGCGCTTTTTGAACGCCTCGATCTCAGCCAGCGGCGCGCGCGATACCACAACCAGCGTCACGTCGCGATTGGCTAGGTGGATGGCGAGGCCGTCGAAGTGATCGGAGATGTATGAGCAACTCGGGCAGCCCTCGCTCCACCCAGGGCCCAGCATGAAGTGGTACACGATCAGTTGGCTGCGCCCATCGAAAAGATCGGCCAGCGTCTCTTTGCCGCGCGGCCCGTCGAAAACATATTGCTTCTCAACCTTTTCCCAGGGCAGCTCACGGCGTTGCCGGCTTAGCTCGTCGCGCAACCGCGTAAACTCCTTCTCTTTGGCCAGGTGCTCCTTGCGGGCCGCAAGCCACTCGTCGTGCGAAACGACTCTCTTCTGCTCAACTGCGATCATGCTGCTGGCCATTTCGATCCTCCTCTGCTCCGGTTTGTATGGGGAATTCCTGCGCGCTGCTCTTCACACACTGTTTCTTGATCACAAGTGCGGTCAGCCCGCCCGTTGAGATCACGCTTCCGGCAATGAGCGCCGCGGTCGCAAAGCACATGGGACACATAAGCACCTCCGTCTTGCCGCAAGCAACTTCGCTTTGAACAGCGCCGCGCTTTACTTCGCCTCGGCCTGCTTGCGGGTCCGGTCGAGCAGTGACGCCCAGCCTTTGCCGACGCCCTGCTTGTGCTGATCCTGTATGAATCCAAGCGCCGTGTGGCGGAGGGTGATCAAAGTGCCTCCCTCTGACTCGGCCAGCCGGTACTGCACGTTGGACACAAGAGGATAGGATGCAAAAAGCGGCCCAGTGATCTCCAGCAACGTCGGCCGCTTGATCGCTTGCACCTGGCCCCAGAAATGGCCATTGCCATCGCCCAGGTCGCGGTACCATCGGCCACCCGGCCATGGCTCAATCTTCATCGGCATCGGGTCGTCATCGCCCCGCTGGTTGCGCGGACCCATCTGTTCGAGCAGGGCGGCGAAGGTGACGTCAAGCGGCGCGTGGACATGAATCTCCTGCGTAATGTCCAGAGTCATGTTCTCAATGCTGGGTGCTGTCGAAATCATGTTTCCTCCTTGGGGATTGAATTTAAGGCGGATCAATTGCGGGAATTCGGAGTGGGTTGCAGTTCCTTCGCCTTTTCCTCGGCAAGTTCCTTGACACGGGTCAACTGGTGCTGCCAGAAGCGCTCGAATGTGCCGGCCCACTCGTGCAATGGCTTGATGGCTTCGGCGTTGGTTCGATAGAACCGATGGCGGCCGTTGCGGCGCACATGAACCAGACCCACATCGCGCAGCACGCCGAGATGCTTTGAAACGGAGGGCTGGTCGAGACTCAGGGCGGCCACAATCTCCCCCACCGGGCGCTCCTTCAGCGCGAGGTAACTGAGGATCTGCCGCCGGCGGGGCTCCGCCACTGCGTTGAAGGCGTCCGAAGTTGTAGCTGCCCGTGCCATGTGCGAACAATACATACTTATATGGGAATATGTCAAGCGGAATTTTTCTGAGATGAATATCAATTTCGCTCAGGCGGATCGATTGTGGCGGTCATGTATCCGGTAAATCTGGCTGTCATTCTGAGCGAACGGGGCCCCGAACGTCTTTCAGTTCCGGGGTTCCCAAAGAGCGGTCTTTGCTCTTTGGGGTGGAGTTCGGGGGTGGTGAGTCGAGGAATCTGCGGTTGTTCTTCGATGAAGTTCAGACTCACCACACTAGGGGAGAGCCGGAACTAAATTGATATTCATTTTCTCTGAGTACGATTGAATTCCGTCCGCCGGCGCCCCATGTACCATTTGGGCATGGCGCTGGTTGAGGTTAACTCGGTCTGGAAGAGCTATCCGCGGCAGACAGGGATGCGGACGGAACTGCGCCATGTCGTTGAGGATGTTTCCTTCACGATTGAGCCCGGCGAGACGCTGGGGCTGGTGGGCGAATCCGGCTCAGGGAAGACCACCCTGGCGCGGATGATTCTGGGGCTGGTCGAGCCGAGCAAGGGCAGCATTCGAGTGGACGGCACCGATGTGGCCCGCGCTTCAGGCAGTGAATTGCACCGCCTGCGCCGCCAGATGCAGCCTGTCTTCCAGGATCCCTACGCCGCACTGAATCCGCGCATGAATGTGCTCCAGATCGTGACGGAACCGCTGCTGATCCATAAGCAGGAAGCCGGGATCAAGACGGATCGCGCGGCTTTGCATTTGAAGGCGATCGAGCTATTGAATGGGGTGGGCCTGGACGAGTCGGCATTGGGGAGGCATCCGCACGAGTTCTCCGGCGGGCAGCGGCAGCGCATCAACATTGCCCGCGCGCTGGCGTTGCGGCCCAGGCTCCTGATTCTGGATGAGCCGGTTTCAGCCCTGGATGTGAGTGTGGGAGCGCAGATCGTAAACCTGCTGCGGGGGTTGCAGCGGGAGCACGGACTGACTTACCTGTTTATCTCGCACTCGATGCCGCTGGTGCGCTATCTATGTACGCAGATCGCGGTGATGGAACGGGGACGGCTGGTGGAAACCGGAGAAGCGGTCGCCTTGTGCGCTAACCCGCGCGAAGCCTACACCCGCCAACTGATCGCGGCCACACCGGAGTTGCCTGCGGGCGTGGCCTGAACGAGTCCGATTGGAGGTTCGTGGATTCCCACCCCGGCCGCGGATATAAAAACGCGGCAAGGGTGGGCACGTTGCTACTTCGACTGAGGCGCGGCCGGGGCTGCCGCCGCAGGTGCCGCCGGCGCGGGTGCTGCCGCCGCGGGCGCTGCTGGCGCGGGAGCGGCTGCCGGACCCGCCGGAGCGGCCGGAGCTGGGGTGGCCCCAGGTGTTCCGGGAGCGCCCGGCATCGGGTGGCCGCCGGGAGGCATCCCGCCCGGACCGGGATGATTTGGCGGCATCGGCAGTTCGCTTACATCCACCAGCTCCACATCGAAGATCAGATCGGCGTTGGGAGGAATGACCGGATGCGCGGCGTCGGGTCCAACACGCCCTTGCGCGCCATAAGCAAGTTGCCATGGGATAAACAGGCGGCGCTTGCCGCCAATTCTCATCCCTTCAAAACCCTGGTCCCAGCCTGGAATCAGGCGGCCAAAGCCCTGAGGAAAGCCGATGGGTTGCGGGTCGCCCTGCTTGGGTTTGCCGTCGGCATCCAGAACAGGCTTGCCGTCCTTGTCCAGAACCGGCGAGCGGTGTTTGTCGGAAGAATCGAACTCGAATCCGTCCGAGGCGCGCCAGCCGGTGTAGATGACCTTGTAGAACTTGTTCGGCTCAGCCACCGCCCCGTCGCCAACCTTTGTGTCCTGATAGCGGAGAGAGAACGCAATCTTCTGGATGCCTGGAGCCGGAGGCACTCCCGGAGGCAGCTTGATTGCGCCAGCCGTTGCCGTATGGGGTGTGGTTGCCGTTGCGGCCGTTTTAGCTTTGGCAGCGGCGGGAGCCGCGGGCTTGGGAGCGGTCTGTGCGCTTGCGGCAGCCGCGCCGGCTACCGATAACAGGATCAGATGAGTAAGCTTCATTGGGTTCTCGAACTCCATTCTTTTAGCGATTTCCTAGTCACGCGGCCTGACAGGTACTGTGCTTCTCATGAAGAAGCTCCAGTCCGCGGCGAACGGAATTCGCATTGGCTTCTTCACGGGAGTGTATCAGGCGCTCCCGAAAATTCATATTGACCCCCAGCAAACGAGAAACGGCCTTTCGCGCCCAAATGTTTTGAGCCGGCAGAGTTCGGCTGACAGGTGTAATCCGCATCGCGCAGGTCATCTTGCCATCATTCCCGCCAGCAGAGCCGTTCGTGGCGCGAGGTGCTCGGTCACCACCGATTCGTGGCGAGCGTGCGCCCCATCGCCCACAGCGCCCATCCCGTCGAGTGTTGGAATGCCGAGCGCGGAGGTAAAGTTCCCATCGGAGGCGCCCCCGCTTGCGGCTTCCTCCAGCACAAAACCCAGATCGGCGGCCAGAACCCCCGCCTGCCGGTAGAGCCGCACGGTTCCTCGCGTGCGTTCCATGGGCGGGCGATTGATTCCGCCGGTCACGGTAAGCTGGCAGCGGCTGTCAATCGGCTTCAGCTTGGCAAAATTCCGCTCGACGCGCGAGCCGTCGGCCTTGCGAGTAATGCGGACATCCACCTCCGCCCAGGCCTCGGCCGGAATCACATTGATTTTGCTCCCGCCGCCGGCCAGGCCGACGCTTACAGTCAATCCGCTCTTGAGGTTGGTCCAGCCGCTCACCGTCTCCACCACGCGGGCCAACTCACGAATGGCATTCGCCCCCTTTTTAAAGTCTAGGCCGGCATGGGCCGCCACTCCCGTCACGTCGATCCGCCAGTTGCCGGTTCCCTTGCGGGCGGTCTTATAGGCGAGTCCTTGCGCCGGCTCCAATACGAAGACCGCGTAGCATTCGGCCGCCAGTTTCTCGGTGATGGGCCGCGAAACCGGGCTGCCCACCTCCTCGTCGCTATTGAGCAAAAGAACAATCTCCCGATTCAAAAGTCCCGTTTCGACGAGCATCTCAATGGATATGAAGGCCATGGCCACGCCGGCCTTCATATCCAGGGTCCCCGGCCCGAAGAGCCTCCCTTCCACCATCCGGCAGGGCATGGACTTGAGTGTGCCGAGCGGCCAAACCGTATCCAGATGGCCTAGAAGAAGGATTGGCCTTGCAGAGCCTGCTTTGGTTTTGGGTCCAAATCGCGCCTCCAGCAAATCGCCGAATCCGCGCTGGCGATGCAACTTGACGCGCCCGCCCAAAGCCTTGGCCTGGGATGCGGCCAGCGCCACGCAAACGTCTACCGCTGCCTTGTCGTCGGATGGCGACTCCGCCCGCACCAGATTCTGAATGAGATCAAGCAATGCGGATTCTTTGCGCCTTGCTCCGGCCAGCAGAGCGCGCATCGGGACAGGAAGATCGGGACCAGTGGACATCGATGAACCTTTCAGCAGCTCGTTGAAGGAGGCGAAGAAGCGCGATGCATTGATTCTACGACGGTTAAGGTAGGCAAACACTCCCAATAATTGACAGGAAAGGTGGCTTGGCAAGCGCAGAGTGTGGCTAAAATGCCACAGGACGGAGAATCTATATTCCGTCTAATCTATGGAATGCGCACAGTTATGCACCGTTGGAGAACTGATTATTGGCTAATCTCGCGCACCTGGAACAGACAATTGCGGCGCCCATCGAGTTTGCGGGCGTTGGACTTCACTCGGGCGCGCCGGTAACGATGCGCCTGTTGCCCGCGCCGGCTGGCTCGGGCATTGTCTTCCGCCGCACTGACCTGGACAACTTTGAGATTCCCGCCAACGGCCGCAATGTCGCCAAGGTCAGCTACGCCACCAGCCTGATGCGTCAGGGTGTGCTGATCCAGACCACCGAGCACCTGCTCTCCGCGCTCATCGGCATGGGCATCGACAATGTCATCGTCGAACTGGACAACCTGGAACTGCCCATTTTGGACGGCAGCGCCCTGCCCTACGTGCAGGCCTTTCTCGGTGGCGGAATCCGCGTTCAGCGCCGCCGGCGCGAGACCATCCGCGTATTGCATCCCGTCGAGGTGCGCGAGGGCGACAAGTTCATCGGCGTTTACCCCGGCTCCGGTTACAGCATCCAGTACGCCATCGATTTTCCTGCTCCCATCGGCCACCAAAGAGCCTATGTGGACCTGGCCGCCGAGACCTACGGCGCTGCCATCGCGCCGGCCCGGACCTTTGGCTACAAGGCCGATGAAAAGCGTCTGCGCGACATGGGCCTCATCCGCGGCGCAGGCCCCGAGAGCGCCATTATTCTCGGAGCTAAGGGGCCTGAGAACGGCCCGCTTCGCTTTCCCGATGAATATGTCCGCCACAAAGTATTGGACCTGATCGGCGATTTGGCCCTGGCTGGCCGGCGCATCGAGGGCCACGTAGTCGCCGAGCGTGCCGGCCACGCCATGCACACAGCCCTGGTCTCCCGTCTGCTGAAGGACCGCTCGGCCTGGGAGCTGGCCCACGTGCCGGTGGAAACGGCGGCGTCAGAGGAAGCAGCGCCAGCGTCCCTCCCGGCCTATTCTCTCTCCGCCCCGGCTTTGATTAGCGCCTGAACAGTCTCTCATTGATCGGTTTTTCTGCGCCTTGCGTGAGCCTCAATGCCTCATTGCACGCGCAGCCTGCCCCCACTTCCGGTACCATACTTAAGGTACCTATTCATCAATGAGCCTGAAAGCCAAGCTGGAAGCTGTCATCTACGCTGCGGAGGAGCCGGTCACACTGGCTCAGCTCGCCGCACTGTTTACTGCCGACGCCCTCGAATGGAAGGCCTGGAAGGCGGAGCAAGAAGCCGCGTCCGCCGCTGAGACCTCCGAGCCCGCGGACCTGACTTCCGGCCAGATCGCGCCGCTCCCCGAGCCCCTGCTTCTCGTTCACTCGGAGTTCTCCGGCCTGGAGCAGAACCCGACCGATACCGCTGCCCCGCCGGAACAGACCACTACCCCTGCGGAGCCCCAGGCTGAGCTTGCGCCCGATTCGATCCCGGAAGCCAACGCGGACGCCGTCGAAGTGCCGGCCGACGAAGAACTGGAAACCCGCCGCCTCGCCCGCCAGCGCGATCGCGAGGTCCGGGCCGTCATCCGTGAACTGCTCGACGAGCTCATCGCCTCCTATGCCTCCGACGGCCGCGGTGTTGAGATTCGCGAGATCGCCGGCGGCTTCCGCATGGCCACCAAGCCCGAGTGCCACGACGCGGTCCGCTCCTTCGTGAAGAGCCTCAAACCGGCGCTCAAGCTCTCCTTACCCGCGCTGGAGACCCTCGCCGTCATCGCCTACAAGCAGCCCGTTACCGCGCCTGAAGTCAACGAGATCCGCGGCGTGGACTCCTCCGGCGTCTTTGGTTCGCTGCTCGCCCGCAAGCTCATTGCCACCGCCGGCCGCAAGCAGGTCATCGGCCGCCCCATCCTCTACAAGACCACCCGCGAGTTCCTGCTCCGCTTCGGCCTCAAAGACGTTGCCGAGCTGCCCTCAATGGAGGAGTTCGAGAAGATGGCCGCTCTCGAACTTGACGAACCTGAACCCGAAGCATTGGCCCAGGCAGAAGAGCCGGATTTGAGCATGGAGCCGGTTGAGACGGAGGACGAATTCCTCGCCGGCGAAGACTTGAGCGTCCTGCCGGAAGCCCCGAAACCCACCCAGACCGCCGTGACGGCGGACAGCAACGAACCCGCAACCCCAGCAGAGGCCGCGCCTGCTGAGTCCCTACCCACCGAGCAGGCAGAAACTGAGAATTCCCCAAATGGCGAAGAAAACCACTAAGACCAAAAAGACCGGCGACCTCCAGCCCACATCGACCGAACCCGAAATAGTTGCCGCGCCCGAAACCGCGATCCCTCAAGCCGCGATCGAAGACCCAATCGGGGACGAGACAGACGGCGAGGCACAATCCGCGATCGAGCCCGAGATTGAGGTCGCGGTCGAGCCCGCAACTGAAACCGAAATTGAGGCCGAAGACAGCCTCCAACCGGAAAGTATCGCTGAACCGGACAGCGAAGACGACGCCGAGTCCGAAGACGTCCCCGAGTTCACGCCTAAGCTGCGGCCGCCCGCCAAGCTTGAGCGCCTTCAGAAGATCCTTGCTAAGGCCGGCGTAGCCAGCCGGCGCAAGGCTGAGGAGCTCATCGAGCAGGGCCGCGTCGAGGTCAACGGCACGGTTGTCAAGGAGCTCGGCACCAAGGCCGATGCCGGCCGCGACCACATTCGCGTCGACGGCAAGCTGCTCCACGGCGCCGAGCGCCTGCGTTATTTCGTCCTCAACAAGCCCAAGGGCTTCGTCACCACGGTCAAGGATCCCGAGGGCCGGCCCACCGTGATGCAATTCTTTGACAAGATGCGTGAGCGCCTATACCCGGTCGGTCGGCTGGACTACATGAGCGAAGGCCTGCTCTTGGTGACCAACGACGGTGAGCTGGCCAACCGCCTTACCCGCGCCGCCGCCGGCGTGGAGAAAACCTACCTGGTCAAAGTCGCCGGAATTCCTAGTGAAGCCGAGCTGGACCTGCTGCGCGGCGGCGTTGCCATCGAGCGCGGCAAGCCCGGCACGGAACGCGTTCGCACCTCTCCGGCCCGCATCCGTCAGGTCCGACAGGGCGACAATCCATGGTACGAAGTGGTTCTCATCGAGGGGCGCAACCGTGAACTGCGCAAGATGTTCGAGGAGATCGGCCACTTCGTCGAGAAGATTCGCCGCGTCGGCTACGGCCCTCTGATCCTCGATCAGGAACCGGGTAACCTGCGCGAACTCGATGCGAATGAGCTCGACCTGCTGCGCAAGGCTGCCGATGGCACACTGCGCACGCCAAAATCCAAGGATCTCCGCCGCCGCAACCTGATCGACGCCGGCAAGTTGCCCACCGTGACGCCGCGCGCTACAGGTGCGCGACCGGCCAAGGCTTTTGGAACCAGGCCATTTGCGGCCAAGTCTTTTGAAGAACGCCCCGCCCCAGGTCCGAAGGACTATCGCCCCAAGAGAGCCTTCAATGAGGGCGGCGACTCGGGCAGTGACAGAGCCCGTCCAGTGCGTCCCGCCGATGAGGCATCCCGCCCCAGACGCCCGGCTGGTCGGGACTTCAGCTCTCCGCGACGCTCCGGCGGTCGCCCCTCTGCGGGGCCCGCATGGCAAAAACCTGCTTTCCAAAAAGACGACCGGACCACCCGCCCGCCGGCGCGCTTTGCCTCGGGGTCAACTGGCGAAAGCCGTCCACCGGCAGGCAAACCATTCGGCGCCAAACCGTTTAGCGACAGGCCCTTCAGCGATAAGTCGTCGTCGGGCCGCACCTTCGGAACAAAACCACCGGCCGCGCGCCCCTATGGAGACAGGCCCGCAACCGGCCGGCCCTTCGGAACAAAGCCACCCTCCGGCGGCAGTTTCCGCGAGAGACCGGCAACCGGAAAACCATACGGTGACAAGCCTGCGTTCAACAAGACTGGCCCCGGCAAGCCATCGTGGTCAAAGCCTGCCTCGACTGACCGCCCCGCCTTCAAGCGCCCGACCGCGCCGCCCCGCGCTGCGCCAGATCGCGACGAAGATTTTGGCCCTGTAAGACCGCCCAACCTCCACATCGAAGAGATCAAGGGATCGGATCGTCCCGCACCCAGCCGCTCAAGCGCACCTCGGTCATACGCAGGCCGCCCCAGCGCTCCCTATTCTCGCCCGGATCGCCCAGCCTCCGACCGGCCCAGAGCCGCCAAGCCCTTCCGCGGCGAAGGCGGCCTTGCACGCCCCTTCTCCACCAGCAGCGGCAAACCCCGCGCGGGCGGCGCACGCCCCAGCAGTAAGCCATCCAACCGTCCATTTGAATCGAAGTCAGCCGGCCCCGCCAAGCGCACCTTCCGCCGCGACGCAGGCGAAGGCTCCTTCACGTCTCGTCCGGCCGCCGGCTCCGGCCCACGCCCGACAGGCTCCAGGCCGCCGAGTAAGCCCGGCTGGAAGCCCAAACCCAGCTTCGGAGGCCCCAACAAACCCGCCTCCAGCGCGCGTTCCAAACCACGGCCGGGCAGCTCCAAGTCCGGCTACAAAGGCAAACCCGGCGGCCCCAAACGCACTGGCTCGCCCGGCGGAAAGAGGCGCGGCTAAAAACCTGCCTCAAGCATGCGAGGGCATCGGGCGTTCATGGATGACCATCCACAAGACCCCGAACTTGTCGCGCAACATGCTGAAGCGGTGTGCAAAAAACGTCTCCCCCATCGGCATGAAGATCTCGCCGCCATCGGAGAGCAGCGCATGGATGCGCTCCGCCTCTTCGATGCTGTCAACGCCGAGAGTGATATACGCGCTGCGCATGGGTTGGAACCGCTCCGGAGGAGCGTCGCACGCCATCAGCGCCGTGTCTCCCAGGACAATGCGGGCGTGGAGAACGGCCTTGTCCATGCCCGGCGGGAAGTTTTTCGGCTCCGGCATCTCGCCGTAGGTCATCGTCATGAGGATTTTCCCTCCAAGATGCTCCTCGTAGAAGCGGAGAGCTTCCGCGCAGTTGCCGCCAAAGTTCAGGTAAGTGTTGACCCTCATCGTTTTGTTTCTCCTTTTGGGGATTTGATTGGTGAAATGAACGGTGGGATAAGCGGTGTGGAATCGTGTTCCTTCCAGCGGCGGTAGGTCTCCGCCAGAAGGTCGCTGCGATTCTTTTCCATCTCCTCAACAAACGTGCATGGTGCTACCGTCTCTTCCTCGCGCCCCGCCCAGATCAGGAGTTCGAGCAAAACAGGGGCAAGTGCGATTCCCTTCGGCGTCAGGCGATAGTGGATCTTGCGGCCATCGCCCTCAACCGCCTCCGCCGTAAGGATCCTGGCGCTTTCCAGCCTGCGAAGGCGATCCGCAAGAATGTTGGTCGCGATTCCCTCGCCCGCGCGCTGGAACTCACGAAAGCTATGGTACCCTCGCACCATCAGATCGCGGATGATGAGCAGTGACCATCGGTCGCCAAGCAGATCGAGCGAAACACTGACAGGACATCCGGAACGATGTTTCGGGGTGGACTTTCTAACCACGAAGGGATCTTAATCATTTCACTTGTCTTTTGCAACCTACTTATGTTTAGAATCTGAAACGGCATTTCGCCCCGCCATAGCCGGGATGCGACCAGTTCATCGCATCGAAGATGCCCAACGCAGAGAATGAGGTGATTTCAATGAGTGCGTTCGAAAACTTCCCCCGCATTACGCCCTTCCTCTGGTTCGATTCGAACGCAGAGGAGGCTGTCGAGTTTTACCTCACAGTATTCAAGAATTCGCGCCGCCTCGACGGGTTGCAGCGCAGTGTCGACGATCCCGGCGGTCCGAAGGGCAACGTCCTCACCATCGCCTTCGAGCTGGATGGCCAGCGGTTTACCGCGCTCAACGGCGGGCCGATCTACAAATTCACTGAAGCAATCTCATTCGTCGTGCGCTGCAACTCTCAGCAGGAAGTAGACGACTATTGGTCGAAGCTGTCCGCCGGAGGCGCCGAGATCCAGTGTGGCTGGCTCAAAGATAAGTTCGGCCTGTGCTGGCAGATCGTTCCTGCGCGGCTGCCAGGCCTGATCAAGAATCCAAAAGCGATGCAGGCCATGATGAAGATGAAAAAGATCGACATCGCGGAACTCGAACGAGCCGCGCAAGAGTAGCATGGCAATGAAGAACCGATTGGACAGGTACGGGAGGCCACGTGGCAAATAGCTTCGGCACAGACGTTCTCATTCAAGCGCCCGACCCCAAGAAGGCGGCCGAGTTCTATATCGACTATCTCGGATTCGAGATTACCGGCGAAGACTCCCAGATGGTAAGCCTCCACGGCAAGCACATCAATCTTTTCATCGAGAGTGGCCCGGCGCTTGGACCTGTCCTCGAAGTCATCGTTGACAGTGTCGAAGCCGCCAAGGCACGGCTCGTAAGGAAGGGGTGCGTGGTCATCAAAGATGAGCCGGATTTCCCCAGATGCTATGTCAAGGATCCCTACGGCTTGATCTACAACCTGACCGCCTGAACTTGATACCAAACCCGCCAGCCGCGCATCTTAATACGCATGAGTATTGAAAAAGCGACCTTCGGGGCCGGCTGTTTCTGGGGAGTTGAAGCCTCTTTGGCCGCCATTCCCGGTGTCACCGCAACAGCCGTGGGCTATGAGGGCGGACAGCTTGACCGGCCCAGCTACACGGACGTCTGCACCGGCTCAACCGGCCACGCCGAAGTCGTAGAGCTCGACTTCGACCCCGCCCAAGTCAGCTTCGAACAGCTTCTAGACGCCTTCTTCGCCCTTCACGACCCCACTACCCTCAACCGCCAGGGCCCTGACTGGGGCGCGCAATACCGCTCGGCTATCTTCTATCACTCCCCTGAGCAGGAGGCGCAGGCCCGCGCCAAGATCGAACAGCTAACAGCAGAAGGCCGCTTCAAACCCAAGCGCATTGTCACCAAAGTTGAACCCGCTCAGACTTTCTGGCGAGCCGAGGACTACCACCAGCGCTATCTTGAAAAGCACGGCCAGGCAAGCTGCCACATTTAAGAGCTCGGGGAACAGAAGGGTGTCGGGTGTCCATTCCTTGCGCCTTTTTTGCTGGCCCAAGGGCGAGAAGCTAAGGCAATTCTTCCTTCCGTTCCTCATCCGCCGGAATCTCAACGGCCTCAACCTTTTCCCCAGGCTCGTCAATCCACAAACACACGATCCACCACACGAGCACGGCAATGTACACAATGCTGTTGGCGTTGAACAGCTTGTCCCGCAAGCCCAGGACGTGGTCGAGCTCTTCCTGACTGTGTGGCGCAGCAGTCTTTGCTATCCGCTCCAGCACCAGGACAAGCGTGAGTTGAGCAGTTGCAGCCGTCCATAGCCCAATCACAATCTGTTGCGTATGGCTCCGCCAGCCCGCCTTATACCTCCGCCCGAACATGACCACAAGCAGACCCAACCCAACCGTCAGCAGAATCACCAGCACATCGCCCTTTTGAGCAGCCAGTTGCATCAGCCGCAGCGTCGCCACTTGCGAATCGGCAGTCAGTGTCTTCCAGGCCGGCCACGGTCCCCACACGGCCAGCACCGTGCCGGCCACCGCCAGCAACCCTGCGCTGTTCGCGATCCAGAGCGATCGCTTAAGCCCCACAAAGGCCCGTCGCGCCATCTCCACCAGCACTAGCAGACCAACCAGCGCCATTACGACGGACAGCGTGATAAAGATTGCGCTCAGTGTAAGCGAAGGAAGCTTGCCAAACAGGATCCTGCTCGCCAGCAGCCGCAAGGCCACCAGCACGATGCTCGCCGTGAACCACGGAAAGCGCCTCGTCCGATCCCGCCCCAGCAGAACCACCAGCAAAACCAGCATTGCGGCAAACGTCAGCGTCCAGAGAGTCTGAGCAGTTGTGAAGTTGAAATTGAAATGCATTCTCGCCTTGTCCGATCTTGTTCGATCTTGCCCGACCTGCGTGTTCCACGCCTTGCAGGCCCCTTCCATTCTAATCGCTCAGGGAGAAGGCCGCCGATGATCGAAGTGATGACATGGGGAGCTGGTCTATGAAGAGAAGGAGTAATGTATGGTGCGCCCGGAGAGATTCGAACTCCCGACCTAACGCTCCGGAGGCGTTCGCTCTATCCAGCTGAGCTACGGGCGCGCATCTCCAGCATATCGTACTTTAGACTGCTCCGGCGCTTTCGGAGCGTCGAGACGCTCGTCCGCCCGCCCAAGCCTCAAGTGGTCCCCTCCGTGCCCTGCCCTGATCTCTGACCCCTGACCCCTGATCCCTGCCTTTGCGTCCTCAGTTCCTCCATCACCGACTGGATCAGCGCCTTGGCTCCCTCCATGCCGCCCAGAACCGCCTGCAAATCCAGCGCGGGCTTGGCCGGGTTGCGGCTGGAGGCACAGTAAACCCCGTGCTGCCCAACCAGAATCAGCGAGTCCGTCAGCAGATCCAGCGCCACGGCCAGCCTGCCCCGCTCCACTCCCATCATCAATTCGTGCTGCTCCAGCTCCGCCCGCTTCTCGTCGAATACGCTCATAACCAAAGCCTACCCGAAAAGCAGTTGCCCGGAGAACTATCTTCAGAGGCTCAAGACCCTTCCCAATTTGAACAGTGCTGGGATGGAGAGGAGCAGCAGACCAGCCGCACATACGGAGTACCCTGCTGCCGTCCAGCCGGAAACGTACCCTTCCCTGAGAGCTAACACCACCAATAGGGACAAAACAGGCAGGTTCAGAGCCACAGCCGTTGCAACTCCAGGCATGTAGCTGCGCATCGCCACTGTCACTGCGATGTGAGGAACCAGGACGTTAGCCAGCATGGCGGCCATATACCCAAATGCCAGGTATGTCCAGACAGACTGCTTGCCCGATTCGGCGCTCAGCCACGTCACGGCAAAAGCCAGAACTGTCAGGATCACCGCGGCAAAACGGAAGGCGCCAGGCGCAACAGGAGCGTGCCAGCGGTCAGCGCGTTTTGACCAACCTGGAAACCAAATAGCCTCTTCCATATTGTGAAGGAGAATCACAATCGGAAAAAGCCACAGTAGATTCTGGAAGCTCATAATTGCCTCCAATTAGGCTAACCAGGAATTCACATGAAACATTCAGGTTGCGAAGGTACTCCTCGAATAGCCGCAGGCCATGAGGGTATCCATATCGAGTTCGTACTGCTCGGTGGAGCAGTGCCTGAGCCCGGTTGCCGCGTACGGAATCGGTGCGCAATCGCCGTTCCCAGAACCGTCCATGGCGATGCGAAACTCCGTCGCCATCGGGTCGTAGTAGCCCGCTGAATTCCATTGTGCCACACCGAAATGAATAAACGAGGTGAGCAGGGGCGCGGCTATGGCGTGGTAGCCGGCGAAGTGCGCCAGCTCGCAGAGCGCACCACCGGAGGAGATTGCCCGCATCATAACGGACCAGAATCTCTCCAGCTTCGCCGATCAGTTGCGCCAGTTGGTCATGCGGTTCAAAGTCGAGCAAGACAATGCCCAAACGCCGGTTCGTTCTTGACCGGTCGGTCCGCAATCACGCGCCCCGCTGGGACGTTCCTCAGTTTTGCGCACTCACACCCAAACCTCTGGCAAGCAGCCCGGCACAGCCCTTGATCGAATTCACCATCTCCGGGCTGCTTCTCGAAGTTTCGCAAAACTCCTTCCGGTTTCAACGTTCCATTCCTCCCGCCGCATAATCATGTGAGAATGGAACAGTAAACCGTCATGACTAACGAAAACCTTCCCCAATCCGCCTCCGAACCCGCCGCCGGCGAAATCGCCGAGCCCACCGAGTCCTTTGCCGACCTGCTCTCCGCCTTCGAGCGCACCCACTCGCACAAGGCCGAGCCTGGCGCAAGGCAGTTGCAGGGCATCGTCGTCTCCCTCTCCGCCGATCAGGTCTTTCTCGACATCGGTTATAAAACCGAAGGCGTTCTGCCACGCTCCGCCTTCGACGACCAGGCCGCGACGGTAAAGCCCGGCGACAGCTTTCCGGTCTCCGTCACCGGCCGCAATGAAGAGCACTACTACGAACTTTCCCGGTTCAAAGTTGCGCAGCCCCGCGACTGGTCGACCCTCGAAGCGGCCTTCGCTGAAAAGCTGGCCGTGGTCGGCACCGTCACCGAGGTCATCAAGGGCGGCCTCTCGGTCGATATCGGCGTCCGCGCTTTCATGCCCGCCAGCCGCAGCGGCGCCAAAGACGCCGCCGAGCTGGAAAAGCTGGTCGGCACCGAGATCAACTGCCGCATTACCAAGCTCGACGTCACCGACGAAGACGTGGTCGTCGATCGCCGCATCGTTCTCGAGGAGCAGGCGCGCGGCCTCATTCAGGCCCGCCACGACGCCCTGAAGGAAGGCGACACTGTCACCGGTTCCGTCCGCAGCTTCATGCCTTATGGCGCATTCATCGACCTCGGCGGCGTCGACGGCCTGCTCCACATCAGCGACATCGCACACAGCCGCATCGCAAAGCCGGAAGACGTGCTCTCCCTGGGCCAGGAACTCCAGCTCCGCATCCTCAAAATCGACCCCGAAACCAAGAAAATTTCACTCGGCCTCAAGCAGTTGCAACCCGAGCCCTGGGACAACGCCCCGGAACGCCTCGTCGCCGGTCAGCGCGTCACGGGAACGGTAACCCGCCTTGCCGACTTCGGCGCATTCGTCGAGATCGAACCCGGGATCGAAGGCCTCATCCACATCTCCGAAATGACCTATGGCAAGAAGGTTCGCCATCCCAGCGACATTCTTAAGCAAGGCGAACGGGTAGACGCCGTTATCCTCTCCGTAAAGCCCGAGGAACGCCGCATCTCGCTCGGCCTCAAACAGACCCTCGCCGATCCCTGGGTAGAAGCCCCGCGTAGATTCCCTGTCGGCGAGCAGATTGAAGGCCCGGTCACCAAGCTGATGAACTTCGGGGCGTTCGTGCAGATAGCAGACGGAATTGAAGGCCTGGTCCACGTCAGCGAGATCAGCGCTGCCAAGCGCATCAACCATCCGCAAGACGTGTTGCGCGTGGGACAGGTGGTGAAGGCGCAAATCCTCGCCATCGACCCCGAAAAGCGCCAAATCAAGCTGAGCATGAAGCAGCTCATCCCCACCAGCATCGACGAATACATCGCCGAGCACAAGGCGGGCGACACAGTCTCCGGCCGCGTCGTCGAGCAGTCCGGCAACCTCATCGTCGTCGAGCTGGGCGACGGCATCCGCGCCGCTTGCCGTGCCGGCGGAACACCTGCGGCGCCCACTATTGCACCAACTGCGGCGTCCCAAGCCAGGCCCGACCTGTCCAGTCTCTCGTCCATGCTGAAAGCCCGCTGGCAAGGCAGCGCCCCTGCAACGGAATCTAAATCCGAACCCCTGGCTCAAGGTCAGGTCCGCACCTTCAAAATCGTCAAGCTGGACCCCGAAACCAAAAAGATCGAAGTGGAGTTGGCGAAGTAGAAGAATCCGCTTTTCACACCGTCCCTCGCACAAACTCCCGAGCCCGATGCTTTCGACTTTTTCCGGTCGTGAGCATCGGGCACGGCGCTGAAGGTAGCGCAAACGCCTTCTTCTCTGTTCCCTGACCCCTGACCCCTGATCCCAGTTATTTCGGCAACTGCCCCGCGTCCCAACCTCCGCCCAGCGCTCGAACCAGCCCCACGCTGGCCACAAATTGGCGAGTCTGAAGGTCGATGGCCGTGCGCTGGTTCTGGAGCAGCGTGGCCTCGGCAGTGAGAACCTCGAGATAGCTCGTCACGCCGCCTTTGTAACGCTCGTTCGACAGGTCGAACGAGTGCTGCGCCGACTCGACAGCATTCTGCTCCACGCCCGACTCCTGCTCAAGAATCCGCTGGCCGGAGAGCTGGTCTTCCACATCGTTAAAGGCCAGGAAGATCGTGCTGCGGTAGGCCGCGACCTGGGCCTCGTAGGTGTGGCGAGCCTGATCGGTGAGCGCGTGGCGCTGGCCGGCGTCGAAGAGCAGTTGCGTTGCCTGCGCGCCCAGGGTCCACAGCGCGCTTGGCCCCTGAATCCACGTGCCAAAATGCATGCTTTCAAAGCCGCCTTCGCCGCTCAGATTGATCGTAGGATAGAAGGCGCTGACGGCAATACCGATCTGCGCGTTGGCGGCGGCGGCGCGGCGCTCGGCAGCCGCAATGTCCGGGCGGCGCTGAAGCAGTTGTGAAGGCACGCCGAGCGGAACCTTCGGCAATTGCAGATCGAGCGGAGACGGCGGAATGCTGAATTCCGATAGCTTTACATTGGCGATGGTGCCGATGGCATGCTCATATTGCGCGCGGGCCACGCCCACGTCGATCAGTTGCGCGCGCACCGTTTCAAGCTGAGTTTTAGCCTGGGCTACGTCTACCGCGGTGGCCACTCCGCCGTCGAGACGGCGCTGGGCCAGGTTGAGCTGCCGCTCCAGGTCGGTGACCGTCTCTGTCAGCAGCTTGTTCTCGGAATCCAATCCGCGCAACTGGAAGTAGTCGGCGGCCATCTCGGCATGTAAGCCCAGGTCCACGCTGGCCATGTCGGCGGCGCTGGCCTGCGAGTTCTCTCGCGCCGCCTCAACGGTGCGGCGGATGCGGCCCCAGAAGTCCGGCTCCCAGCTTGCCTGGCCGCCCACCACCAGATCGTTGTAACTGGTGGGCTTGGTGGCTGAGTAGGAGGGTCCGTTTTTCGATATGTTGTCGCGCGCGATGGAAGGTCCGGCGGAAAGTGTGGGATAAAGCGCGGATCGAGCCGCGGTCACCTGATCGCGCGCGGCCAGGTAGGTTTCAAGCGCCTGTCGCAGGCTCTGGTTGTCCGTGGCGATGCGCTCTTCCAGTTGGTTGAGTTGCGGATCCTGATAGATCTCCCACCATTTGCCGCGCAGCATTCCGTCGGAAGGCGTGGCAGGTTGCCAGCCGCCGCCGTTGGCCGGGTTGGGCGGAGGGACGACAACCGTCGAAGCTCCAGCCTCCTTGTAAGCAGGCGGCGCCTCATAGCCGGGACGATTGTAGTTGGGGCCGACGGGCTTGCAACCGGCAAGGAAGCCGAGAGCGAGCAGGGCGGCAATAGCTGGGATATTCGGCGCTTTGAAAGAGCACGGATTCAGTCGTGCCGTAAACAGTCGAAAAACGAATGTGGGCTTTACAGGCTGCGGAAGAACTCGCTTTCGGTTCCGCTTTGTGTCAGGGCACGACTTCAGTCGTGCCGTAAGTGCTGCAAAATCAACGCGGGCTTTAGCTCCTGAGGGAGGCGGAGGTCTCAACCCCCACACGAAACCAACAGGTTCCACGCGGGCATTGGCCCCGGATGCACGGGTTTCGCCAATTTCTCCTGAGATGTCGAGTTTTTCCGCAGGTAGAAGCGCCGGCATCGTTACTTGCCTCCCGCATCGGTGGATGCGCCGGGGCTTCCCACAAATACCTTTTCGCCCTCTATGAGCGAGTCAGGCGGATCCTGGATCACTTTGTCGCCGCCGCTGAGGCCGGAGACGATCTGCACGTTGGCTCCGTCGTCCTCGCCGATCACCACCGGAACCAGATGCGCAATGTTGCCATTCACCACGACTCCCACGCGCAGCCCTTCTTTGCGGAAGATGAGCGCCGCGGCAGGAACGATGAAGGTGGGCCCGGCAGGCGGCGTCTTGAAGCGGACCTGTGCGAGCGAACCAGGCAGCAACTCGCCGGCGCGGTTGTCCACATCGATCTCTACCAGCAGCGTGCGGCTGACCGGATCGATGGCGTCAGAGGTCCTCACCAGCGTGCCCTGGTAGGTCTTCCCGGCGTGTTCAGCAAACGTCAGGTCGATCTTCGAGCCGCGCTTCACGTTATTCGTGTAAATCTGCGGCAGGTTTGCGTAGACGCGCAGGGTCTGGATGGCTTGCAGATGAAAAAGCTCTTTACCCGCGCCGGGATCGATCAACTGGCCGGTATCGATATTGCGAGCGGTGACTACGCCGTCGAACGGCGCGTAAACCTTCTCGAACGATTGCAGGTCGCGTAGCCGCTCGACGTTGGCCTGTGCGGAGCGCACGGCAGCAGCCGTGGCCGTCGCTTGATTCACAAACGTATCGGTGTCCTGGTGGGAAACGGCATCGGATTTGACGAGGCCGGTGTAGCGATCCGCCTGAATGCGGGCGTTGTTGGCAGTGGCCTCGGCGGTATTCAGGTCGGCCTCGGCCTGCGCCAGTTGCTGGTCCACCTCGGGCGTGGCGATCTCAGCCAGCAGCGCGCCCTTCTTGACTCTCGCGCCGATGTCGAAGTACCACCGCGTCAAATATCCCGATGTCCGCGCGTAAATCGGCGACTCCGTCAGTGCCGTCACATTGCCTGGCAGCACAAAGCTGTCCACCGGCGCGCCCTGCGTGGGGACCGCCGCGATCACCGTAGGCGCGGCCAGATCCTGCGTCCGCTCGGCGAGCACGGTTGCGGCGGACCTGCGGCTCAATATGCCGAAACCCGCCAGCAGCACGGCCACAATGAGCACCAGCGCCACTCCCACCAGTGCAAGGCGCGGTGAAATAGGCTTCTGCTCTGGAGCGGTCTCGTGACTGTGAGCCTGCTGGGCGGCTTGGCCCTGATTCGGTCTGGATTCGTTAGTCATAAAAAAGCTACTCCGAAAGCTCGTCGAACTCGTCAAAACTTCCTGCCATTGCAGCGCCACGGGCCGTCTTTCGGCGGCCTTCCACCCACCCGTGGACTAGAGAAAAGAATGCGGGCACAAAAAACAGCGTGGCCACAGTGGCCAGCAGCAACCCGCCGATCACGGCCCGGCCCAGCGGGGCGTTCTGCTCGCCGCCGTCTCCCAGGCCCAGCGCCATGGGCACCATTCCGATAATCATCGCCAGGGCTGTCATCAGCACTGGGCGCAGGCGGACGAATCCCGCGTTCAGCGCCGCCGTGCGCGCATCCCCCACCAGAACTTCCAACTGTTCGCGGGCAAAGCTGACCACCAGAATGGAGTTGGCCGTCGCTACGCCCATGCACATGATGGCGCCCGTAAGTGCCGGCACGCTCAATCGCGTATTGGTCAGAAACAGGAACCAGACGATCCCGGCCAGCGCCGCCGGCAGCGCCGAAATGATGAGAAACGGATCGAGCCACGACTGGAAGTTGACCACGATCAGCAGGTAGACCAGCAGGATGGAAAACACCAGCCCGCCCAGCAGGCCCACGTAAGACTCCTTCATCGTCTCGCTCTGGCCGCGAAGGTCGAAGTGCGAGCCGCGGGGCAGATCGCGATTCTTCTCGTGGCGGGCAATGATCCCCTCCATCGAGCGCGTAACCGAACCTAAGTCGGCGCCATCCACATTGGCGTAGATATCGATCACCGGCTGAATATCGTAGTGGCTCACGGTGCCCAGTTCGGCTCCGGGGGTGATGGAAGCGAGGTTCCCCAGTACCTGCACCTGGGATAATGCGCCCGGCGCGCCGGTGGCTGAAGCGCTGGTGGTCTTTCCCGCCGCGGCCGTCCCGGTAACGGGCAAGCTCCGAAGCTCGGCCAGCGAATCGACCGAGTACTGCGGAGCCTGGATGGCAATGTTATAGCTGACGCCATTCCGGGGATCCAGGTAGAAATTCGGCGAGGTCTGGAAACTGCCGCTGAGAGCTACCAGCAGGCTCTGGGCCACATCCCGCTGTGTCAGTCCAATGGACTGCGCGCGAGTGCGGTCTACGTCAACAGTCATCTTGGGGTAGTCGAAAGGCTGTTGGATGCGCGCATCCGCCGCGCCGGGCACATAGCGCACTTCATCGAGCATCCGCTCGGCCAGGGCGCGATTGCCGTAGAGATCCGGTCCGACAAGCTGGATATCGATCGGCGCAGAGAGGCCGAAGTTCAGAATCTGGGTCACGATGTCCACCGGCAGCACATAGAACGTGACGCCTGGATACTGGCGGTCGAGAACCTTGCGCAGGTTCTCGACGTAAGCGGCGGTGGGATGGTGGTCCCGGCTCAACTGAACCTGGATGTCCGCGTCGGCCGGACCGATGGGCGCGGAGGTGGAATAGGAGAGGTTCAGTCCCGAGGCAGGCAGTCCGATGTTATCGACGATATTGACGATCTCTTTCGCCGGAACATTCTCTCGGATGGTCGAGTCCACGTGGTCGCAAAGCTGCGCCGTCTCCTCGATGCGTGTGCCGGTGCGTGCGCGAACGTGAATCTTGAACTGCCCGGAGTCGACGGAGGGGAAGAAGTCCTGGCCCAGAAAAGGCGCAAGAAGTCCTACTGAAGCCACCGTAAAGACCAGGAACAGGGGAAGAAAGACCCTCGCGTGCTCAACGCAAAGCGTAAGCAGGCGCAGATAACCGTGGCGGAACTTCTCAAATCCTGCCTCGAAACCCTGCTGAAAGCGAACGAAAGGATTGCGGCTCGAACGCTTGCTTTCGGCCTCGGCGTCGTCGTGCTCCTGAAGCAGGTACTTGGCCATCGTTGGAACCAGCGTCCGAGAGAGCAGGTAGCTGGCCAGCATGGCAAACACCACAGCCTCAGCCATGGGAACGAACAGGTACTTCGCCACGCCGCTCAAAAAGAACATGGGGACAAAGACGATGCAGATGGCGAGGGTCGAGACCAGCGCTGGAACCGCGATCTGCGCCGAGCCGTCCAGAATCGATTGCTCGAGTTCCTTGCCCGACTCCAGATTGCGATTGATGTTTTCAATGGCCACCGTGGCATCGTCAACCAGGATGCCGACGGCCAGAGCCATTCCGCCCAGCGTCATGATGTTGATGGTTTCGTGCAGCATCGCCAATACGCTGAGCGAACAGAGAATCGAGAGCGGGATCGAGACCGCGATAATCACCGTCGAGCGCCAACTGCCCAGGAAGACAAGGATCATGATGGCTGTCAGGCATGCGGCGATGATGGCCTCGTGAACCACGCCGGTTATGGCGCCTCTCACGAAGATCGACTGATCGGAGAGGGGATTGATTTGAAGCTGCTGCGGCAGTTGGTTCTTGATGCTCCTCAATTTGGCTTGCACGCCGGCGATAATGTCCAGCGTTGAAGCCGAACCGGTCTTCATAATGCTCAACAGGATGGCGCGGCGGCCGTCGACGCGTACGATGTTCGTCTGCGGAGCGCTGCCGTCGCGCACATGCGCAACGTCGCGGATGTAAATCACCGCTCCGTTCACGGCCTTGATGGGCAGGTTGTTCAGGTCGTCGACAACGCTGGGAGCGGAGTTGGTCTCCACCGCATACTCGAATCGGTCGATCTTCATCGTTCCCGAAGGGGCGATGATATTCTGCGCGGAGATCGCGTTGACAACATCGACAGGCGACAACCCCTTGGCCTGGAGCGCATGAAGATCGAGGTCCACCTGAATCAGGCGTGGCTTGCCGCCGTAAGGGTAGCCCATCTGGGCCCCCTCGATGGTCGCAAGTTGGGTTCGGATGGTGTTTTGGCCCACGTCGTTCAACTGCTGCTCGTTCAGGCCCTGGCCGGAGATGCCCAACTGAAGAACCGGTACAGCGGAGGCGTTGTACTGGATGACGAACGGCGGTGTGGTGCCTGGGGGCAGGCTGCGCAACTGCACCTGGTTAATCGCGGACACCTCGGCCACGGCGCTGCCGATGTTCACCTGCGGGTGGAAGAAGATCTTGATGACCGAGACGCCATTGAGCGATTGCGACTCGATGTGCTCGATGTCGCTCACCGCGGTTGTCATGCCGCGCTCGCTATTGGATGCGATGCGGTTGGCCATCTCCTGCGCCGAGAGGCCGTTGAAATTCCAAACCACCGTCACCACGGGGATGTCGATATTCGGAAAGATGTCCGTAGGCATCGACAGGATGCTGAAGACGCCGAGGATCAAGATCAAAAGCGCGAAGACGGCAAAGGTATAAGGCCGCCGCAGCGCGAGCCGGACAATCCACATAAGGCTGGTAATCGCTCCTGAGCCGGGTTGCTCCTGATAGTATCGCCGTTGACCGGCTTGTTAATCCCCGGTTGATCCGGGCTTTGCGCATCGAAAACGACCGATGAACACTCCGCCCGGTCCCTGCCGGCGCTCTGTTTTGCGGGGCGGATGTTGAAACCGCCATGATCTTTTCCAACTTCCGGTAGAAACTATAATGGTAGACGAAGAGGCTGGCCAAAACGCCGCACGAGGACCAATCGGCATGGGTCTTGGATGCTCAAAGCCGCGGAAAGAAGCCAGATCGTGGATCGGCCGTCTCAGAATGCAAACCGCCCCGAGCAGCCGGAACTCCGCCGATTTTGCCCTGGTCGCTTACAATGGTCCTGTCCACCATCCTCTGTGAATGCAGTTCTTTATCCGGTGCCTGAGAAGGCTCCTCGTGATCGCGCCGGAGACGCTTTGGGGCGGACGAAACTTCTGTTCAAACTGTTGCGTCCGTAAAAAGGTAAGCTGGCAGCCTGATCTCTGCCCGCCAGGAAACTATGTGTGCCCGTTCTGGGGCATGCTCACAAATGAAAACGACGGGAATCGACAACATGTCCATCGAAGGCACTCCGGAGTCCCACCTGCCCACGCTGAGCGCGTCCGAACAGCCACCCGCCCGCCACGCTGTATGGCTCCGCATCGTCGCCCTGATCGTGGTGGTCTGCTTGGGTGTTGTGGTGTGGCGGATCTACCAGAACCAGAAGCAGAGCGCGGCAAGCAGCGCCAATCAGGCGGCTGCGTTGCAAAGCCGGCCGGTTCCCGTGCAGGTCACTCCCGCCGACCAGCGGCCCATGCCCATCTTCCTCACCGCCCTGGGCACCGTGACGCCCTACATGAGCGTCACAGTGAAGGCGCGGGTCAGCGGCCAGCTCGAGCCGGTCAAATTTACTGAGGGTCAGCAGGTCAGGCAGGGTGAGACGATCATGGTGATCGATCCCAGCCCCTACAAGGCCGCACTCGACCAGGCCAAGGGTACCTTGGCCCACGATCAGGCACTGCTCAAGAATGCCCAGGCGGAATACGCGCGCTACAAGGCGCTGTACGATGCGGGCGTCACTTCCAAAGAAACGCTGGATAGCGATGCCGCCGCACAGGGCCAGTACCAGGGCGCTATCGAAGCCGACAAAGCCGCCGTTGAAGCCGCCCAGTTGCAGCTCGACTGGTGTTCCATCCAATCTCCTATCAACGGGCGCATCGGTCTGCGCCTGGTGGACCCCGGCAACATCATCGCTGCCAATGCGACTAACCTGGTTGTCATCAACCAGTTCCAGCCAATCGCCGTCTATTTTACCCTGCCCGAGAATGAGCTTCCCCAGGTATTGCAAAAGCTTGCTTCGGACAAGCGCCTGCCCGTGGATGCATACGACCGCGACGATGTGCAAAAGCTTGCCAGCGGCTATCTGCTCACCGCCGACAACCAGATCGACACAACCACCGGCACCGACAAGCTGAAGGCGGTCTTTGATAACAAGGACCAATCGCTCTTTCCCAACCAGTTTGTCAACATCCATCTACAGTTGGAGGACCGGCCCAAAGCGATTGTGGTGCCTTCGGCCGCCATCCAGACCGGCTTGCAGGGATCGTACGTCTGGGTGATCGACACCGCCGCCACGAATGCCGCGGGATCCGCCGCAACCGCCCGGATACAGCCCGTGAAGGTGGCGCTCGCCGAGGGACAGGTCACGATCGTGGACTCCGGCCTTGAGCCCGGACAGAACGTGGTAGTGGACGGTTCCGACCGGCTCCGCCCTGGGCAAAATGTGACCGTGAGTGTGGCTCACCAGAGGTCAGGCAAGGGCGCGGCGCAGCAGGGCTCCGGGTCTTCCGCCGGTGGCGCAGCCTCCGGCGCCGGTACCGGCCAACACCATAAGAAGGAGCAGCAGTGAGCCTGAGTCCTTCCCGGCCATTCATCCTGCGCCCGGTTGCCACCTCGCTGCTGATGGCCGCGATCCTGCTGGCCGGCGCAGTGGGCTATCTGCAATTGCCGGTCTCCGCTCTGCCCGAGGTTGATTACCCGATCATTCAGGTGCTCACCTTCTATCCCGGCGCTGGTCCCGAGGTGATGGCCTCCTCCGTGACTGCGCCGCTGGAGCGGCAATTCGGCCAGATGCCGGGCCTCAAGCAGATGACCTCGGTCAGCTCCGGCGGCGGCTCGGTTGTCACCCTTGAATTCAACTTGGACGAAAACATCGACGTCGCCGAGCAGGAAGTCCAGGCCGCCATCAATGCCGGCAACAGCTTCTTGCCCCCCGACCTGCCCAATCCCCCCATCTATAGCAAGGTCAACCCTGCCGACGCGCCCATCATGACCCTGGCGCTCTACTCCGACTCCCTGCCTCTGGACAAGATCGAGGACGCGGCCGACACCAACCTGGCGCAGAAGATCTCCCAGGTCACCGGCGTCGGACTGGTCTCCATCGCCGGCGGACAAAAGCCCTCTGTGCGCATTCAGGCCAATCCAGCCCAGTTGGCGGCCTACGGGCTGAGCCTGGAAGACCTGCGCACCGCGTTGTCGGCGGCCAACGTGGACCAGGCCAAGGGCACGCTCAACGGCAACCGCCAGTCTTACACCATCGGCGCGAATGACCAGTTGCTCACCAGCAGCGATTACATGCCCGTCATCGTGGCCTATCGCAACGGCGCTGCCGTCCGCGCCTCCGATGTGGCTACCATCGTCGACGCCGCCGAAAACTCCCAGCAGGCCGCCTGGATGGACCGCCAGCCCGCGGTCATCGTCAACATCCAGCGCCAGCCCGGCGCAAACATCATCGCCGTCGTTGACCGCATCCAGAAACTGCTGCCGCAGTTGCGCACCAGTATGCCCGCCTCCGTGCAGGTGCGCGTGCTTACGGATCGCACCACCACCATCCGTGCCTCGGTAAGGGATGTCGAATTTGAGCTCATGCTCACCATCGCCCTTGTGGTCATGGTGATCTTCCTCTTTCTGCGCAACCTCGCCGCCACCATCATTCCCTCGGTCGCCGTTCCCCTCTCCATCGTGGGCACCTTCGGCGTCATGTACCTGCTCGGCTACTCGCTCAACAACCTCACGCTCATGGCGCTCACCATCTCCACCGGCTTCGTGGTGGACGACGCCATCGTGATGATCGAGAACATCTCGCGCTTCATTGAAGAGGGCGACAGCCCCATGCATGCCGCGCTCAAGGGCAGCGAGCAGATCGGCTTCACCATCATGTCGCTCACCGTCTCGCTCATCGCGGTGCTTATCCCGCTGTTGTTCATGAGCGACGTGGTGGGCCGGCTCTTCCGCGAGTTCGCTATCACTCTCGCCGTCACCATCCTGGTTTCCGCGTTCGTCTCGCTGACGCTCACGCCCATGATGTGCTCGCGCATCCTCAAGGACAAGTCGGTCGCCAAACAAACCCGTTTCTACTATTGGTCGGAGACTGTCTTCAATCGCATCATTGCTTGGTATGGCCGTACGCTACAGGTTGTCCTGCGCCATCGCTTCACCACGCTGATGGTCACCATTGGCACGCTGGTGGCCACCATTCTTCTCTTCATCGCCATCCCCAAGGGCTTCTTCCCGGTTCAGGATACGGGCGTGATCCTGGGCATCAGCGAAGCGCCGCAGACCGTCAGCTTCACCAGCATGGCCCAGCGCCAGCAACAGCTCGTGGATATTCTCCTTCAGGACCCCGCCGTCGATAACATCTCCTCCTTCATCGGCGTGGACGGAACCAACACCACCCTCAACTCAGGGCGCATCCAGATCAACCTCAAGCCGCTTGACGTGCGCAAAATCTCCGCAACCGAAGTGATCCGCCGCTTGCAGCCCAAGCTCGCGGGCATCGAGGGCATACAGCTCTTCCTTCAGCCGCTCCAGGATCTCACGGTCGAAGACCGCGTCAGCCGCACCGAGTTTCAATACTCCCTCGAAGATCCCGATCCGGTCGAGCTGGCCAAATACACCCGGCAAATGGTCACTGAGCTGGGCAAGGAGAGCGTGGTAACCGACGTGGCCAGCGACTTGCAGGACCAGGGCCTCGGCGCCAAGCTCGTCATCGACCGCGACACCGCCGCACGGCTGGGCATCGCCATGGCAGACGTGGACAATACCCTCTACGACGCCTTCGGCCAGCGCCAGATCTCCACCATCTTCACCCAGCTCAATCAGTACCATGTAGTGATGGAGGTTGGCTCCAACTTCCAGACCGATCCCAGCACCCTGAACAGCCTCTACGTGAAATCCGGCAACGGAACTCAGGTTCCACTCGGAATGGTTGCCCACTGGGAGCAGTCAAGCGCGCAACTCGCCATCGGTCACCAGGGCCAGTTCCCCTCCACCGTGGTCAGCTTCAACCTGGCGCCGGGCAAGGCGCTGGGCGATGCCGTCAACGCCGTCAACCGCATCGAACAGCGCATCCAGATGCCGGCCGCCATCAACGCCAGCTTCCAGGGCACGGCCGCCGCGTTCCAGACCTCGCTCGCCAATGAGCCCCTCCTGATCCTGGCCGCGCTGGTTACTGTCTACATCGTGCTGGGCGTGCTCTACGAGAGTTACATCCACCCCATCACGATCATCTCCTCGCTCCCCTCGGCCGGCGTGGGCGCGCTTCTCGCCCTGCTCATCACGCGCACCGAATTCAGCGTGATTGCGCTCATCGGCATCATTCTGCTCATCGGGATCGTGCAGAAGAACGCCATTATGATGATCGACTTCGCCCTGCAAGCCGAGCGCAGCGAGGGCAAATCCGCCGAGGACGCCATCTTCCAGGCGTGCAAATTGCGCTTCCGGCCCATCCTGATGACCACCATGGCCGCGCTGCTCGGCGGTCTGCCCCTGGCTCTCGGCGGAGGCGTGGGCGCAGAGCTGCGGATGCCGTTGGGCGTCACCATCGTAGGCGGATTGATCCTGTCGCAGTTGCTCACGCTCTACACCGTTCCCGTTACCTATCTGTACTTCGACAAGCTGGCCCAACGGCTGAAGCCGCGCAAACTCAGGGATCAGGGATCAGGAGTCAGGGATCAAGCGGCAGAGATCAGCCTTTAACTGGGTGCCCCACCCTCGCCGCGTTCTTGTTTTTTGCGGCTAGGGTGGGATACCTCAAACCTCAACGGTACCTGTTGCGTGATTGATATGCTGCTTTGTATCAGGGCACGGCTTTAGCCGTGCCGAAGAGCAGGCAAGGAGGAATCGGGCTTTAGCCCCCGATATGGCAATACCCGCCCGCAACGCCGGTCCTGAAAACATGCTCAGCTCATCGCGCGTTTTCTTCGCCACCACCAAAACAAGCATGGGAAAACGCCTATTCCAGTCCGAGCGAAATGCCGTGCTTCTTGTCGACGTTTTACGGTCGTATGTGACGGCACGGAAATTCCTTCTACACGATTTTGTGGTCATGCCGGATCACATACATTTACTTATGACAGTCCATGGAGATATGACCATTGAAAAAGCCATGCAGCTCATCAAGGGCAGATTCTCCTATCGCCTGAAGCGGGAATTCCAGTATGGAGGAGAGGTCTGGCAACGCGGGTTTTCCGAGACGCGGGCCGACGATGAGGAAAGCTTCTTGCGGTATCGGGAATATATTGCTCAGAACCCTGTAAAAGCGGGACTGGCCGATTCACCCGGGCAATATCCCTATTGCTACATCTGTTTGGCAAAGAAGAAGCGAGCAGGGGCTGAAGCCCAAATTCCTTTTGCAGCCATTTCCGGCACGACTGAAGTCGTGCCCTGATACAAAGCTCTTTAAGAATTGCCCTGCCGCCGGGCACGCCAAGTCTCGATTTTAAGACCTGGGAGACATCCAACTTCAACCAACCTCTAGCTAGAAGCTAGAAGCCGAAAGCTGAATTCAATGCATCTTTCCGCACCCTTTATTCAGCGCCCGGTAGCCACATCGCTACTCAGCCTGGCCCTGCTCCTTGCCGGGTCGGTGGCTTACTCGCTGCTGCCCGTGGCGTCGCTGCCCGACGTCGACTTCCCCGTCATCGGAGTGGGTGCGGGATTGCCCGGCGCAAGTCCCGAAACTATGGCCTCGGCGGTTGCAACCCCGCTTGAACGCCAGTTCGGGCGCATCGCCGGCGTCAACCAGATGACCTCGTCGAGTTCGCTCGGCTCAGCATCCGTGAATCTGCAATTCGATATCAACCGGAACATCGACGCTGCCGCCCGCGACGTGCAAGCCAGCATCAACGCGGCACGCAGCCAGTTGCCCTCGTATCTTCCCCAGAATCCCAGTTACCGAAAAGCCAACCCCGCCGAAGCGCCGATCCTCATCCTCACGCTGAACTCCGACCTGGTTCCCAAGTCGCAGATTTACGATCTGGCCAACTCCATTCTGGCGCAAAAGATATCTCAGATTCAGGGCGTAGGACAGGTCTTTGTCGGCGGCAGCTCCAGCCCGGCCGTGCGCGTCGAATTGAACCCCATGGAGTTGGGCTCGAACGGCGTGGGCCTCGATGCCGTGCGCACTGCGCTGGCCGGAGCCAACGCCAACCGCCCCAAGGGCGCTTTTCAAGACGCTGGCAATCGCTGGCAGATCAGCGACAACGACCAGATCTTCAAGGCCAGCGACTACTCCTCCATCATTGCCGGCTATAACCGCCAGACCGGCGCGCCAGTCCGCATCTCCGACCTGGGCACAATCACCGATAGCGTCGCCGACATTCGCACCGCCGGCGTCTCCGGCATCAATACGCCCAACGGCCCCCCAGGCCAGATCAAAGACGCCATCCTGCTGGTCATCTTCAAGATTCCCGGCGCCAACGTCATCGACACCGTTGACAGCGTAATGGCCGAAATGCCGCGCTTGCGGGCCGCCATCCCGCCCACCATCACCATCAACGTAGCCGTCGACCGCACCACCACCATTCGCTCCAGCGTCCACGACGTCGAGATATCGCTCATCATCAGCGTGGTTCTAGTGGTACTGGTGGTCTTCCTCTTCTTGCGCGAAGTGTGGGCCACCATCATCCCCTCGGTGGCCGTGCCCCTCTCGCTGGTGGGCACCTTCGGCGTCATGTACCTGCTCGGCTATACCATCGACAATCTCTCGCTGATGGCCCTCACCATCTCCACGGGCTTTGTGGTCGACGACGCCATTGTGGTCATCGAGAACATCACGCGCTATCTCGAGATGGGCATGACGCCCTTTGACGCGGCCATGAAGGGATCCAAGGAGATCGGCTTCACCGTGCTCTCGATGAGCACATCGTTGATCGCCGTTTTCATCCCAATCCTGCTGATGGGCGGCATCGTCGGCAAGCTCTTCCGCGAGTTCGCCGTCACTCTCTCGGTAGCCATCGCCGTCTCGCTGCTGGTGTCGCTCACCACCACGCCCATGCTCTGCGCCCGGTTTCTTCAGTCGCGCGACGAGAGCCGCCACGGCCGCATCTATCGCGCCAGCGAGAGCGTCTTCAACTGGCTCCACAACGAATACGCCACCGGCCTGCGCTGGGTACTGCGCCACCAGTTCCTGATGCTCTTCGTGATCGCGGGAACCTTCGGGCTGAACATTTATCTCTATATGGTCGTGCCCAAGGGATTCTTCCCGCAGCAGGACACTGGGCGCATGGGCGGGTCGACCAGGGCATCGCAGGACATCAGCTTTCCCGCCATGCAAACCAAACAGCGCGAGCTGGCGCAGATGGTGCTCGACGATCCGGCCATCGCCTCTGTAACCGCCTTCGTGGGCGGCAACGGACCCGGCGGCGGCAGCTCCAATGTGGGCCGCATGTTCATCGCCCTCAAGCCGCTGGCCCAGCGCCCCGGCCGTGTCTCCGCGGACGCGGTGGTCAACCGCCTGCGCAAAAAGCTAACCAGCGTCCCCGGCGCAGCGCTCGTTCTCCAGTCCCAGCAGGACATTCAGATCGGCGGCCGCGGCTCCGATGCCCAATACCAATACACGCTCTCGGATGAAAACCTGAACGAACTCAATGCCTGGGCGCCGCAGTTGCTCGCCCGCATGAGAACCATGCCCGAGTTGCGCGACCCTTCCACCGACCAGCAGAACCAGGGCCTCGCCGCCAACCTCGTCATCGACCGCGACACGGCCTCGCGGCTGGGCATCACCGCCGCCGCCATTGACAACGTACTCTACGACGCCTTCGGGCAGCGCGAAGTCTCCACCATGTACACCGCGCTCAACCAGTACTTCGTCGTCATGGAAGTCGATCCCAAATACCAGCTCAGCCCCGACGCTCTGAACGGCATTTATATCAAGGCAAACAACGTAGCCGGGGTCGCCGGCCCAACGCCCAGCGCCGGCACGGCAATCGGTTCGGTAACCTCGGCCACCGGCGGCGCAATGGTGCCGCTCTCAGCCATCGCCAAGTACGAACCCCAGCGGACCGCGCTCCAAGTGAATCATCAGGGCCAGTACCCGGCGGTGACGCTTAGCTTCAACCTAGCGCCCAATGTAGCCCTCGGCGATGCCGTCATCGCTCTCCAGAAAGCCCAGGCAGAGATGAACATGCCCAGCGGCATTCACGCCACCTTCCAGGGAACCGCGCAGGCCTTTCAGGACTCGCTCAAGAACGAGCCCTATCTCATCCTCGCCGCGCTGATCGCGGTCTACATCGTCCTCGGCATTCTCTACGAGAGCCTGATCCATCCCCTGACCATCCTCTCTTCGCTGCCTCCGGCCGGCGTCGGCGCAATCCTCGCCCTGCTCCTCACAGGAACCGACCTGAGCATCATTGCGCTGATCGGCATCATCCTGCTCATCGGCATCGTCAAAAAGAACGCCATCATGATGATTGACTTTGCCCTGCAAGCCGAGCGCGAGCAAGGCCTGCCGCCCGTCGAAGCCATCTACCAGGCTTCCCTGCTGCGCTTCCGCCCCATCATGATGACCACCATGGCCGCTCTCTTTGGGGGGCTGCCTCTGGCCATCGGCATGGGCGTCGGCTCCGAGCTGCGCAAGCCGCTGGGCATCACCATCGTCGGCGGCCTCATCGTTTCCCAGATGCTCACGCTCTTCACCACCCCTGTCGTCTACCTTTTCTTCGACCGCTTGCAATGGAAGGTGATGAAGCTGCACAAGATCGGCCAGGAACTGGAAGAAGCGCCGGGAGATTGACCGCGTCCAGCCTTTTTGTCTTCAATGGAAACCAAATGGACATCCAGGCACTCTTCCAGAAGCTCCAGGCTCCGTAGAAACCGATTTCAGCATCGATTTGACCGCGATGCCGCCTCATCCTCCGCGTTCCCCGTCCGATAACTCCATTGTCGGCAAGCTCCGGCAGGAGGATGCGCATGGCTCTTTTGACATGGAACAGCAGTTATTCGGTGGGCGTAAAGCCCCTGGATAGTCAACACACCGTTCTGTTTGAACTCCTGAACGATCTTCACGCCGCGATGCTCAAAGGCCAGGCCCAAAGCCTGACCGGCACGCTGCTGCGCAAGCTGGTGGACTATACCCACACCCACTTCGCGGCAGAGGAGAAAATGCTGGCGGATTCGCGGTACCCAGGGCTGGCCGACCACAAAATCAAGCACCGCGAGCTCATCCAGCGGGTCGAGGGTTACTCAGCCCGCTTTGAGAAGGGCGAAATCACGCTCAACCTCCATCTGCTGAACTTCTTGCGCGACTGGCTGACCAACCACATTCAGAAAATGGACCATGAGTATGGCCCCCGGCTGAATGACCACGGCGTTCACTAAAGAGGCCCGACAACCGCCAGTCGCGCATCCGGAAGGATTTCCATACCTGGACGATTGCCGTCTCTCCGCTTTCAGTTCGATGGCTCCGGAGTCGAGCAAGCTGCCCGGTCGAGCGCCAAAGCGCCTGTCGCGCTCCCAGAGTTTACGGTTCGATTCGCGGTTCGGGCGAATTGATGGTATCTTCAAATTCAACCTATGTCAGTGAATGACGGGTGTTTCCCTCCAACCAATCAGCCTTTTTTCAGCCGTTTCATATGCTGGCATGTTCGCCGGTTGCACCTTTGCATTTTGTTAAGGCGTGGCAAAACTGTCGATGCGTTTTTCTCAAATTCATTCGAAAGGCGAAGACCGACCGATGACCCCATCCCGCGATACAAAGGACGCAAGTCATGTCTTGACTCTCGAGCAGATCGCAAAACTCACCGAGGAAGGAGGCAAGTCAGCCGATACCCTCATGAACGTTGTCGCATTGATCGCTACGCGGTTCAAGACCGATGTTTGCTCAGCCTATCTGCTTGAACCCGATCGGTCGAATCTCGTCCTGGCTGCCACCCTTGGCCTCCATCCCCGATGTATTGGCACATTGCGCATGCCGCTCCACGAAGGACTCGCAGGCCTGGTGGCGGAACAGGTGTTGCCCGTGGCCGTGATCGACGTCAAGAATCATCCCCGTTACAAGTACTTTAAGGAGTCGGGAGAAGAGGAATACCATTCCTTTCTTGGGGTGCCTCTCATAGACCGCGGGGTTTTGCAGGGTGTTCTCGTTGTGCAGACCAAAGATCCGCGCACATTCCGGGAAGATGAGATTCGCATGTTGGTCGAGGCGGCAAACGAGGTGGCGCCGGTGGTCAGCGAGGCCCGCACCCTGGATCGCTTCATCGCTCCGGCCCAGGAACGGCTTTGGGCGCTGGCCCGGAACGTCTGGTGGAGCTGGGACTCCGACTGCATCAGTCTGTTTCGCGATCTGAATCCGACCCGCTGGCGTCAACTCAATCAGAATCCAATTTCGTTGCTCACCGAGATCCCGTTGGGAGAGATCAACCGCCGCGCCACCGAATTGGTTTTGCATAGCCGCATCAATTACGTCTACCGCCGCCAGCAGGAGTATTTGCGCGCCGACCGGACCTGGGGTGCCGCGAATGCGGGAGTGCTGCGCCCGCGCCCGGTCGCCTATTTCTCCGCTGAGTTCGGGTTGCACGAGTCGTTGCCCATCTATTCGGGCGGCCTCGGGGTGCTTGCGGGAGACCACATCAAGAGCGCATCCGACCTGGATATTCCACTCATCGGGATCGGCTTGTTTTATGGGCAGGGATACTTCTTGCAGCGACTTGACCAGAGCGGCTGGCAGCGCGAGGAATATCTGCAAACGGACGTCAATCAGTTGCCTATGCAGCCGGCCATCGGCGTCAATGGCGAGCCCGTCGTGGTCGAGATTCAAACCCGCGGCGGCTTCATCCGCGCCAAGGTCTGGCGTGTCAAGGTGGGACGAATTGACCTTTTGCTGCTCGACTCCAACGTGACAGGAAACGCGCCTGAGGATCGAGACACCACATCCCGCCTCTATGGCGGAGACGCGCGCACCCGCATTCGCCAGGAGCTCCTCCTCGGCGTCGGCGGCTTCCGGGCTCTCAAAGCCATGGGCGTCTCTCCCGGAGTTTTGCACCTCAACGAAGGCCACAGCGGTTTCGCGGTCTTCGAGGCGATTCGCAGTCGCATGGTCGAAGAAGGCATCGACTTCAACGCGGCGGCCAGCCAGATCCCACGAGAGGTAATCTTTACCACCCATACGCCCGTGCCCGCCGGCCACGACCGCTTCAACGCCGATCTGATGGAAGAGCACCTGGGCCCCCTGCGCGAGCAGCTGGGGATTTCGCACGAAAACATGATGGGCTTTGGCCGCGAATATCCCACCGACCATAGCGAGCAATTCTGCATGACCGTTCTCGGGCTCAAACTTTCGCGCCGCGCCAACGCGGTCTCTTCCCTGCATGGCGAGGTCTCCAGGGCAATGTGGAAGTGTCTGTATCCCGGCCGGCCCGAGGACGCGGTGCCCATCGGCCACATCACCAACGGCGTCCACGTGCCGTCCTGGCTCGCGCCGCAGATGTGCCGTCTCTACGATCGCCATCTCGGGGTTGGCTGGCAAAGCAACAGCGGTTCAGCCCGAACCTGGGAAGAGATCGAGAACGTTGACGATGGCGAACTCTGGGAAACCCACTTGAGCCTGAAATCGCAGCTCATCGATTTCGTGCGCCGCCGCGCGCGCGAACAGGCCGAACGCCGCGCCGAGTCGTATGGAACTCTACAAGCGCTGGGCAGAATTCTCTCGCCCGATGCGTTGACCATAGGCTTCGCGCGACGGTTTGCCACCTACAAACGGGCCAACCTTCTGCTCGCCGATATGGAGAGGCTGGCCTCCATGGTCAACGACCCCAAGCGCCCCGTGCAATTCCTCTTTGCCGGCAAAGCCCACCCGCACGACGAACCGGGAAAGAAGGTTCTCCAGCAGATCGCCCAGATGATGCGCGACTCCAAGTTCGCAAACAAATTCGCATTCGTCGAAGACTACGACATCAATGTCGGCCGGTTCCTTGTGCAGGGCGTCGACGTCTGGCTCAACAATCCACGCCGCCCCCTTGAAGCTTCGGGCACCAGCGGCCAGAAAGTCGTGCTCAACGGCGGCTTGAACCTCTCGGTGCTCGACGGCTGGTGGGCTGAAGCCTACGATGGCCTCAACGGCTTCGCCATCGGGTCGGGCAGAACGCACTCGAATATGGATGTGCATGACAGTCGCGATGGCGAAGACCTCTACCGCGTCCTGCGCGACGAACTGATTCCCTTGTTCTATCAGCGCGACCACGACGGACTGCCGCGGGGATGGATCAAGCGCATGAAGCGAACCATTCGCACTTTGGGTTGGCGCTTCAATGCCGACCGCATGGTGATGGATTACACGCAGAAGTGTTACATTCCCGCAGCCGGCGGCACATCGAGCGAAATCCGACCGCCCTCGTAGAGCATTTTCGCTGTTTCCGCGGAGCCTGTACCCATCCCTTGTATCTCTGAATCAGCGGCAGTTTCGTTGAAACTGTTGCAGTGGGGGAGCCGAAGCATCGGCTCCCCCGCGGGCGGGCGTCTCCCGGCATCCCTCTGGTCGATTGACCGTCTCT
>Ga0181516_10000384_pt1 | contig 41673 bp, 43 predicted proteins | sample PEATcosm2014_Bin_25_FD_121104 | JGI IMG/M metagenome (GOLD analysis project Ga0181516, IMG submission 121104) | Peatland microbial communities from MTU Mesocosm Facility, Houghton, MI, USA - PEATcosm2014_Bin01_10_metaG | ecosystem: Environmental > Terrestrial > Soil > Wetlands > Peat | place... | reverse complement strand
TCACCGCCCGGCGGCGGCGTTCATTCAATACGGCTCGGGGTAGTTTATGCGCTTCCGTCTTCTCCATATTCAAAAGACGCTTGCACCTGTGAAATTGTCTCATCTATATGGGCCGAATCAGTAGTATCGAGCGACCAATGTGCGAAAGTACTCTTCATGCCATCTGCGCACTAATCCCACGTTTGGATTGTTCCCGCATCAATCTTGTCCATTGTCCTCTTCGTAATGGCGGCATTGGCAAAAAGGAATACGTAAGCGCGGATTGTTGCTGATCCCGGGTGTGTGGTCGCCAATCCGGACACAGCCTTCGGTTTCCGCATTTCATTGGTTTGGGAGGGGGGTGCGACTATTGGCAAAGTTTGCTAAGAATGGTACGCTTGGTTCCAGTTCCGGTCTCCGGGAGGAGAAGGAGAAGCTGAATGCCGACCCGCAATGTGAATTTGACACAAGAACTCGACGGCTTCATTCTCGCAAAGGTCGAGAGCGGGCGTTTTGAGAACGCCAGCGAGGTGGTTCGTGCCGCGTTGCGGACACTGGAGCGAGAAGAGCGGATCTACGAGGCTAAGCTGCAAGCACTGCGTGCGGCCATTGACGAGGGTGATGCGAGCGGCGTTGCCGAAGGCGATGTGTTTGCGCAGGTCCGCGAGGCGCTCCATCTGGCCGCGAACCCAAGCTAGCCATGGCTGCGTTTCTCTTTTCCCGCTGTGCCAAGGCGGACTTGCTGAGCATCGGCGCCTACACTCTTGAAACTTGGGGCGCAGCCCAGACGGAGCGCTACCTCAATGAGCTGGAACGGTGCGCGAAGATGCTTGCCGCGAATCCGTCGCTGGGCCGGCCTTGTGACTGGATTCGTCCCGGGCTGCATCGCTTTGAAAAAGGGCGGCATGTGGTCTTCTACCGGCGGGAGGGCGACGGCATTCTCGTTTCGCGCATTCTGCACCAAAGCATGTTGCCCGATCAGCAGACTTTCGAGGACGAATTCCCAGAAATAGGCGGCCCAGACCCAGATTGATTGAAGCCGGGGCTGCAAACCTGTTGCGCTGAAACGCCGAAAACCTGCTCCTTAGAGGAGTTTTCGTGACCCGGAGTTGAAAACGTTGGCAAATGGCTATAATGTTGTCACATTGCGGGATATCACGGCTTCGGGGTTTCCGGCGCCGTGCCCGTCGTTTTGCTTTTTCACGCAAGTGCAGAAGAGCTGCATCCAAACCCAAAGAGGAAGAAGGAGATCGGCACATGGAGAACAAGCCGGCACAAAATATTCAAGACACATTCCTGAACACGGTCCGCAAAGACAAAACTCCGATCACGATTTATCTGGTCAGCGGAGTCAAGCTAACCGGGAAGATCCGGTCCTTCGACAAGTATTCCGTGTTGCTGGAAAACAACAGCCAGGAACAATTGATCTTCAAACACGCGATTTCGACTGTGGTGAGTAACCGGAGCGTTATGCATACGGAGCATCGCCCGGTGGGCGTACAGACGGGCATCGCCGCAGTGGCCGTGCCGTTTGCAGCGCCGGCAGCCTCGGAGCAGCGATAGCAAGCCAGGAGCGGCCTCGATTGGCAGCGGAAGATAGCAGGACCGGCGCAAAGCATGAGCGCGCGGTCCTGATAGGTGTGGATCTGACTGGGACGGAGCCCGGGCTTCGTTCCCGCAGCAACCGCGCGGGAGCAGCTGGCGCGCGGTTGGCGTTGGTGCGTTCAGGCACTAGCTCAGAGGATGGAGCGCCGCCGGAAGTTCCAGAACCTGAAGGATTCATTGCACCGAAAGACGATCCCGTGCAGGTTTCGGGACCAGGACAGGCTCAGGCTCGCGCGGATACGAGCCTGGACGTTGAAGAATCGCTGGCTGAGTTTCGCGAGCTGGTTTCGAGCGCCGGAGCCGTGGTTGTCGCAGAGGTGATGCAGCGGCGCTCGCGGCCCGATGCGGCCACGCTGATCGGCGCGGGCAAGGTGGAGGAGATTGCCGGGGTTGCCGCTTCCGCCGAGGCCGATCTGGTGCTCTTCGACCACGACCTTACGCCTACGCAACTGCGCAATCTCGAGGCCGCGCTGCCTTGCCGGGTGCTGGACCGCACGCAGCTGATTCTGGACATCTTTGCCCGCCACGCCCGCACCAGCGAGGGCAAATTGCAGGTGGAGCTGGCGCAGCTTGAGTACATGCTGCCCAGGCTAACCGGCAAGGGCAAGGCGATGTCCCAGCTAGGCGGCGGAATCGGCACGCGCGGCCCCGGCGAGACCAAATTGGAGACCGATCGGCGGCGGATTCAGAGCCGCATTGACCACTTGAAGGGCCAAGTGGAATCCGTGCGCCGGGTTCGCCATCAGCAGCGGCAGCGGCGCGAGTCGGTTCCCGTGCCCACGGTGGCGCTGGTGGGCTACACCAACGCGGGCAAGAGCACGCTGTTCAATTGCCTGACCGGCGCGCAGGTGCTGCAGTCGTCGCGCATGTTCGCCACGCTGGACCCCAAGCTTCGCGCCATCGAACTCCCCAGCCGGCGCAAGATTCTGCTTTCAGACACGGTGGGCTTCATCCGCAATCTGCCGCATACGCTGGTGACCAGCTTCCGCGCCACGCTGGAAGAGGTGGCGCAAGCCGAAGTGCTGTTACATGTGCGCGACGCCGCCTCGGCCTATGGCGAGGAACAAAAGGCACAGGTGGAAAAGGTTCTCGGCGAACTGGAGTCTCTGGATAAGCCGCGCATCGAGGTGCTGAACAAGATCGACCTGCTGGCGGAAGATCAACGCGCAGGGTTGCAGGCTCGGTCTGGCTCTGGCGACGAAGTTGCGGTCTCGGCACGCACCGGGGACGGAATGGATGCGCTACTTAAGGCCATTGACGAGGCTTTGCGCTCCGATCCGGTGATCGAGGCGGAGCTAAGGGTTCCGCAGCACGAGGGCGGGGTTCTGGCGGCCATCGAGGCGGGGATGGTGGTGCACAAACGAGAGTATGAAGGCAATTTGGTGCGCCTGGCGGTTAGCGGACCGGCCTCGCTGCTGGGGCGGTTACGCAAGTACCGGCTGCGGGACGAGTGAGCGATGTCTTTCACACGGGCGTCGATCATGATTGGCAAGCGAGGAATGTGGACGATGCTTTCAGTAGTCAATGCCGAAGTTCAGGAGGAAATGAAGGAGGTCCGATCATGGGCCAGAACGCGGATATACCTAAGGTTATTAGCGATTCCTCTGTCAATCACGGCTTGTCCGATTTGCCTTGGAAACGCAGCTATTGAGGGCACCTATTTCTCCGAGATACGCGGGTACGGGTATTTCATCTGCGCCATTCTATTTGCGTCTCTTTCTGTTTCGCTGGTCTATCGAACGAGAATGGAGAATGACAATGAACGGTCGCGCTTCCTGGTGGCCGTAAGTTCCGCAATTCTTGTTTTTCTTGCGGTAGCGTTCGAGATATCGACCGTGATAGTCATTGGACAAATGCTGCATGCGCGGGGCCGACGTTGACGCCTTCTTATGGCTCAAGATGCGCCGCCGTCGTTTTAGCGGGAAAGAGTTAAACTCAGACCACAAAGGAGACCCCATGAGTCCCGTCGAAGGCGGCCCAAGCCGCACCATCACCACGCTTTCCAGCCGCGAGGTGTATCGCAACCGCTGGATGCGGGTGCGCGAGGACGAGATTCTGCGGTCCAACGGAACCAAGGGCATCTACGGCGTGGTGGACAAGTGCGACTGCGCCATCATCTTGCCGATCGAACAGGGGCGCGTCTGGCTGGTGGAGCAGTTCCGCTACACCATCCAGGAGCGTGCGCTGGAGCTGCCGCAGGGCGGCTGGGAGCGGGAGGTGGACGACAAGGAGGAGCTGGCGCGCGGCGAACTGAAGGAAGAGACAGGCCTGGAAGCCGCAGAGATGGCCTACCTTGGAGCGCTGTGGGTAGCCTACGGCTACGCACGCCAAAGAATTCACGTCTTTCTGGCCACCGGGTTGACCGCCACCGAGAAAGATCCCGACGCCGAGGAGCACGACCTTGTGGTGCGCTCCGTTCCTGTGAAGGATTTCGAAGAAATGATGCTGAATGGCGAGATCCGCGACGTCTGCACATTGGCGGCTTGGGGGCTTTATCTCCTGCGGAAGGCGCGTCAACGGTGAGGGGTGCATACCCCGTCCAGGGCTGAGAATCCCAGGCTGACGGACAGCTTCCGCGCCTAGGTATCGATCGCGTGATCGGCAGCCATGTCATCGCCCCGCCACAGTTTCTGTGAAGACCATGGGGCGTCGGGGGCTGACCAGAAACGATCGTCGGGCGGGAGGCCGAGCGGAAGAAACGCGGTGGCGCAGAGATAGAGGCTGCCCGTGGAGATATAGGCATCGCCGAGGGATGGCTGGTGACCCGCCAATCCAATGCGAAGCCATCCGGCATCGTCGAATGTGCCGGCAGGGCTTAGCGTTCGATGAAGAACGGCGGAGAGTGCGCAGCGCACTTGTTCGGGCGCGATGTCTTCCGGCAGCGCATGGCGAAGAGCAACGTCGCCGAGGAGCTGGAATGCGCCGCCGCGATAGGTAATCGACCTGCCGAGGGCTGGGTAAGTGCCGTCTGGTGCGATCAGCCGCTCGAGCACGTGCGCATAGCGGCTTGCGCGCGCGTAAACCTTGGGAATCATGGCCTTCCATGCCTCCTGTTCCTGGCCCACCGCGTCGAGAATTGCCAGCAGGAATGGCTGAATGACATACGAGTTGTAATAGTCCCAGTGGAACGCAGGGCCGTCGCCATAGGCGCCATCGCCGGCGTACCACTGCATGTGTTCACGCAGCGCGTAATCGACGCGGGTGCGATCCCAGGGCTGACCAAGAGCAAAGAGTGCCGCTTCAATGCCCGCCGCAAAGAGAAGCCAGTTGTTGAAGTGCGCTTGCAGCGGCCGCGTCGTGCGAAGCGCATCGGCCAACTGTGCGCGCGCGGTTGAATCCAGTTTGGCGTTCAACTCCTGCGGAGCACGAAGCACGGCCAGAGAGAGGAAGCCGGCGTCCACAAGGGTCTGGCTGGTTGCGCCGAATTGCAGATAGTCCGGCGACTTCGGGTCTACTCCGGCGGCCATCGCTTGCCGCGCCATGGCAAGATAGTTCGCGTGGAGCTCGCCCTCTTTGCCGGTCGATGCGCCATGCTCGAGCCATGGCGCAATTCCCGCCAGGGTTCGCGCGAAGGCTTCGAGATGTGTGGTGAGGCCGAGATCGGCTCGTCCATCGCGGGCCATCTCAACCGGCATGATCGCGCGCAGACGGCGCTGGCTGAGAGCGCTCAGCACAGGATGCGCCACTCGCTGCATCTGCTCAAGCCAGAAACCGCGATCGCTCGGCGTGCCCGAGCCGGGAGCTGGCATGGCGGAAGTTTCGGCGCGACTCGAAAAAGCTGTTGCGAGTCCCGTTGCAAGCGTGGATTTGATCAGGTCGCGACGCAGCATGGGAAATACCTTTGGGCAACTGTTTCGGATCAGCTCGTCTTTTGGGAGGCTGCGGCTCGCTGGGCGACGGAGTAAATTAGCCGGAAGACGCTGGCCTCGAATAGGCTCCGCGCTCTGGTTCTGCGCTGAATCTCTCCGGCATGCCGAGAGACTGCCCTGTAGGTCTTCAGCATCTCCGCTACAGATGCCCGCTCGCTCTGTGACTGGCGTACGAAGGCATTGCAAAGCTCCCGCATCACGCCTTCGACAGTACCGCGGTGAATATTGGCGTCGGTTCCACTCAAGTCGCTCAACGATTTTGAGGCTCGGCGGTGCTTGGTCTCAAAGACAAACCAATCGTGAGGAGTTGAATCAAGTTTGGCAGAGGCGACAGCAAGACCCAGCTCAAAGGGCATGTTGAAGCGTGGCGTTGTAAATGGCGGATTTCGATCTAACTCGACTCTGGACAGATCATGGAGCGAATCGCGGCAACTGCGGATTAGATCGAGGATTTTGTCGAGCCGGTTCTGGCCGCCTGGAATCTCTATCGTGGCGCGAGGATCGAGACCAAGATGGATCAAGCCTGAAATATAGGCGAAATAAAGGCGGCGGAACCTGTCGTCATAGGGGATGTTGAGAAAGACGGCCTTATTTGAGTGTTCAGGCGGTTGCACGGGCACGGTTATTTGTCTTTCTCACCTGACCGGATGCCCTCTTTGCCACGGTCTTCGCCGGCCTGGAAGATGCGAATCGTGTCTTGGGCGCAGAGGCAGCTGGCCGACGGGATCCCTTCTCGTCGACGAGTCGAATTACGAACTCCTGATCAGCCTTGGACAAGCCCAGCCGCTCGACGGTTTCGTCCCAGGTCGGCATTGGAGTCGTGATGATTACGGAGTGAGCCATATCAACTCCATGATACCGCTTTCAGCGTTTTCCGGCGCGAAAACTTGCCGGTTTCGCGCTTACCCGCGCTCCTCCATCGGAATCCAGTGGGCGGGGTATACGGGGCCGATGTACTCGGCGCGGGGGCGGATGAGGCGGTTGTCGTCCAACTGCTCAATGACGTGGGCAGCCCAGCCGGCGATGCGGCTGATGGCAAAAATGGGCGTGTAAAGGTCGATATCGATGCCCAGCGTGGCGTAAGTCGATGCCGAGTAGAAATCCACGTTGGCATTGAGCTTCTTGTCGGAGTTGATGTAGAGCTCGATGGCCCGCGACATCTCATACCATTTAGGCACACCGGCATCCTTGCCGAGCTGCTCGCTCATCTTGCGCAGGTGCGTGGCGCGGGGATCCTCGGTCTTGTAGACGCGATGGCCGAAACCGGAGATCTTTTGCTTGGCGGCCAGCATGTTCTTCACGTACTCCACTGGATCGGCGCCGGCCTTGTCGATGGTGAGCAGCAGGCGCATGACGCCTTCATTGGCGCCGCCATGGAGCGGCCCCTTGAGCGCGCCGATGGCGCCGGTGATGGCCGAGTGGACGTCGGCCAAGGTGGCGGCTATGACGCGAGCGGCAAATGTGGAGGCGTTCAACTCATGCTCGGCGTGCAGGACCAGTGCCAAGTCCAGCGTCCGGGTCGCCGTCTCAGAGGGCCGGACGCCATTCAGCATCCAGAGGAAATTAGCGGCGTGGTTAAGCGAGCGGTCGGGGGGCACGACCTCGAGTCCCTTGCGCAGGCGGTCATAGATGGCCACAATCATCGCTATCTGCGCGGTCAGGTGGTAGCACTTGCGCACGTTGGCGTCGTGGGAGTTGTCTTTTTCGTCGGCATCGTAGAAGCTGAGCGCGGAGACTGCGGTGCGCAGCACCTCCATGGGCGTCGCCGAGGCGGGAATGCCGCGCAGCATATCGACGATGCGGAAGTCCAGCCCCCTTGCCAGCGATAGCTGGGACTGGAATTCGCGCAAGGCGATCTCGTTGGGCAGAATGCCGTTCCAGAGCAGATACGTGGTTTCCTCGAAGGTCGATTTCTCGGCCAGTTCGTGGATGTCGATGCCGCGGTAGGCCAGCACGCCCGCGTCTCCGTCGATCCAACAGATCCCAGAGTTGGCCGCAACAATTCCTTCCAGACCCTTCCCAGCGACAGCGGTCGTCATAGCGTTTGGATCTCCCTTTTACAATGATTCTTGGCGTATGCGGCGTGTGTCCTGGCCTTCCATCCCATCGAGCTAGACCTGTTGATTGGGACCCCGGCATTGAAAACGGGCCTGGCGCCTGAAAAAATGCGGTAAAGATGTTTATAACGTAGCCATTCCCTGGTTGTCACGGAGTCTGGGACGGCGAGGGGGGCTGAAACGGATTATTGGATGAGTCCATGAGCCTTCAACCGGTCGGAACAGGCAGTATTTTCTGCACATTCCCGGCTTTTTGCGATATATTCGGGAGGTTCCCCCAGGAGGCGCGCGGAGCGGCTTCTGCGGAGTCTGGATATCGACTGCCGGAATTCAGCGGAGACGCGGAAAGCGTGTCCCAGGAATCCTCGCATCGGCGTCTAACGGAAAGAAGCGTCGGAATTACCATGAATTGGGCCGGGTGCGCGGGCCCTCAAGGAGCGGTTCGCTAGACGACCGCCAGAGAGAAGAAAGGGAAACACATGAGTGAAGAAGTCGAAACTGTCCCCAGAACCTATTCCGGGGCACTTCTGGGTGCGATCGCCGTGGCCCTTTTGGCCGCGATCGGTGGCCTCATATGGACTTACACGCTGAGCAGTCGGGTGGCGAGCCAGAAAACGAAACTGGACGAGGCGACGCACCAGAACGTCAAGCTCGAAGCGCGGCTGCGCGAAACCGACGCCCGTCTTGAAGTGGCAACTGATGAGCTGAAAACCTCGCTGGGGCTGACGCAGAAGCAGTTGGATGCCCGCGCCCAGGAGATCACTGTGCGTGAGCAACGCGATGAGGCCGACGCACAACGGCTTGCCAGCGCGCAGAAGCAAACTGCGCAGCAGGTGACCGCCGTTTCAAGCGCGGTTTCAGACGTGAAGACGGACGTGGGCGGGGTGAAGACCGATGTGGCCAAGACGCAGAGCGACCTGGCCAACGCGATCAGCCAGTTGACATCGATGAAGGGGGATTTGAGCGGCCACAGCAGCCTGATCGCCCGCAATCACGATGAGCTGGAGCTTCTGAAACACAAGGGCGACCGCAACTTCTACGAGTTCACCTTGACGAAGGGCCAAAAGAAGCCAGTCGGAACTGTGAGCCTGGAGCTGAAGAAGGCCGACTTCAAAAGAAGCAAGTTCACCCTGCTGGTGTATTCCGACGACAAGCAGTACGAGAAGAAGGACCGCAACCTGAACGAGCCGTTGCAGTTTTATAGCGGCAAGGATCCGCTGCTCTTCGAGATCGTGGTGAACTCCGTCGGGGCAAAGAATTCGACGATTACCGGGTATCTGTCGACGCCCAAGAGCGCGCCCGGACCGGCATCTAGCGGACAATAACTTCGGTGTGGGGCGCGAGCGTCATGCTGGGCTGGTACTGGAAAGCAAAGGTAAAGTTCAGATCCTTGCCCGCGTCCCACTGCTGCTTGTTCATGCGGAATGCTGAAACGATCGTCCCCTCGACAGTTTGATCAGGCTCGATGGTCATCATCAAGGGCAGTCCCTTGCCGTGCGGCACAGGCATCGCTGGATACGCGATAAAGACGCGGTCGTAATCTGCCGCGGTTGCCGCATAGCTGGAACGAATGCCGTCGTCCAGCTTGATATTGGCCATCGTGTTGTGCAGGAAGAGCGGCGCTTTGCTCTGGTTGTGCAACTTGACGAGAGCAAAGACATAGACCTGGTCGAAGCTCTCCTTGGCCATGGCAGCGCCGTTCGCATCAAACCCCGATGTCTCGGAATGCTGAGGATGGACCCAAACTTGCTCGATCTCTCCCGTGGCAACAGCCGGCTTTTGCCCCGTGATTACATAGACGGCGACAGCGACGGTAACCAGCACGGCCGCAATGACGCTGGCCCACACTACGTGGCTGGAACCCTTGGTGAACTCTTCGCCGCGGGCGGCATCGTCGATCTCTTCCGGCGTATCCTGATGCAGTAGGCTCATAGCGACCTTATCTTATCCCCAACAGCGCATTGCGAGCCATGAATTTCGTGCATGTCGCTGCGCGATGGTCATTTCTTTTGCACCGAGAGCGGGGGTAATTGTCCCTCGCTAACTCCACGGTCTTGATTTCCGAGCTGAATCCCCCTGCCCCACCGCTAGCCGCGGCCAAGCGCAAGGCCGGCGGCCGTTCCGTCCCAGTTCTTGAAAGTGAAGGCCATCTTCAGCAACGAACCCTTCTTCGCGTCCTTGCAGTGCGCCATGTAGACCGATTCGCCGCATCGCTGAAACTTCAGGTCGTCTGTATCGACGGAACGCCCACCCACCAGCAGTTCGGCCTGGTCCATGGAGATGAGATCCCCGGCGTCCGGAATCGAAGAGAAATCAACAACCAGACGGAGCGACTCCGCATCCTCATCGGCATAGGTGCAGAAGTCCTGGTTGCCGGCCTGCAGTCCATTCAGAAAATGGGACACTGAGAGCATCGCGTCGGACTCGGCGTTCGCTTCAATATCGACCAACTGCTTGACGCGCCGGGCGCCCTCATTGTGGAATTCAAGTTTGTTCAGCCATGGAATCACGAGCCGGGGATCGACCACGCCGCTTGACTGGTCCTGCTCCGGCCCCAATGCCCGCTTCTCTGGAAACAGCTTCAGCGTGTAATAAACCGCTTCGTCGTAGACCTCAACCAAGCGGTCCGGCCCGTCTAATCGGTCCACCGTACGTTGGTAGAAAGGCGCGGCTTGCGTCTTTTGATTCGAGAGGAAATTGACTTTCACGTAGAGGAGCTTGCGGTAAGACCGAGGCTGCGACGCTGGATCGTCGGGACCGCCGCTGATGTGAATCCACAGGCGGCCAAAAAACCTGTGCGAAATGTTGAGCTTTTCCTTCTTCACATAGGCAATGATCCATAAGACTAGGAATGACGCGAGACCCAGTAGCACGACTGCGAAAACCGCCAAATACTGCCCGTTTCCGGGCTTTATCAGCTCACGCAAAAAATCCCACATCGATCACCTCCTGAGAATCCCTGGCAACACTCGTTCGGATCATCGCAACACATTCGAAAGCAAATCCGGAGCCACCGCAATTCATGGCCTCGGCCTGAGAGCCGCCAGGAATTCGTCGGCTCCCAGCGTGTTCAGCACATCGTCAGGTCCCAGCCAGGCGCGGCGGAGCTGACGCAGGCCGTAATCCATCTTTCCCAGGTTGCGGGCGTCGTGCGAGTCCGAATTGATGACGATTCGGCAGCCGAGCTCTTTGGCAAGGCGAAGGTCACGGTCGTTCAGATCGAGTCGCTCCGGGGCGGCGTTGTGTTCGACGGCCACTCCCAACTCGGCGGCGCGGCGCAGCACCGTCCCAAGGTCCAGGGCGAAGGGTTCGCGGCGCAGGAGCAGGCGTCCGGTGGGATGGCCCAGTATCCTCACGTAAGGGTTCTCGATAGCCTTCAGCACACGGGCAGTCATCTCCTCGCGGCTCTGTTCGAAGCGGGTGTGCACGCTGGCGATGACGATCTCCATCTGCGCCAGCACTTCGTCGTCCAGGTCCAGTGAGCCGTCGGCGAGAATGTCTACCTCGATGCCGGTGAATACGCGGATCCGGCCCTCCAGCTCGCGGTCCACTTCGCGGATGCGCTGTACGTGCTCCAGAGCTCTTTTCTCGTCCAGGCCGTTGGTCATGGCCAGGTTCTTGGAGTGGTCGGTGATGGCAATGTACCGGTAGCCACATGCCAATGCAGCCTCGGCCATCTCGCGGATGGTGTTGTGGCCGTCGGTGGCGTCGGTGTGCATGTGCAGGTCGCCGCGCAGGTCGGCCTCTTCGATAAGCCGGGGCAGCGCGTGGCGGGCCGCGGCCTCGATCTCGCCCAGGTTCTCGCGCAACTCGGGGGGACTCCAGTCCATGCCCAGCGCGGCATATATTTCCTGCTCGGTGGCGGCGGCGACCGTCGAGTCGTCGTCGAGCCGAGCCAGCGCCCACTCGCTGAGCGTGTACCCCATCTTGAGGGCTCGCTGGCGCAGCGCCACGTTGTGCGCCTTGGAGCCAGTGAAGTATTGCAGGGCGGCGCCATAGGAGGCCGTAGGCAGCAGACGCACGTCCACTTGCAGACCATCGCTCAGGTGGAAGCTCACTTTGTTCTCGCCCTTGGCAATGATGTCGTGAATGCCAGGGTAGGCTGCAACGTGGTCGACTGCGGCGGCGGTGTGCTCGGGTGCGCAGGCCGGGCCGGTGACCAGCAGGTCCAGATCGCCAGCGGTTTCGCGGCCCCGGCGCAGTGAGCCGGCAGGGGTCACCTTTTCAATTCCACTGAAGGCCAGCAGGTAGGTTGCGATGCGGTTGGCGGCATCTTCGGCCACGTCGATCCGGAATCGGCCAGCACTGCGGCGGTAGTCGTCGATGCCTTTGCGCAGCTTTTCGATCTGCTTTTCGCCCATGCGGGGAAGGCCGGTGAGGCGGCCGGCTTCGATGGCCTCGGCAAGCTGGGAGACGCTTGCAACCTGTGCCGCCGACCACAGGAACGCTACGGTCTTGGGACCCATCCCAGGCAGTTTCAGCAGCTCCAGAATGTCCGCGCCATATTTGGCTAGCAGTTCATCCCGTAATGGAAGTGTTCCTGAAGCGGCGATAGCCTGTAGGTTGGCGGCCATGCCCTTGCCAATGCCTGGAATCTCCAGCAGGCGGGCGGCTTCCGGCGCGGCGGCCGTCAGGTCCACTGTAGTTTGTTCGGCGGCCTCAGCGGCACGGCGGTAGCTGCGGACACGGAAACCGTCGCCGCCGTCAATCTCGAGCAAATCGGCGGTCTCGGCTAGAAGCCGGGCCATGGTAGGGTTGTCCATTGCGTGAGCGTACCAAGCTACAGAGAAGACCTGATGCCAAGTCCACTGCCGTGTGATGAGACGTTGGAATTTGGGCGCACTTTATTCTCACCACCTGGCGGTGGGCTTGCTGTAGCGCCCGGTTCTACGCGCCTCTAAGCCGCGGTATGAACGGCGGTCTTGAAGCGGATCACTGCATCCGCCTGCGGACCTTTCTGACCTTGGACGATGTCGAACTCGACTTCATCGCCCTCTTTCAGCGTTTTGTACCCATCCAACTGAATCGATGAGTAGTGGACGAATACATCTGGCCCGTCTTCGCGTCCGATGAATCCGTAGCCCTTGGCGTTGTTGATCCACTTGACCTTTCCCTTGTACTGTGCCACAGGCTCCTGCCTTCCTTGGTAGTGCGATCATCCGGTGAGCGGGGGGATTTCCCACCGATGTTTACTATGACGACAAAACGGTGAAAAAGGTTTTGTCGTTTCTGGGCGCCAATTCATCCTGCTGGATTCGCCAGAACTAGTTCCCGGCTTTGTCAAAAACACCCGTCCATCGCGCCGGAAGGCGGGGGCGCGGTCTATAGCCTTTCGACAAAGACTGTAGATTGTGTCCTTTGCTCTCGGTTCAATGCGACTCTCAAAGTATAGGTAGGGCTCGAAATGGTCTGCCTTGATGCAGAGCAAAGAAGGCAGACCGTTCGCAAAAAAAATCACTTTCCCCGCTTGCCGGCGTTGATCCTCGCATACAGGAGCACACTGGTAAGCGTCTTGCCGTCCAGGATGGCGCCCTTCTCGATCATCTTGAGAACCTCTGAGAGCTTGACCAGCCGCAGTTCGATCTGCTCGTCGTCCTCAGGATGCGCGTCCCCGGCCACCAGGCCCTCGGCCACAAACACCTTCATGGACTCGCCCAGAAAGCCGGGGCTGGCGTAGTACTCGACCAGCGGCTTCCATTTCTTAGCGCTGTAACCAGTCTCTTCGGCGAGTTCGCGCTGAGCGCCAGCGAGGGCGTCTTCGCCAGCCTCGAGCTTGCCGGCCGGCAGCTCCCACAAAAACTGCTGTGCGGCGTGGCGATACTGGCGTTCGACCACAATCCAGGGGTTTTTCTTGTCCTTGGAACTATCGATGGCTAGTATGACCACGCTGCCGTTGTGGCGGATCACATCGCGTTCGCTCGGCCGGCCGCCGGGCTCGATCAGCTTGTCGTGAAGCACGCGGAAAAGAGGGCCTTGATAGACGACCTCGGAGCTAATCATCTCTGCCGTTTCCACGGGGGCAGCGGGCTTGAGCGGCTTTGAAGCCTTCTTCGCCTTAGGCTTGAGGGCCTTGGGCGCTTTGGGTTTTGCGCCTTCGCTTTTCTTTGCTACCGCGGTCTTCGCCTTCTTGGGCGCTGCGGCCTTCACCTTTTTGGAAGCTTTTTTCGGTGCGGCAGTTTTTGCATCCTTGAGTTCGCCGGACTTCACAACCTTTTCTTTCTTGGGCATTTCCTGTCTCTCTCTCCTTCAAACGTTTTCGCACGCAAACCGCAGTACGCAGTCAGATAAAGAGTATACGCACAGTCCAGTCTGTTCGCGGAGACAGAATCCAGGGGATGTGCATCGAATCAGCCCGGCATGGCATTCTTAAGAGAGCCGATCATTATGAGCCGCGGCGCATGGCTTCCCCTGAGCAAATCCAACTGAAGGCGAATGACCAGAAGTGAATGAGTTGCTGACTGCAGAGTGTTTTCCGACCAGCGTGACGCCGGGCCTGCACCGGCTATTTTTGGACTACTGCGCAAGCGATGCAGGGGCGCGCAAGTTCTATGGGCCCGTGCCCGGCAATGATTGGCAGGAACGTCCACAGGCGCCCGCGCACTGGCCTGAACTGGTTCGGCTGCTGGCTGCCCAGAATCCGTCCCCGTCGCCCGCGGCCGCGGCTGCACTTGAAGCACTTGGCAAAGGCGCGGGAGCGGTGGTCACGGGCCAGCAAGTTGGGCTGTTCGGCGGGCCGCTGTTTACGCCCATGAAGGCAGCCACCGCCGTAGCACGCGCGCGCCAGGCGACGGCAGCGGGTCATGCCCACGCGGCGATCTTCTGGCTGGCAAGCGAAGATCACGACTTTGCCGAGATCAACCACGTCACCTTTCCAGCGGGCCGGGAGCTGCGCAAGCTGGTCTATTCCGGTGCGCAAGAAGCTGGCGCGGCGCCGCGGCCGGTGGGCGGCATGGTGCTGGACGAGAGGATTTCGCCTCTAGTTGACCAGACGTGGGAGTCGCTGGGTTCGTCCGATGCCATGGATGCGCTTGTCGAGGCATACAAACCCGGCCGCACATTTGCTCAGGCTTTTGCCCAGTTCTACGCGAAGGTTTTTGCTTCGCAGGGGCTGCTGGTGCTGGATGCAAGCGGGCGCGATTTCCACCGCATCGGCGCACCGGTGCTGAGAGCGGCCATCGAGCGAGCCGACGAGTTGCACGCGGCACTATTAGCTCGGAATGGCGAACTCGAAGCCGCGGGTTATCACGCACAGGTGGCGGTCGGCACACAATCCAGCCTGCTGTTCTTGATTGACAAGACTACTGGCGCGCGCCTCGCGCTCAAGCGCAGCGCGCCCAGTTCAGCCGAGCCTTTTGGGTTGTGGCAGGCGGGCCGGCAAAGCTTTTCTACCTCTGAATTGCTAGGCATTCTGGACACCGAGCCGGAGCGGATCTCTCCCTCGGCGCTGCTGCGGCCCGTCTTTCAGGATTTTCTGCTATCCACCTCGCTCACCATTGGCGGGCCGGCGGAGATCGCATACTTTGCCCAGTCTGCCGTGCTGTATGAGCGCATTCTGGGGCGGATGACGGCGGTTCAGCCCCGCTTCTCCGCCACGCTGATTGAGCCAGCGGTCGCCGAACTGCTGCGCAAGCATGAACTCACGCTGGAACGAGTCTTTGCGGAGACTCCTACGTCGCTGGCGCAGTTGCTGGCGGCGCGCGCGATGCCGATCGAGGGGAAACGGAAGCTCGCCGCCGCGGGGACGGCGCTGGATGCAGAGCTTGCACCGCTTTTGGAGTGGATGGGGCGATTCGACGCTAGCCTGGGCCAGTCGGCGGAGACAGCAGCCAGCAAGATGCGCTACCAGATGAATCGCCTGCGGAAGCTGGCGGCGAACTTCCAGTTACAGCGTGAGGCCTCGCTCGGTCGCCACGCTGAGGCTATCTGCCAGGCTCTCTATCCAGAGGGGGGGCTCCAGGAGCGGCTGCACGGGGCGGCGTACTACCTGGCCCATTACGGCTTTCAATTGGCCGAAGAGTTGTGCACGCTGGCGATGAACTCTTGCCCAGGGCACACGGCGATTTGGTTATAATCCTCGCGAATGGCGAGGAGGATTGTTGTGAGACGGTTTTTCGCGTTCTTGGCGGTTGGACTGCTGGCTTGGACTCCGGCTCATGCGCAAAAGGAACCCTGTGCAACGGCCGGGACTAACAACGATTTTCTAGGCATCCAGACCGTTCGCCTGTGGCCAGGAGACGCTCCCCAGGCAAAAGGCAAAGCCTGCGAAGATATTCCGACCCTGACCATCCTTTCGCCGCGCAAAGGCAGCGCCAAAGGTACCGCGGTGGTCATATTGCCAGGCGGCTCTTATGCCCGCCTGGCGGCGGATCTGGAGGGCCGCGAAATAGCCGACTGGTTTACCTCGCGCGGCTTTCGGGCATTCGTCCTCAGTTACCGGCTCACTTCGAACGGCTATGTGCTGCCAGTGCCGCTGCTTGACGCTCGACGCGCCATCCAGACGGTGCGGGCGCGGGCCCGGGACTACGAGATCGACCCCGACAGAATTGTCGTGATCGGCTTCTCGGCCGGCGGCCACCTGGCGGCGCTTTCCGGCACGCAGTTTGTCCCTGGCAACCCGGACGCGGACGACCCCATCGAGCGCGCCTCCAGCCGGCCGGACTACCTGGTGCTCGGTTATCCGTGGATCGGAGCCATCTCGCTTGACACCTCGCACCTGAACTACTGCAAGCTCTACAACCTGATGGACCAATGCGAGGCTCTGCGTTTGGCGTACTCCCCAGACCTATTCGTCACCAAGGACACGCCGCCGACCTTCTGGTATCACACATTTACGGACAAGACGGTTCCGGTTGAGCAGGGGCTGCGCTTCTATGAGGCGCTGGTAAAGGCCGGAGTTCCCGCCGAGGCCCACATCTTTGCCAACGGGCCTCACGGCACGGGCCTGGGCAAGGGTGATGCGGCTTTGGGCCAATGGCCAAACCTTCTGGAAAACTGGCTTCGCGCTCAGGGCCTACTGACCGCGGACAAGTCAGCGGCAGGCGCCAAGCCGTAACAAATAGGCTAATTCGGGCGGGCCGTGGAGGGGTATGCCGCCGACCGAGGCGACAGGTCTTTCGCTGATGAGAAGATCGCCGATCTTCCCGTCAGCCAGATCCTACCGCGTACTTCGGTAAAGCTCTTCCAACGCGTCACATGCCGCCCGCACGCCGTCTTCGTGGCTCAGCCTTTGCGCCACGCTTTGCGCCCGTCGCGCAAACAGCGGCTCCGCCAACATAGTCTTCAGTCTGCGCGCCACCCTCAACGGCGTGTAGTTCCCGCGCTGGATCACCCGCGCAACTTTCAGCCGGCGCATTCGCCTGGCGTTGTCTGGCTGGTCGTGCGAGTAGGGCTGGATCAGCATCGGTTTACCCGCCCGCAGACACTGCGCCGTCGTACCCACTCCGCCTTGGTGGACCACCAGGGCCGCCCGTGGAAACAGTTTGGAATAGGGCGCATACTCTGCCACGCAGATCGTCTCCGGCAGCGCTTGCCTCGGTTGGTTGCGCGGATCGGAGCCGATGAGCAGAACCGCCCGCACCCCCAGCTTGATGGCCGCCTTCGCCGAGAACTCGTAGAACCGCCCCGCCGCCAGCACCGCCGCCGACCCCAGCGTAAACACTACCGGGGCAGGGCCAGCGGCCAGAAATTTTTCGAGATGCGGCGCCAATGCTCCATTCCCTGCATCCGAGTCGTAGTAGCAGAATCCCGTAATCCTGGTGTTCTCAGGCCAGTCCTTCTGCTCCCGGCCCAGAAGCCGCGAAAACAACGCCAGCACCAGGTAGGGCGAGTGTTTGGCGTCAAAGAGCGGATTCTTGCCCTTAGCCAGCCCCAGTTCGACGCGCAGATCGTAGATCGGCTGCGGCCAGTTACGGCTCACCAGCCGCGCCAGCCGCCTGATCGCCCGTCCCATCCCTGGAATCGTCTTGTCTGCCCGCGCCAGCCTCGGATACATGGGCAAAACCGGCGGGTCGAACGCGGAGAAGAACGACAGTGGCGCCAGCACGTAGCTCGCCCACTTGATTCCGGTAACCTCCGCGACGAGCGGTCCCGCATAATTCAGCTCGCCCAGCAGCAGCAGATCGGCCCGCTCCGGTTTGGTGGCAGCGTCAAGCAGATCGGCGTAAGTCTCGCGCAGCGCCGGAAAGAGAAACTCCCGCAAGCCCCGCTCCGTGCCCTTGCGCACGTCGTAGACCATCTCCGCCATCAGCGTGTTGTTGGGGTCTATATCCGGCCGGACGGCGTGAAATTCCAGGCCCAGGGGCACAATCTTCGGCTCGAAGATTGCCGGCACAGCCATTACCGGCACATGCCCGCGCCGCTTGAGCTCCAATGCAATGGCGATCAAAGGATTGATGTCGCCGAAGGTTCCAATGTTCGAGAGAACGATGCGCAAATTGAAGTCCCCAAAGGCCGGTTTTGGACAGCAGCTATGAGGGTAAAGCATGAGGCCAGCGGTTGGGTGGGAAAGCTTCGCTCTGGATGCGCGAGGTCTCGATTTTGAAACGTGGGATTTTGCCTACTGCCCCAAATTCCCTGCTGAACCCCAAGAGCGCCCTTTAGCGAGCTCATTTCGGTCTTCGGCGCCTTATGGGATGACCTGAGCCACGCTTGGTGCGAAGCCTTGGCTGGAATCGGTTATGGCTCCCATGGATTCAAGAGGGCCACTCCCGTCGGCTCGAAGTCGGAGGTATTCCGCGTGACGACGGTCATGCCATGAACCAGAGCTGTTGCGGCGATCAAGGAGTCGCGATAAGACCGCGGGTTTGGAACATGCAGGGAAGCGGCTTTGAGCGCAACGCGAGTATCGACAACAAGGATGCGGCCGGCAAAGGAGGGCAGTACATGACCCTCCAGCCAGGAGCGAAGGATAGCTCCTTGTCCCGGGTCGCGGCGCTCCATCAGGAGGATTCCCATCTCCATTTCCAGAATGCAGACGGCGGACAAGAACATGGATTCCGCGGGAACACCGTTGGCCCAGGCCGTGACTTGGCGATCCGCCCTGCCTTTGCTCGCTTTGCGAAACTCGGAGATGACGTTGGTGTCGATGAGGTACATCAGGACCAGTCGACCGGCTTGGGGAATTCGTCACCCATGCGAGGCGGTTCAAACTCGATTTCGGCAGCCTCCGGCATGGCTAACAGGTCGAGAATACTCGCGCGCTTCCCTGTAATTTTCCGGTACTCCTCGATCGACAGCAGTACATGGGCAGGCCGCCCGCGATCTGTAATGAAGACTGGGCCATTTAGGGCGGCCTTCTTTGCCCGGCTGGCGTCCTGATTGAATTCCCGGCTGGATAGAGTGGTGATTGCCACAGCGCGCCTCCTTGTAGCAACGTTTCTACATTTTAGCATAGAATCCGTCAACTGCGGGGACGCCTACTCGAATTGGAGCAAGACAATTTCGGAGTGAGTTCCGACGCGCATGGGAGGGCCCCAGGTTCCCGCGCCGCTCGATGTATAAACCTGAAGGTTGCCAAACCGGTGCAATCCATAGGTGAACTTGCCGAAGACGCGCCGCGTGAACCAGGTAAAGGGGAAGAGCTGGCCGCCGTGGGTATGGCCGGAGAGCTGGAGGCTGACGCCTGCCTGTTCAACGATGGGCAGACGGTTGGGCACATGGTTGAGAAGAATGCTGGCTTGGCTGGGGTCGAGATCCAGGCCCTCCAGAGTGGTGCGCAGACGAATGGGGCTGGCAGCATCGCCGTAGGGCAGGCCCAGAATCTGAAGTCCATCGACCGTGTCTTTCTCATTCGCAAGAACGCGGATCCCGTCGCGGGCGAGCGCGGCGACGTACTGCGCTCCTGGGCCAAACTCGTCGTGGTTGCCAGCGGAGAAATAGATGCCGAGGGGCGGTGAGATCTGTTTGAAGGGCGCAGTAAGCTTGTTCGGGTCACAGCGGGCTCCGTCGAAGAGGTCGCCGGGGAGGAACACGATGTCAGGGTTGAGCCGCATAGCCATTGATGCGATCCGCCGGCTGAATCCGGGACCGTTGACGTGTCCCAGATGCAGGTCGCTGAAAAGGAGGGCTGTGCGGCCGCGCCAGGACTGCGGCAGGTTGGGGAGGGTGATGGGAACGCGGCGGACGCGGATCCAACGAGCGTTGAACAAACCATAGATGCCGGTCAAGATGGCGAGAGTAAACATGAATTCGGCAATGAATGGGCGGAGTTGAGAGAGGTTTGGAGCCAGTGGGGAGCACAGAAGAACCAGGTCGGCGAGCCAACAAAGGCAGGCAGCCACGAAGAGAAAGTTAAGGAACCCCAGCCAGACAGCGGCAATTCTGTAAAGGGCGATCACCAGACGATTGGAGAAGCTGAAGCTGAGCAAGGCCGCCGCAACGAAGCTGAACGCCAACAACAAGAGCGCCGCCCCGAGCGCACGGATCCGAGCGGGGCCAAGATCAACCCAGAAAGCGACCAAAGTGCAATAGATAAACCAGTGGACAAGAAGAAGAAGAGATTGCATCAGGAAGATGCCAACGACTGGCCATGCCTTCAAACGGGAATCTCCTTGGTTCCATGATTGCACGAGTCTCGATACTGGAAACGGGCGCCTAGAAGCATTCGTCTACAATCTGATCCATGAGCTTCCCTCAAACGCGGATGCGCCGCCTCCGGCGCAGCGAATCCCTCCGTGCTCTGGTGCGCGAAACCACAGTCGAGCCGGGCGACCTGATTTACCCCCTGTTTCTCTGTCCAGGCGAGGGCGTGCGGCGCGAAGTTGGGTCCATGCCCGGCGTCTTCAACCTCTCCGTCGACGAAGTTGTGCGCGAAGCCGAAGAAGCCGCTCGCCTCGGCCTGGGCGGCCTGCTGCTCTTCGGCCTGCCCGAGACGAAGGACGAGCGAGGCTCAGGCGCATGGGACGCGAACGGCATCGTGCAGCAGGGCCTGCGCGCCTTAAAAGTATCGCCAGCCGCCAAAAAGCTAGTGCTTATCGCGGATGTCTGCCTTTGCGAGTACACCAGCCACGGCCACTGTGGCGTGGTGGTCGAAACTCGCGACGGTTTTGTGGTCGAAAACGACTCGTCACTCAATTTGCTTGCCCGCACCGCCTTGAGCCTAGCTCAGGCCGGCGCAGACGTCGTGGCTCCCAGCGACATGATGGACGGCCGCGTCGCTGCCATCCGCCGCGCGCTCGACGACGAAGGCTGCGCCGATACTCCCATCCTCAGTTACGCTTCCAAGTTCGCCTCGGCGTTCTACGGCCCCTTCCGCGAGGCTGCCGGCTCAGCCCCCCAGTTCGGCGACCGCAAAACCTACCAGATGGACGGCGCTAATCTCCGCGAGGCCTTGCGCGAGATCGACCTTGACCTTGGAGAAGGCGCGGACATGATCCTGATGAAGCCGGCCATGCCCTATCTCGACGTGATCCGCGCAGCCCGCGAACGCGTCGACGTGCCCATCGGAGCCTATCAGGTCTCGGGCGAGTATTCGATGCTCCAGGCCGCATTCCAGAAGGGGTGGCTGGACCGCGAACGCGCCATTCTTGAATCGTTGCTCGGCATCCGCCGAGCCGGCGCCGACTTCATCGTCACCTACTTCGCCAAGGAAGCTGCCACGCTGCTTGGTTGATCGCGGTTCCACGGCAAGACCTCGCTGAATCATCCGTGCGGTGTAGGAGCATTCGAAATCGTACTGGCGGCAGCGAGCTTCTATAGAGTTTATCGTGATATACGAGTAACTAAATATATATTGATAAACTTTATATACCGAGATCAGTCAAGAACAGCGCTTTCCACTCGCTCCCGTAAACCAAGCTGAATGAGTTCGGGAAGCGGTCCCGCGTGTCCTTATAAATTTCTTCGCTAGATATGTCTCCCTTTAACTATAACATGCTAATCTTCCTATATGGACCCGCGAATCAACCCCTTCTCTCCCGGAGCGGGTTCCCCTCCACCGGAATTGGCAGGGAGAACCCCGATTCTCGATCATGCCGGGATCTCCCTCGACCGCTTGCGCAACGGCCTCCATGCAAAAAGCATCATTCTGGTCGGTCTGCGCGGCGTCGGCAAGACGGTTGTGCTCAACAGGATCCACATGCTGGCCCAGGAAGCCGGCTATCAAGCAGCCTTCATTGAGGCGCATGAGGGCAAAACGCTCGCGGAGCTTCTTCTTCCCGCGCTCCGGCAGATTCTTTACACCCTCAACCTCAAGGAAAACGTAAGCGACAAGACCAGGCGAGCGCTCCGTGTGCTGCGCAGTTTTCTCGGTGCGCTGGGCCTCAAAGCGAAGGCCGGCCTGGGCGATCTGGAACTGGAGCTGGCGATCGACCCGGAGACGGGCTCGGCGGATAGTGGCGACTTCGAGGCCGATCTCTCTGTGCTTTTGCAGGCTGTGGGAGAGGCCGCAGCGGAGCGCAAGCGCGCTATCGCGCTGTGCATCGACGAAATCCAGTACCTGCACGAAAAGGAGTTCGGCGCGCTGATCATGGCATTGCATCGGGTCTCCCAGCGCCGCCTTCCTCTGGCTCTGATTGGCGCGGGACTTCCCCAGGTTCGCGGCCTGGCCGGCCGCTCCAAGTCTTATGCCGAGCGGCTCTTCGAATACCCCGAGATTGGCCCTCTTCAACCCTCGGATGCGGCCGAGGCCTTGCAGATTCCCGTTCGAAACCAGGGCGCGGACTTCTCTCGCGAAGCCCTGGCCGAAGTCATCCGGGTTACTCAGGGCTACCCTTATTTCCTCCAGCAGTGGGGTTACGAAGCCTGGAATACCTCCGCCGGCCCAACGATTGAGCTAGCCGAAATCCAGCGTGCAACGACGCTCGCCATCCGCAGGCTGGACCAGAGTTTCTTCCGGGTTCGCTTCGATCGCCTGACCCCCAAAGAGAAGGATTATTTGCGCGCCTTGGCCGAGATGGGCCCCGCGTCTCACCGTTCCGGCGAAATCGCCGCCAGACTAGGCGTCAAGATTCAGTCCGTCGCCCCAGTCCGCGACGCGCTCATCCGCAAAGGCATGATCTACAGCCCTGTCTACGGCGAAACTGCCTTCACGGTGCCCCTATTCGACGAATTCATGTGCAGGGTCATTCCCTCGATTTAGTGACTGAGTCCTCACCCTGTGCCGTCTGCTACCCATACCGTCGCGGGTCAGATCGTTACCTACCCTTTGATGAATGCCAGCAGGTCCGCATTCACCTGGTTCTTGTGGGTCGAGCAAAGCCCGTGCGGCGCACCCGGATAGACCTTCAGCGTAGACCCCTTCACAAGCGCGGCGGAGAGCAGGGCTGAGTCGTTGATGGGAACCATCTGGTCATCGTCGCCATGGATGATCAGCGTTGGCACGTCGATCTTCTTCAAATCCCCGGTAAAGTCGGTTTCAGAGAAGGCCTTGATGCAGTCCACAACCGCTTTGAACCCAGCCTGCATTCCTTGCAGCCAAAACGAGTCCCGCAACCCCTGTGAGACCTTGGACCCCGGCCGGTTGGCCCCATAGAACGGCGAGGACAGATCCTTGAAAAACTGTGACCGGTCGGCCAGAACCCCCGCCCGGATCCCATCGAAGACATCCATGGGCAATCCCAGAGGATTGGCGTCGGTCTTCACCATCAGCGGCGGCACCGCACCGATCAGCACTGCTTTAGCCACGCGCTCCGTCCCGTGGCGGCCAATGTACCGTGCAACCTCGCCCCCGCCAGTCGAGTGCCCGACGTGGACGGCGTTTTCCAGCCCAAGCGCCTGAGTCAGGGCCGCCAGGTCATCCGCGTAGGTATCCATATCGTTCCCGTTCCAGGGCTGGCTCGATCGCCCATGGCCGCGCCGGTCGTGCGCAATCGCCCGATACCCGTGCGAGCCAAGAAACAGCATCTGGTCTTCCCATGCGTCCGCGCTCAGCGGCCATCCATGACTGAAGACGACGGGCTGACCCGTGCCCCAGTCCTTGTAGTAGATTTCGGTTCCATCCGTGGTCGTAATCGAGGGCATAAAGAGCTCCTTGCTGCTGGTGGGAAGGTTTTCGGTGGAGGAAGATTCAGAGATTCGAACGGCGCGCGGATCGACATATGGTCCGTCCGCCAAAACAGCGTGAGCTTTTTCCGTTCTGCTGTATGGATGCCCTTTGAGGGCCTCAGGTTGCGAGATCGGGTCCGCTCAAGCCGTTGAGGCCCCCGCCCACAGGCTTTCAGCCAGGAGACCGATTGTCCATGCCGGCCGTTTCAGCCACGGATTTTCCTGGGCTTCGGCAGATGCGTTGTCTCCTGCGCCGCCCGCCCAGGTTCACGCGACTTGAGGTCTATTTTGAATAAGCAAGAAATAAAGTTTCAATGCGCGCAACTTTCCGCGAGACGCTGGGTTCTCGCGTTAGAGGGCGGACAAAGACCGTAATTGCCGCTCATGAAAGATTCAAATTCTCTGCAAAGCCGGCGCACGGAAGCCCGGCGGTGATTACGCGCGAACGCGCTCAAGGAAAGACTGGTAGCTGCATCCTTTCGTTCAGGACAACGCGCGCGTGAATTAGATTTGCGCCTGATGTGAGTCCTCACCGATTTGCCGCTTCGGTTGTTTTCTTGTCGAGAGGCCGATAAGAAGGCCTGCTCGGTGTTCGTACACCAAGAAACAAGAAAAGACACGAGAGCAGAGAGGCTTAATCGTTATGGACTCCAGGACGTTCGTAAAATCCTTGCCAATCGCATTTGTTTCATTGTCGGCGGCGGCATTGCTGATCGCAGGCTGCACCAGCGCACTCACCAGCTCTAACGGCACAAACCCAGCGGTCGAAACAGGTCCGGCATTTGTTGTCGGCACCGACGCTCCCTTGGCGAGCGTCCTGTCGTTTTCGGTGCAGGTCGAAAACATCTGCGCAGTCCCCGCCTCCACGGGCAATCCAAGCAGCACGGCTATACCGTGCGTGCCGTTACTCAGCGGCACACCCACAGTCGACTTTGCCCGCTTCAACGGATTGCAAACCCTGCTGGACATGAACGATGTTCCGGTTGGCAACTATAGCCAGATTCAGGTCACCCTGGGCAGCGCAACGATCGGTTACCTGAACGTGCCGGCCAGCGGTGCTCCCACGATTGTGACCGAAGCAGGAACGTACCCCTCATCCGCATCCACTTACACTTACACTGCCAATTTGGCTTCGCCGCTTGTGGTCACGAAGGCGGGGACGCCGGTTGGCCTGCGTGTGGACTTCGACCTGCGCAAGTCAGTCCAGGTGGACAACAGCGGCAATTTTACCGGACAAGTGACGCCGACGTTCAATATAGGCGCGGTTGGGACGGGCGACGCCGGCGGATACATCGACACCTTCGATGCGTCCGTGGTCAGCGTAAACACCACTGCGCAGTCCTTCGTCGTGCAGGGGCCGCACGGAGAACAATTCACGATCAATGTGAACGGGTCGACGGAATGGGAGAACGGCGATAGCCTCAGCAGCCTGACGACCAGCAGCATTGTGCAGGTCTCCGGCACACTGGATAAGGCGGACTCAACCCTGGACGCCGACGATGTGGCGATTCTGTCGCAGAATGGCTTTTATGCCGCCGGCCAAGTCACCTACGTTCAGCCCGCTTCAGGGCAGGCGACGAGTTTCGACCTGTATGTGCGCGGCCTGCTGCCCACCACAACGGGAATCACCCTCGGCCAGATTGCGCAAGTGGATTTGAACGGCAACGAGAAGTTCTTCATCTACTGGATGCACAACCCGATGACCGAGTTCCTGTTCAACTCAAGCCAAATGCTGCCGGGTCAGCACGTGTCCGTGGGAGGACCGGCGAGCGGAGCGGCTAACGCAAACGCGGTAACCGTAAACCGGGTCGTGCTGCGGCACTGGGGATTCAACGGGACTGTGGTGCCGGGTAGCATGAGCACATCGTCTGGAACTTTCCAGATGCAGATTACTGGCTTTGCCGGATTGCTGGTGCCACAGACGGTAACGGTCTATACAGCTAGTCCTACTGTGTTCCGGAACGGCCTGACCGGACTGAGCAGCGTGCCAGCAAGCACAAACGTGCGCGTGGTCGGCCTGCTGCTGAAGGATCCCACCTCGGGTAAAACGGTGTTGTTAGCGCACTACGTGGACGCACTCACGTAGACGCTCGATCTCTTGCCAACCCCCTTCGGCCGGAGTTGCACTCAGCGACTCCGGCCATTTTTTTTGGTTCCCGTTTCTACCAGGAATAGCGAACGGAGTAAGTGAGGGTGGCTTCTCCCTTGGAAGGTACCTGGACAGGAAACTGAATGGTGTGGCTGTCAAGCTTGGCATAGTCGGCGGAGTTGTGCTGTACCTCCCAGTTATCGCCGCGGTAGAGGTGCTCGAGGACATTGACGTTTACGGGTTCAGGCTTCTGATTGGTGAGTTTGATCTCGAAGGTTTCGTCGAGGATGCGGTCGCTCTGATTGATGTGGAAGTCGGTCTGGCGGCGCGAGCCTTTCACGTCGAATGCGTTGCCGGTGCTGATCTTGACGGTACCTTCGGTGGGGGTGTGGTTGATGGTGCTTTCGCCGACGAATTCCATTTGGCCATCAGCGTCACGGCGATAGAGGCGGATGCGGCCGGCGGGCAGAGGAATGCCCATGTGGTTGGCCTCGGTGTTCTTGAACTGCTCGATGATCTGAACCTTGCTGTTGCCGGAGTTGAGGCCATAGTTCCGATCCTGGATGAAATTGCCACCATAATTGGCGATAGGTTGGCGATTTTCCGCTGCGCCGTCATAGAGGTAGCTGCGGGCGAGGGTGACACCGGACGCCTCGATGAACTGAATCTGCTTGATCTCCCCGTCGCGCAGCGAGACGGTGCGGTTGAGATCGTAGAGGTGAAAGTCGTCGAAGGCCTTCTGGGTGACCTCGGGGCTGGGAAGGGCCGAAATCGCGCCCATGGCCATCACTTGTCCGCGAAAACGGTCCGCCTTGCCCGGTGTGATTTTAGCGACGTCACCCGCCATGAGCTTGATTCTGGCCTGCGGGAACTCCGTGCCGCTCTGGTTGTGGATGGTGACCCAGCCTACGAGGTCGGCCTTTTCTTCACTCGTAGCGCTTGATCCGGCAGCTTTGCCAACCGCGTTGCCCGCATCGGGCGCAACGACGTTGTAGGTGGCTTCCCAACTGAGGCCGCCGGTGATGTAGGCGAGCTCGGCGGAGAGCTTCTGAGCTTTGTCGGATTCGATCTGCCAGCGCAGGGTGGGTTTGAGCAGCAGTCCGTCGGTTGAGGCGGGGAAGAGCGGGGTTCCGGGGAGCTGGAACTCCAGCCTGCCGTCGACTTCGATGAGGGGTTGATTCGAAGTGTATTGGCCGTACGGATTGTATTGCCCTGCTTGCTGCGGCGCGCGGACGATCTTGCCTTGAACGGTGTGAGGCGTCACGAACTGACCGTTCTCAATGGCCCAACCTACCACTTGGAAGTCGATGGTCTTGCCCTCGTATTTCTGCAGCAACCAGTCCTGGGTAACGACGGCAGCATCGTAGTTCTGCTCGACAATGTGAAAGGTGGGCTTGGCGGACGCGTTGCGGAGGGATGGATCGCGGAGGACGACGGAGTCGGGTTCGAGCTGGGTGGTGACCTGGTTGGTTGTGACTTCATTGAGTCCGGGATGAAGATCGAGATCGACCTGAGTGCGAGCAGCAGCGAAGTCCTGGTTATAGATGGTCAGCGCCGTGGGCGGGGCTGAGGGCTGGGCGGCAGGTTGCTGGGCGGCAACCGATGTGGCGGCTAAGACGGCTGCGAGCATAGGGAGAATGCGCACGAGATACCCCTTTCGAGATGCAGCGGAAACTTGATCTTTGGACTGGGCGCGGGCTCAAAGGTAATTTTGCAGCAGCGCAGAGGCGACGCAACTGAGAAACCCCTTGGTGCTGGCTCTCCTACGAGCATTCACCTATGCGAAGGCGGCTAGAAGCCCATTCTTTGAATTCTCCAGCCCTGGGGAACAATTGGTTCCACCGCTTCTTGCAGCACCATTTCATCAACCTGCGAGCCATCTGAGTCCTGTTAACATCTGGCTTGCAGCCTGAAAGGAGCAATCGTGCACTGGTACCACTTTGTTGCGTATTTCTTCGGCGGCGCTTTTCTCGCCAATACCCTGCCCCACCTCGGCAACGGCATCTCTGGCCGCCCCTTTCAGAGCCCGTTCGCGAAGCCGCCGGGGCAAGGCTTGTCTTCTTCGACGGTCAATGTCCTGTGGGGACTCTTCAATCTCGCTGTCGCATACCTGCTCATTTGCCGCGTTGGCAGCTTCAGCCTGCTCGATACGTTCGACGTACTGGCGCTCGGCGCAGGCATCGCGCTCATATCGCTCATGTCGGCCCGCGGATTCGGCCGGTTCCACGGGGGACGGCTGTAGTCTGCCCGTCGGTCCATCCGGCGGCTGCCAACGCGTTTGGGGCACGTGAGGCAGCCCGCCGCAAGCGGGTCGCCAACCGTACAGCGCGCGCGTATACTTTCCGGCAAGGCTCCCAATGGACCCATCGTCGATTCTGCTCCCGAGTTCACTGCAAAACGCGGCAGTTCTCACCGTCATTCTTGCGTTTGCCGGCTATCTGACCACGTTCCTGAGCGCCAGAATGCTGGCTCTCCGCAAGGATAAGCTCGAACTGGTGAACCGGCGCCTCAACGAGTTCTATGGACCGCTCTATGTGGCCTCGCAGGCCGGAAATATCGCCTACCGGTCGCTGCTCAAGAAGCAGGGCAAAACGCAGAGCTTTCCCATTCTCGACCACGAGATGAAAGAGTGGGTGCTGTGGATGACCACCATCTTCATGCCCCTCAACGACGTGCGCGAGAAGATCATTATTGAGAAGGCCTACCTCATCGTCGAGGAACAGATGCCCCACTGTCTGCTCGACTTTGTCACGCATGTGGTGGGTTACAAGGCGGTGCTGGCCAAGTGGGCAGACGGAGACTACTCCGAGCGCCGCTCGACCATCGGCTGGCCACCGGAGTTCGACATCTACGTCGAACGCTCCTACGCCGCCCTAAAGGCGGAGCAAACCTACCTGCTCCACAGCGCCCCGTGGCGCCTCTGGCAACGGATCGTGGATCGCAAAAAGTGATAGTTCAAGCTGCCGTCTGCATCCCAGGTCTGAAAATCCAGACCTGGGGCACCCACTCTTAAGATGAAGAACCGAGATCCGACCCACCCGCCAAACGTCAACGGATGGGATGGGCGGCCGTTGTACTATTACGAGCAAGGCGTCGGGTTCGAAGGTTGTGCAGCCGATTCGGTCCTCCTCTTAACCTCCCCAACCGGGAGCGGTCAATGTGGCTCGTGGGCGCATCTTTTAATGGACGCGCTCGCGGTGAATGGCATTCCGTCAAGGTTTGTGACGGTCACGCCAATCCCTGGTCCTTGGGTGCTCGTCAACAACTGGGGTTTTAGCAGCTCACCAACCTACTCCGGTAACGCACCGTGGATCTACCAGCTCATACTCGGACTAGAAAACGGTGCCTGCTGTGGGATGGTCCCGCTTCCCGCAGGCTCAGTGTTTGGCGATCTTACAAGCCTTTCTGGACTTCCAGGGCAAAACAGTCCCACTCCGTCAGAGAAGGCGTTCAATTTTCATTTCATCGTTAAAGCGCCTGCTAATCTTAGCGTCGGTGGGCCATATTTCGATCCCTCCTACGGAGCAACGTACAGCGATGAGTGTGACTTTGAAAGGCAGGCTGTCGCCGGGTATAGCGAACATATAACCGGCGAACCAGACAACTACCTTTATGTTCGAAAACCGTTTAGTGGTTGCAGTGTCACTCTCACCGTCCAATAATGAGGAGGGTTATACCCATGTTTAGGAAACAAGCGATTCTGATTTTCATCTACGCGCTCGGCTGGCTTGCTCCCTTACCAGCGGCTGCAAGTCCTGATCGTCATGTTGTTCTGCTTTCACGCAAAACCGATGTAGGAAGCGCCGATTCGACGACTGGCAAAATCTCAATTGAATTGAGAGAAGTTCAGGTGGAGATGACGGGGCCATATGGGAAACCAAGGCCGTATAGGCTGTTTCTCATTTTCGAGCCCCAAAGCGGGGCATTTTCCTGGACTATCAGTTCTAAGGTTCCGGCTGCTGACCTATCCGAGCTGACGAAATGGTTTAAGAGAGATCGTGCCGCATTCCTGAAGGACAACCGCTTAGTCACCTTCACGGCCTACAGGGAAACACTGGAAATTCAAGATTTTCAAGACCACGCATCGAGTTCGGACGAAGCTGAGCAGAAAGCCTTATCCTCAGCATCAGCGCTTAATGACCCTCCCGGCAACATGGAATTTACACAACCATTCCACAAAGTCACTCTTAATGGATTGAGTCTCAACTTCGATTGCGAACCTGGGAATGCGATATGCGGCCCGTCCCCTAAGGTGATCGATGTTCAATGGGATCGGAGTGAGCAACACTGGATCGTAACTCTGCAAGCTCGGTGGACCGAGGAGGTTACCCTGGATGCAGATTACAATCTGGTGTCGATGAGGAAGATCGAATAGAAGTCATAGTGGATGCCGCGTGGCCTCGGTTCTCAAGTGTGAAGACGGGGGCAGCGATCACAGCCTGGGAAACTTGAATGTTTCCCCTGCCCTTTGCACATAATTGCGCCCCGCCGGCGCACAATGAGGATAGAGAAACCCATGAAAGAAATCGCCGCAGGAGTGGAAGTTGCGTCAGCGTTCCCCGGATCAATCTCTCTGGAACCTGCCCGATCCGGCCCGTCCCCTAATAACGATTTAATTAATACCCCCCTACCCCCCTTATTTATTTTCAAATCCTTGCAGATAATTTCCCAGCCAACACCGGCAGCCCCAGGTTCTTCCACAGCCGCAGCGTCGGGTCGGCCTGGTTGACGGTGTAGACGTGCAGGCCGGGAGCGCCATTGCGCAGAAGGGTTTCGCACAGGCGGGTGACCACGTCGAGGCCGAAGTCGAGCAGCGCGGGTTTGTCGTCCTGTAGCTCTTCAAGGCGCAGGCGCACCCAGCGCGGCAGGTCTGCGCCGCATCCATTGCAAAAGCGCAGGGTGTTGGCGAAGCCGGTGATGGGCATGATGCCGGGCATGATTGGGATCTTGATGCCGGCCTTGCCGCAGCGCTCCATGAAGTGGAAATAAGCGTCGGCGTTATAGAACAACTGGGTCAGGGCACCGTCAGCGCCGGCCTCCACCTTGCGGCGGAAGTGGTCGAAGTCCACGCCGGGGCTGGACGCCTGCGGGTGCATCTCCGGGTAGGCGGCCACCTCGATCTTGAAGGCGTCTCCGTGGGTCTGGCGGATGAATGTGACCAGCTCATTGGCATAGTGAAAGTCGCCTGGAGCAGAAGGGCTCATGGCCGTGGCCGGCAGGTCGCCGCGCAGAGCGACAATGCGCTTGACGCCCGCTTCGCGGTAGCGATCGAGCAAGGCGGCGACGTGCGCACGTGTGGAACCCACGCAGGTGAGGTGCGGGGCTGCCTCCGCACCTGTCTGCTTGACGACGGTTACAAGCGTCTCGTAGGTGCCGTCCTGGTTGGAGCCGCCTGCGCCGTAGGTGATGGAGAAATAATTCGGCCGCACCACGGCGAGCTGGCTAATGACGGCGGGCAGCTTGGCCACGCCTTCCGGCGTGCGCGGGGGAAACAACTCGAAGGAGAAACTGAGGGGCGAAGTCATGCTCGGAGCACCCTAAAAAGAGAGAGGAAGTTTGGGTTTCGCAGGTCTCGCCCACCGCGGCGGGTGAGACCTGCGAAAACATCTCTGACCACTGTTCACTGACAACTGACAACTGCCGTCAGTACCTGTAGTTCTCCGCCTTGTAAGGCCCTTCCACCGGCACGCCGAGATAGTCGGCTTGCTTGGGAGTTAGCGTGGTCAGCTTCACGCCGATCTTTTCCAGATGCAGCCTGGCCACTTCTTCGTCCAGCTTCTTGGGCAGAACATAGACACCGATCTTGTAGGTGTCTTTGTTGGCCCATAGGTCGAGTTGCGCCAGCGTCTGGTTGGCAAAGCTGTTGCTCATCACAAAGCTCGGATGCCCAGTTGCGCAGCCAAGGTTCACCAGACGGCCTTCGGCCAGGATGAAGATGCCATGGCCGTCAGGGAACGTGTAGAAATCCACCTGCGGCTTGATATTGAGTTTTGTAACTCCAGGCTCTGCGTTCAATGGATCCATCTGGATTTCGTTGTCGAAATGGCCGATGTTGCAGACGATGGCCTGATCCTTCATCTTCTTCATGTGGTCCAGCGTGATGATGTCTACGTTCCCCGTAGTCGTCACGTAGATGTCGCCGCGTCCCAGCGTCTCTTCCACCGTCGTTACTTCAAAGCCTTCCATGGCAGCCTGCAGCGCATTGATGGGATCTACCTCGGTGATAATGCACCGTGCGCCCATGCCACGCAGCGAGTGAGCGCAGCCCTTGCCTACATCGCCGTAGCCGCAGATGACCGCAACCTTGCCCGCCACCATCACGTCCGTTGCGCGCTTGATGCCGTCGGCCAGCGACTCGCGGCAGCCGTACAAGTTATCGAACTTCGACTTGGTCACCGAGTCGTTGACATTGATGGCAGGCACCAGCAGCTTGCCCTGCTCCAGCATCTTGTAGAGCCGGTGGACGCCCGTCGTGGTCTCTTCCGAGACGCCGCGCCACTGCTTCACAACCTTGTGCCAGTGCTGGGGATCGTCCGCATACACCTTCTTCAGCAAGTCCTTGATGACCTTCTCTTCGTGGCTCCCTGAAGGCGAATCCACCCACTTGTCGCCATCTTCCAGCTCATAGCCTTTGTGGATCAGCAGAGTTACATCGCCGCCGTCGTCCACCACTAACTCGGGCCCTTTGCCGCCCTTGTGATTCAGCGCCTGATAGGTACACCACCAGTACTCTTCGAGCGACTCGCCCTTCCAGGCAAAGACCGGAACGCCGGTAGCCGCGATCGCCGCTGCCGCATGGTCTTGCGTGGAGAAGATGTTGCAGCTTGCCCAGCGAACTTCCGCGCCCAGGCTCACCAGGGTCTCAATCAGCACAGCGGTCTGAATCGTCATATGCAGCGATCCCGTAACGCGCACGCCGGCCAGCGGCTTGGCCGCCGCATACTTGTTCCGGATGGAAACCAATCCCGGCATCTCGTGCTCGGCGATGGTGATTTCCTTGCGGCCCCAGTCCGCCAGGGCCATATCGGCTACTTTGTAGCCCAAATCCGTAATTTCCAACGTTGAAGCTGCCATTCAGGTTCTCCTTATATCGTCACATCGTGATATGTTGATATGTATCAGATTCTCCTTATGCCGTCAATCGTAAAAATCCTCCGCGTTGTCGCCGACCCAAACCGCCTCCGCATCTTGTTGCTACTGCGCGGAGAGGAGCTTTCCGTGGCCGAGATGCAGGAGATCCTGGTCATGGGGCAGAGCACGATCTCCACGCATCTTTCCCAGTTGAAGCAAGCTGGACTGGTGGAGGATCGCCGCACCGGCAAGAGCAGTCTCTACCGCTTGGCCGGCCAAGCCGTGGAAAATGGTGCAGTTTTGAAAGAGCATGACCTCAGTTCTGCCGGTGAAGAAGTCTCCGTTTTGAAAGGGCACGACTTCAGTCGTGCCGACAACGTGATCAATTCCGCCGGGCCTTTAGGCCCTGAGGGACGTTCAGTCCTCAACGCTCCTGGAGCGGACAGCTTTCTTCACGACCTGCTAGCCCGTGCCGCAACAGAGATCCCCGAAGCCGCCCGCGATCAGGCAGCCGTCCGCCAGGTTCTCAAAAAGCGCCAGGACAAGATGCGCAGCTTTTTTGACAGCGTAGCCGGCCGCCTGGGCAAGGACTATGTGCCGGGGCAATCCTGGAAGGGTGTTGCTGAAGCCCTGCTGCGGCTCATGCCTCCCATGGTCATCGCCGATCTGGGTGCCGGCGAGGGCGCCTTTGCTTTGCTGCTGGCGCAGCGCGCAAAAAAGGTCATTGCTGTCGATACCTCGGCAAGGATGATTGAGGTGGCCCGCGAGCAAGCCCTCCGCCATGGCGTCAATAACGTCGAATACCGTCTTGGAGACATGGAAGAAGTTCCCGTCGAAGATGGCACGGTTGATCTGGTCTTCTTCTCTCAATCCTTGCATCACGCCCTGCACCCCGAACGTGCCATTCAGGAGGCCTGGCGCATCCTCCAGCCCGGAGGCCGCGTCGTCATCCTCGATCTGGTCAAGCACCGCTTCGAGGAAGCGCGTGAGCTCTACGCCGACGAATGGCTGGGATTCAGCGAATCAGAGTTGGAAGCGATGCTGGAGAAGGCAGGATTTACTCAGGTGCAAACATCTGTGGTCCACAAAGAGCCGGAAACGCCGCAGTTCCAGACCCTTCTTGCGACTGCAAACAAGCGAAGCTAAGCAGGAAGATCGCAGCTCGGCCAGCGTCCCAGTGTCTTTCCACACCACATTTGTGGTTGGCGTACATGCTTCTCGCCGGCTTCGATGCAGAACCATCGTCCAAACACGCTGGGTCGGTGTGATGTCTGGTATGGTAGCTGCCATGATCTTAGCCATATTGGCCCTTGCAATGATTCACGACGTTTGTCCGATCACAATCGGGGTTGGCAGAGATGGGCAACTCTTTTCCGACCGTTTCCAAGGCTGGTACAGAGTCACGCTTAAGACGCTTCAGAGTGACCTACATGGGGGCTGCTATAACGACGCCAACCCAAGCCCGGTTACATCCATCAAGATTGTCGTCGCACCTGGCAGCCCTGAGCTTGAGATGGATGAGGTCCTCGTTATCTTGAAAAAGGAGGGTTGGAGTCGGGACAGGGTGAATGTTCGGTCCTGGGACGAGTATCCTGGGAAGCCCAAGTAAACTCAGCTACTTTAGTACCGATCCGGCCAGTGCCAACCCACTCATTCATAGCTTCTGAGGTCCAATGCGCCCTGCACCGCCGCTCGATTGCAAGAAGCAACCGAGGGCACACGATTGGTAGCGCATGCGCCGGCCACTGCGCCATCGACCGCTCGACCTCTCTCGGCCAGCCCGCTCCGCAAACCGCAAGACCCCGCTCCAGGAGTCTTCCACGATCGTCTTGAATCCAATCGTCAACACGCTAATCAATTCGATAGTCGTCGAAACGTTGAACGCATGACTTTTCGCACCCGGAGCAGAAAACATGAGCAGTCTTAAAGGAAAAGTCGCGCTGGTGACCGGCGCATCCAAGGGCATTGGCGCGGCCATCGCCCGCGAGCTGGCGGCGCGCGGCGCTGCTGTTGCAGTCAACTATTCAGGCAGCCAGGCAGCCGCTGAAAAGGTCGCCGCCGAAATCGAGGCCGCTGGCGGCAAGGCCATCTCCGTCCAGGCAAACCTTGCCGATCCAGCCACCGTCAAGCCTTTCGTCGACACAGTCGCCACCAAGCTCGGACCCATCGATATCCTCGTCAACAATGCCGGTATCTACGAGTTCGGCTCCCTCGAAGCCGTAACCCCGGAGCACTTCCACAAGCAATTCAACCTCAATGTGCTTGGCTTTCTGCTCGTCACCCAAGCCGTGGTTGCCCGTTTCAACCCCGCGGGCGGCAGCATCATCAACATCGGCTCGGTCGTTGCATCGGGATTCGCCAACGCTGCGGTCTATAGCGCTACCAAAGGAGCGGTCAACACCATCACTGTTGCTCTCTCCAAGGAGCTCGGCCCCAAAAAGATCCGCGTCAACGCTCTGAATCCTGGAATGGTGGAGACCGAAGGAACGCACACGGCCGGCTTCATTGGCAGCGATTTTGAGAAGCATGCCGCCGCGCAGACACCGCTGGGGCGTATCGGCCAGCCCAGCGACATCGCCGCGATCGCCGCTTCACTTGCCTCTGAAGACTCAGGCTGGCTCAGCGGCCAAACCATCTACGCTTCGGGCGGCTACACAGGCTAACACCTAAGGCGGCGGGCCTCAGCCTGGTGCGAGGGCCCGCCGGCTCAGGGAAACAGCTGATTCAGATTGCCCGTTCCGCCGCCAGCAACTGCCTCTTACGCTCGATGCCCCAGCGATAGCCGGTCAAAGACCCGCTGGCGCCCACGACCCGATGGCACGGGACGACCACGGCCACTCGATTTAAAGCGCAGGCGCGGGCTACTGCGCGGGTGGCGTTGGGGTTGCCCAGCTCACGGGCCAACTGACTGTAGCTGCGCGTTTCGCCTCGTGGAATGGCGCGAAGCGCCTGCCACACACGCAGTTGAAAGGCCGTCCCGCGCAAATCCAACTCCGTTGCGGTCTGGTTTTGGAGTGACCCCGTGGAACCGCTGACAGCCCCCACCGCCGCATCCACCAGCCCCGCAAGCGATGGATCGCGTCGCAGCGTAGCCAGGGGAAACTCCGCCCGCAGACTTGCCTCCGCCTCGGGGGATGTTCCGGCCAGAGCAAGCCAGCACAGGCCGCGCCCTGTTGCCCCCACAACCATCCATCCAAAAGGCGAACGTGCGGAGCACCAGGCAATCTGCTCGCCCCGTCCACCCTGCGCAAAGCGCCCCGGTGTCATGCCCAAAGCTGCGCCTTCGTACGCACGGCTCGAAGATCCGAACCCTGCTTCATAAATCGCATCTGTCACGTTGCCTCCCTGCTTGAGCGCGCCGCGCAACCGCCCCGCCCGCAGCGCCCTCTGGTATTGCAGCGGACTCACGCCCAGTTCCTGTTTGAACAGCCTCTGCACCGTGAAGGGGCTCAATCCGGCCACGCGGCCCAACTCTTTGAGGGCCACCGAGCGGTCGAGATTCGTTTCCAGATAGGTGCGAATCTTGTCCATCGGATTGCCCTGCGAAGTGTTGGGCTTGCATCGTTTGCAAGGGCGAAAACCCGCCGCCTGCGCCTCATCCGCTGAGCGAAAGAAGCGGACGTTGGTTCGCAGCGGCCTTCGGCTCGTGCAACTCGGCCGGCAGAAAACGCCGGTCGTCTTCACCGCATAGAAAAACGTCGCCGCCGAATCGCGGGCGAGAAGCTGCTTCCAGGCGGCCTTAGCGTCAAGCGCCGAACTTTGGGCCGGACCGTGCCCGCCAGTGAGTTGAGATTGATCGTTCATGGAAACTATCGTCGCCGATACAAGCGCGACACGCTATCCGGATCTTGCGGGTAATTCGAAAAATTCCTATGGTATCCGCGCTCGCGAGAACGCGGATTTCCAATTTCCAAGGATAATCACCTCGCTTCGGATGGTCTTCGGGGGTATTATGTGGGCTACTTCTTCCTTGAGGGGACAATGCAGCAAACCTTTGGACGTTTGCACATTCACGCAACCTTGCGAGATAGCCTGGCTGCTGTTGTTGCGGCCTTGCTTGGAACAGTTTCGCTCTCGGCGCTCCCTGAGAAGGACACGCCTGCTCCGCCCTTGGATTCCATACAGCTGCTGCAAGCTCCCTCGGGAGCAAGAGCGGACTGGGCAGGCCTGAAGGGCAAGGTCGTGGTGCTGGAGTTCTGGGCCACATGGTGCTCTCCGTGCGTGGCGAGCCTTCCACATCTCAATCAGCTTGTTGAATCGCTCGACCCGGCGAAATTCCAGTTCATCTCCATCGACGACGAAGACCTGAAGGCCGTCCAGTTATTTCTGACCAGGAAGAAGATGTCTGGCTGGGTCGGCGTCGATACGTCAGGCAGTGTCTTCGCATGGTATGGAATCAAGTCCAGGCCGACGACTATCATCGTCGATGGAAACGGAAAGATTGCCGCGGCAACCGACATCGATTCGGTGAGCGCCGCCGATCTTCAGGCCGTGGCGGAAGGAAAAAGCGTCTCGTTCAAGCCGACGATGGAGATCACCTCATCGGGCGGTGCATCCAGCCCAGATGCGGCAACGCATCCTCTGTTTGCTGTCTCCCTCAGCAAAGCCGCTGCCGATGCAAAAGTATCCCAGGTCAACCATCCACCGACCGGCACGGATTTCCTTGGAAACGATGCTGATGGCCTCCTGACGAACGCCTTTAACGTTTTCGGGAATCGGTATGTCTTGAAGGATCCGCTGCCAGAGGGGCGTTATGACCTCCGCATGAATTTCGTTGACGTACCTGCATCTGTGATGGATTCGGCCGTCCAGCAAGCTGTCCTCTCCGCATTGCATTTGCAAGTTCAGCCGAAGACCGTGACCAGGAGCGCGTATATTCTCAGGGCTACCGACGCGAGCAAGAAACTGCTTAGTCCCTCGGCTTCGACACGCAAGGTGAAGCGAGGTTACTGGCACGGAGGCTTCATCCTGATGAACGGGACGATGGACGACCTTGCCTATGTGCTGGCAACGGGGCTGGAGAACCCCGTCGTCAACGAGACGGGCATCAACGGCACATTCGACGCGCGATTCAATGTTGCCGGAGGAGACGTCGACAGCCTGAACGCCGTTCTCAAAGAGAAGCTAGGTTTGGAGCTTGTGCAGGGAAACCTGGAGATGTCAATTACCGTGCTCGAAGTGAGCAAGCAGGGAGAGAGCAAACAGGCCCCCGCAACGAAGACGCAAGAAGCGAAGCATTAAGCCGAGGGGTGGATACCAAGGCGGATTTAGCGCGGGCGGAGGCGAGGGGGAACCAACCCGATCTGCTTCGCGTATCACCAGCCAAGCCATCGCGGAGGCTGCGTGGAAGACCTTCTTCTGGCGTTTCTCGAACCAATCTTCGAACTGCTCGCTGAGTTTCTAATACAACTGGTCTTCGAGCTTTTCCTATCCGTTCTCTGGCGGAAAGTTCGGGCGGCTCGGTGGAAGTCGAGACGAATCAGCTTGTGGCTCCTACTTCCATTTCTCGGTGGGTTGGGGGCTGCCGTTGGATGGATCAGCATTCTGACTATCCCGGCTCCGATATTTCATCCGGGAAGGGTCCACGGGCTCAGCTTGATCATAAGTCCCCTGTTGACCGGATTGGCGATGGCCTTTATTGGCTCCAACTTGAGACGCAGGGAGAAATTGCCAGCTCCCTTGGAGAGCTTCTGGGGCGGCTTCGCCTTCGCACTGGGCATGTCATTGGTGCGCTTTCTTCACGCGGGGCTCGGAATCTGAATTCCCCGCAAGATACGGGTAGCGCGGCGGGGTGCGGAGCGGCGAAGGTGGCTGCATGAGGAGTTCGGCGAGGGATGCGGGGCAGACGACACAACCGATTGACGAGGAGACCGGCATGGATCTCACTCGACCCGAAAGATAGCCTCAGTTGACGTCATCCTGATGCACTTATCCGGTAGTGTTCCCCAATCTACTTTGCAGTTGGTTCAAGACCACTTCCGCCCGCAGCAAATCTGCCTCTGTATCTACACCAATCGTGTCACGCGGAGCCTCGGCCACGTAGACCGCAATTCCGTTTTCCAGCAGCCGCAGTTGCTCCAGCCGTTCCGTCCGCTCTAGTGGCGAAGGCGGCAGCGCCGCAAACCGCTCCAGTGCGGCCTTCCTGTACGCATAGATCCCGAGATGCTTGCGATACCCGGCAAACCCAACCCCGTCGCGGTCGAACGGTATCGCCGCCCGCGAAAAATAGAGCGCCCGCCCATCCAGAGCCGTCACCACCTTCACGGCGTTCGGGTCCGCGATTTCCTCCGTCGCGCAAGGAACAGCCAGGGTAGCCACTTCGACCTCCGGCCGCTCAAACAGGGCCAGCAGCGGCGGAAAAAACTCCGGCGTCAGGGTCGGCTCGTCCCCCTGAATATTGACGTAAATATCGGCGTCGATCTGGCGCGCCACTTCGCGCACTCGGTCCGACCCGCTGGGGCAATCCGCCGAGGTCATGGCCACGGGAATGCCGCGCGCCCTGCAAACCGAGGCGACTTCCTCTGAGTCGGTAGCCACCACCACCGGGTCCATCAGCCCGCTGGCCACAGCCGCGCGCCAAACCCATTCGACCATCGGCCGCCCGGCAATCACGCGCAGCACCTTGCGGCTGAGCCGCGTGGAGGCGAGGCGCGCCGGAATCACCCCGGCAATACGCAACGTACTCATGCAGGCGAGTTTACAGCAGCGGCGGTGTGGAACTCACCTCCCTGCCTGCCCAGCGCGGAAAGTGTGCCGAACTGGGCAGTCAGGTTTGCTCCCGTGGCAGGGGTGTGCTAACCTTGATTTCTGTGCCGTTGTGCGTGCGGAGCGGGAGTGTGTCCGTGCGTGCTGCCGGGACGGTTTATTTGGGTTTCCGGACTGTTTTTCGAAGTAGTTTCCGGGTGGATAGGGCTGGCGTAGCTCAGCTGGTAGAGCATCTGATTTGTAATCAGAGGGTCGGGGGTTCAAATCCCTTCGCCAGCTCCACTTTAAGGAACAGGAAACAGGTACTGGGGTTGTACGACCCGAGATTTTAAGAGTTTTCCGGCGAGCAGTTTTTTGAACGCCGGGTCTGTCCTCCGCGGTGATCCCACAGAGGTGCATGCTCCGATGAGCCGGAGAATTTCCGGACGGGGCTTGATGCGCTGAATGAGACGCGCCGAAGTGGTTTTGGCCGGGGTACAGGCAGGGTTGGACTGGGCCCCCAGCGACAGGTCTTCGTCACTGGGGTGATTGGGCACAGGTGGCCGAGCGGTTAATGGCAGCAGACTGTAAATCTGCCGCTCCTTGGAGCTACGGAGGTTCGAATCCTCCCCTGTGCACCATGAATTGAGGGTTGGAATGCGCGAAGAGCCGCAACCGGGTGAGCTCAAAGGTAAGATTGGCTCGGGTTCGGATCTTGCAGGATCGGAATTGGAGCGGCGGTTTCGTTGGGCTCTGGCGCTGTATGCGGGTTTGGCGGTATTGGTCTGGTTCACGATAGGCGAGGGCAAGGTTTTCGTCCTGGGCAGGCCGGTGGAGATACGGTTGCTTCCGCTGGTGGTGATTGGTGGATTGGTTTTGCGAACGATATTGGCCTTGCAGGCGGAGAAGATTCGCCGCGGCGGGGATCGGGGCGGGAGTTCGACGCCCAAGAGTTTTTAAGAGGGCTGATGTAGCTCAGTTGGTAGAGCACTCCCTTGGTAAGGGAGAGGTCACCGGTTCAAACCCGGTCATCAGCTCCAGAGATGCAAGTGCACAGTGGACAGTGCACAGTGAACGGTTGCCGGGAGTTGAATATGCTTCGTGGCAGAATCGCTGTTCACTGACCACTGTTCACTGTCCACTGTTTTCAGGCGGGAGTAACTCAGTGGTAGAGTCACAGCCTTCCAAGCTGTTGGTCGCGGGTTCGAACCCCGTCTCCCGCTCCAGATTTCGGATCTCCTTGTCTCTGGGGTGAAGGTGTTGGAACCAAGCGTAAAAGGGCTGAGGCTGCCCGAGGCGAAGGCGAGGTTGGCGGAAGATGTTTGAGCAGGCAGGGATCGCGGTTCTGGATGAGCGTGGCTACACGCAGCTTCATGCGCTGGTCGATGCGGCCTTCGATGCGCTGGATGTGGAAGTTTTTCTGAATCGGGTGAGGAAGGCCAAGCTGCGGATTCGCGACTTCGAGAGCGTGGTGAAGCGGGGGTTGCTGGGTAAGGAAGCCGCCGCGCTGTACGAGGCGCTGCCGGTATCTGACCAGGGATTAACGCGGGAGCGTTATCTGCGGCTGGTGGAAGCGGTGCCGCTGGAATTGCGGCAGAGGTATTTGAAGGTGTACGCGTACTACTGAGGAGCCGTCGATGAGTGGGACGCTTGGGTATTTGGCAGGAGTAAAGAAATGCCTTCTGTGCAATCGCGAGCATGAGCCCATGTCGGTTTCGTTCGGTGTTTATGGGAGCGTCAGCATTTGTCCAGGGCACTCGACGAAGTGGAGACGAGCGACCCTAATACGGACGAAGGCCAATGGAAAGGTGCCGCGCATGATTGCCGATGAGATTATCGGCAGGGCGCAGGGGAAGTAGGGTGGCAGTGATGGTAGCGCCGAGTCGGTTTGCGACGGAGGATCAGTTTCAGGAATTTTGTGAACTCCTTGAGCGCAAAGATGACGAGGTTGGGCGGGGTTTTTATCCGACCAAGTTGTATCCGCACCGTTTAATGGTTAAAGGCAGTGGCGGCGCGGTTGGCTTGGATGTGAGTAAGGTGTTCGGCGATTTCAGCTTCAGCGAAGTTGATAAATGCGAAGCAGGGCCGCTGTTGAGTGAGGTACAAGCGGCAAGGGTGAGATTTTCGCGGCTGTCCAAGAAGCATTGCAGAGTTTTGGACAAGGCCGAGGGCATCTGGAAGGGACTGGCGGAATAGAGCCGGGGTCGGGCAAAAGGTTTTGGGGCTGGAGCCGGATGGCCGGCGCCCCTGGTTGAAACGGGAAGTACAGCTACGAAAGGGATGCAGGGACTTTTATGGCGAAGGAAAAGTTTGACCGGTCGAAGCCGCACGTGAACGT
>Ga0181516_10000383_pt1 | contig 41732 bp, 33 predicted proteins | sample PEATcosm2014_Bin_25_FD_121104 | JGI IMG/M metagenome (GOLD analysis project Ga0181516, IMG submission 121104) | Peatland microbial communities from MTU Mesocosm Facility, Houghton, MI, USA - PEATcosm2014_Bin01_10_metaG | ecosystem: Environmental > Terrestrial > Soil > Wetlands > Peat | place... | reverse complement strand
TCAATCTTCCCTCCAATCCCTCGTATCGCAAAGTCAACCCTGCCGACTCGCCCATCATGATCCTCGGCCTCACGTCGAATAAGTACGACGTCACCAAGCTCTACGACCTCGCTTCAACGATCCTCGAGCAGAAGATCTCGCAGATTCAGGGCGTCGGCCAGGTGACTGTCGGCGGCGGTGCAACCCCTTCGGTCCGCGTCGAGGTTGACCCCAAAAAGCTGGAGAGCTTCGGCCTCACCCTCGGCTCCGTCCAATCCGTCCTAAGCCTGCAAAACTCCCATGAGCCCCGCGGACAGATTGCCAACGGGCAGATCACCGAAGACATCATCACCAACGACCAGATTTCGCTGGCGGATGAATATCAGCCTCTTATCATCGGCTATCACAATGGCGCTGCCGTGCGCCTTTCCGACGTGGCCGATGTGGTCAACTCCACGCAAAACCTCCGCACTGCCGGTTACATGGACGGCACACGCGCAGTGTTCATCATCATCTTCCGCCAGCCAGGCGCCAATATCATTGATACCGTCGACCGAATCCGCGACCAATTGCCGTTCCTCGAGGCAATCCTTCCGGCCGGAATTAAGACCACAATTGTCCTCGACCGCACCACCACCATTCGCGCGTCGGTCAGCAACGTCGAACGGACCTTGATCGGCTCAGTCATCCTCGTCGTTCTCGTGGTCTTCATCTTCCTGCGCAGTCCCCGCGCCACGCTCATCCCGGCCGTAGCCGTTCCCGCATCTCTCATCGGCACTTTCGCCGTGATGTACCTGTTCGGTTACAGCCTCGACAATCTTTCCCTGATGGCCCTCACCATCGCCACTGGGTTCGTGGTCGACGACGCCATCGTCGTCATGGAGAACATTACCCGCCATCTCGAATCCGGGATGGATGCCTTCCAGGCGGCGCTTCTCGGCGCCAAAGAGATCGGCTTTACTGTCTTTTCCATCAGCATGTCGCTCATTGCCGTCTTCATTCCCATTCTGATGATGGGCGGCATCGTTGGTCGCCTCTTTCGCGAGTTTGCCGTCACTCTCTCCGCGGCCATCGTCATTTCTATGGTTATCTCGCTCACCACCACGCCGATGATGTGCGCGCACCTGCTCAAAACGCAACAAAAAGAAGAGAAGCACAACTGGTTCTATCGCGTCAGCGAGCGCGGCCTTGATTTCCTGGTCTCGGTCTACCGGCGTTCCCTTTCCTGGGCGCTCGATAATCCAGTGCTGATCCTGATCGTTCTTTGTCTCACCGTCATCTTGAATATTGTCGTCATCGTCAGGATCCCCAAAGGCTTTTTCCCCACGCAGGACACCGGCGTCATGATGGGCCAGGTGCAAGGGCCTCAGGACGCGTCCTTCCCGTTCATGAATTTTTCAGTGCAGCAACTTGTCAACGTCGTCAAGGCAGATCCTTCGGTGGCGCACGTCAACGCATATACCGGCTCCGGCAACGGCGGCTTCATTTTCATCGCGCTCAAGCCGCTCGGAAACAGCTGCCAGGAGGGCAAGCCTGGATGCGACGAACGCAAGACGTCGGCCATGGATGTCATCAATCGCCTCCGCCCCAAGTTGAACCGGCTTCCCGTTGCATCGGCTTTTTTGCAGCCCGCGCAAGATCTGCGCATCGGCGGCCGCGGCAGCGCGGCGCTCTACCAATACACCATCCAGGCAGATAACGTAAACGACCTGTTCAAATGGGGACCTGTCCTTCTCGCCAACATGAAGAAGCTTCCCGGCCTGCTCGATGTCAACACCGACCAGCAGAACGGTGGCTTGCAGGATCTGCTGACCTACGACCGTGTCACTGCCGCGCGGCTCGGCCAAACCGCTTCGTCTCTGGATTCGTCCCTCTACAGCGCCTTTGGCCAGTCAGAAGTCTCCGTTATCTACACCCAACTCAACCAGTACTACGTAGTAATGGAAGTGGCGCCGCAATACTGGCAAGACCCCACGCAGATCAAGAATATCTACTTCAAGCCTGGTGGCACGACCTCCGGACGAGCAGGCCTCAATACCGTCTCTCCCTTGCTCAGCATCATGAAGCCCCAGACCGGCACAACTCCGCTGCAAGTGAACCACACAGGGCTCTTTCCTTCTGTGACGGTTTCCTTCAACACCGCCAACGGAATGTCCTTGAGCGACGCCACTGTTGAGATTGCAAAGATGGAAGCCAGCCTAGGCATGCCTTCCACTATTCATGGCTTCTTTGCCGGCACCGCTCAGGCCTATCAGGACTCTTTGGCCTCGGAGAAATACCTGGTTGTTACCGCGCTGCTTGCCGTGTTTATTGTGCTCGGTATCCTCTATGAGAGCCTGATCCATCCGCTCACCATCATCTCCACTCTGCCCTCCGCCAGCGTTGGAGCCATGCTGGCGCTCATGCTTTTCCAGATCGATCTCAACGTCATTTCCATCATCGGCATCATTCTGCTCATCGGCATCGTCAAAAAGAATGCCATCATGATGATCGACTTTGCTCTGATGGCCGAACGCCAGGAAGGCAAGAATACCTACGATGCCATCTTCGAGGCGTGCATGCTGCGCTTCCGGCCCATCCTCATGACCACCATGGCCGCCATCTTCGGTGCTCTGCCTTTGGCCTTCGGCACAGGAACGGGCTCCGAGTTGCGCCGCCCTCTCGGCATCACCATCGTCGGCGGCCTGGTGCTGAGCCAGTTGCTCACGCTTTACACCACGCCCGTTGTTTATCTCGCTATGGACCGGCTGCGCCTGCGGGCCTTGGGCCGGTCCACTGACACTCGCGCGCCTCAGACGGCCCAAGCCGCTTCCTGAGGTGAGAAAGAGTATCAATATGGTTGTCGAATTGAAAATGAAGACCACAGCCGCCTTATCGGCTGCTCTCGCGCTCATGGCCCTGCTGAGCGGCTGCCGCGTCGGACCTCCCTACCACGCGCCGACGCCGACAGCAGTCACCGCCGCCAACTATAAAGAGTCGACTGTCAACTTTCAGGACGCAGATGGCTGGAAAGTCGCCAGCCCCCAGGACGCGATGCTTCGCGGCAATTGGTGGGAGGTTTTCAAGGAACCTGAATTGAATACGCTCGAAGATCAACTCAACATCAACAACCAAAACATCAAAATCTACTTTCAAAACTACATGGAAGCCCGCGCCCTCATTGCGGAAGCGCGTTCGCAGTACTGGCCGACCATTACCGCGGGCGTGTCATGGAACCGTTCGCGGAGTTCTGCCAATCTTCAGAATTCCTCCCAGACCAACCTCGGCCGCACCTCCGCCCTGTGGTCGACGCCGCTTGACGTGAGTTGGACACCCGATCTCTGGGGCAAGGTTCGCAACGAGGTGCGCGAAGCTCAGTTCAGCGCGCAAGCCAGCGAAGCTGACCTGGAACTCGAGAAGCTCACCGAACAAGCCAGCCTTGCCGAATACTACTTCGAAATACGCGGCCAGGATATGCTCCAAAGCATTCTCAATCAGACCGTCGCTGCCGACCAGAAGGCTCTCGACTCCGCACAAGGCGCATACGACGCGGGCACCGGCGACTACATCTCCGTCGTCGAGGCTCGGACCACGCTTCAATCTGCACAAGCCTCCGCTGTGAACGTTGGCCTTTCTCGCGCTCAATATGAACACGCCATCGCCATGCTCCTTGGCAAGGTGGCGACCGACTTCTCGATCCCAGTAAAACCGATGCTCTATACGCCGCCGGCCATTCCCACCGGTGTGCCTTCGCAGCTTGTCGAGCGCAGACCCGATGTTGCCGCCAACGAGCGCACCCTCGCGGCAGCCAACGCCACCATCGGCATCGGCTACGGCGCATTCTTCCCCCAGGTCACCATATCCGCCGACGGCGGATTCGAAAGCTCAACCCTGAAACATCTCTTTGATTGGCCCAGCCGTTTCTGGTCCATTGGCCCGTCAGCTTCTGAGGTGATCTTCGACGGCGGCCTCTATCGCGCTGAACTCCATCAGTACGAAGCGACCTACAATGCCGACCTGGCCACTTATCGTCAAACCACCCTCACCGCGTTTCAACAGGTTGAAGACGCCTTGGCCGCCACGCGCATTTACTCCCAGCAGATGCTCAGGCAACAGGAGGCGGTCAAGTCGTCCCAGGAATTCCTCGATCTCGAAACGCAGCGCTACAACTCAGGTGTCGACCCCTACGTCGACGTTGTCACTGCGCAGACCACTCTGCTCGGCAACCAGGTCACCCTCAATTCGATTCAGGTCGAAGAAATGCTCTCTGCGGTCCAGCTCGTTCAGGCGCTGGGCGGCGGATGGGATCGCTCCCAGCTTCCCACCCCTGCTCAGGTCGGCGCCAAGGTCCCAAGCTCGGATTACAGCATTCAAAAGCAATAACCAATCGATTCTTGGGGTCCGTCACGCCATCGACGGCAATGTAACGTTCGTTTCCCCACCCGCTGCTTTAGAGCACATCGAGCCGCGTGCCTTTCCGTTTCCATCTCCAACAGGGTCGATGTTAATCTCATCCATGCGGAACAGGCAGCTGGCATTCCCCACCCTGAAGCGAAACTGAAACCAGCCGCATTTGGGTTCCGCCCCTGTTGTTTTCTTTCGTCACCCATAGATGCTGCACCGGGCAATGCACTTCGCTCCCTCTGCCCCATCTCCCTTAAGTCCCAGTGAGGCAGACTCCCGGCCGCAGTCATCCGCTTTCATCGGTCCAATCGCGGCGCGCACAGCGATTCAACACTGCTGATGAGGAATGCGATGTTGGTTTGGCTCAAGCTGACGCCAGTTAAAGAGCACCTCGCGAACTGCATGAGCAGCCACTCGATGGCGGCGCAATCTGCGCACCTTTATATCGTCTCTGCTGCGGCAATTCTCGACCAGCCCGCGACCAGCATATTCGCTCCCCAGGCCACGCCGGCGCATTCCATCTTCTCCCTGTCCTTGCTCGTGCTCGGCATCTGCGCCAGTATCTTTCTCATCGTCGGCGGACTCCTGCTCTTCACGCTTATCCGCTATCGCCATCGCCGCGGCTTTACCGTGCGCGAACCCGCGCAGATATATGGCAGCACTCAGATCGAGCTTTCCTGGACGGTGATTCCCACTCTCATCGTCGTCGTGCTCTTCCTCGCCACTGCCCGCACCATCTTCGTCAATCAAAGCGTGCCCCAGCCCAGATCCGCACTCAACGTGATTGTCATCGGCCATCAATTCTGGTGGGAATACCGCTATCCCAAGCTCGGAATCGTCACCGCCAACGAGCTGCACGTCCCTGTCAGCGATCCACGCCAACCCACGCCGACCTATCTCACCATGTCCTCGGCTGACACGGATCACAGTTTCTGGGTTCCGCGTCTCGCCGGCAAAATGGACTTGATTCCCAACAAAGTCAACACCATGTGGATCGATCCCGAAGCTTCCGGCCTCTATCTCGGTCAGTGCGCCCAATACTGCGGAGTGCAGCACGCCAAGATGCTCATCCGCGTTTACGCAGACTCCCCCGCCGCATTCGCCGCCTGGATTGCCAATCAAAAGCAAACCGCGTTTCAGGATCCCTCCGCTTCCGAAGGCCGCGCCGTCTTTGAGCACAATGCCTGCGCCAACTGTCACACCATCTCCGGCACCTCCGCGGCGGGAAAATTCGGCCCCAACCTTTCCCATGTCGCCAGCCGCGCCACCATCGCCTCCGGCTCCGTCCCTCTGAATGCTCAAAATCTCCACGCCTTTATCGACGATCCATCCCAGTTCAAACCCGGCGTCCTCATGCCGGCCATGCATCTCAGCTCGCACGATCTCGACTCTGTCACGCAGTACCTCATGACGCTTCGCTAACCCTGGGACGACGAGGAAATCATGGCGACCCAAACACGCCCGGCCTCTGAACTCGGACAGTCTCTCGCGCAGCAACCCCGGCGCGGGTTCTTTGACCTGCTGCAGGATTGGGTAATGACCGTCGACCACAAAAAAATCGGCCTGATGTATATCACCTACGCCCTAGTCTTCCTCCTCGTCGCCGGCGTCGAGGCTCTGCTGATCCGAATCCAGCTCTTCAAACCCAACAACAACTTCGTCTCCCCCGAAGTCTTCAACCGTCTCTTCACCATGCACGGCACGACGATGGTCTTCTTCGTCGGCATGCCCATACTCTTCGGCTTCGGCAACTACCTCATCCCCATCATGATCGGCGCGCGCGACATGGCCTTCCCGCGCCTCAATGCCTTCAGTTTCTGGATCTCCGCCTTCGGCGGCCTGCTTCTTTATTTCAGCTACTTCGCGGGCAGCGGCCTCTATGGCGCCGGCACCGCGCCAGACGTCGGCTGGTTCGCCTACGCTCCACTCACCGCCCGCGTCTTTTCCCCTGGCCACTCCACCGATTACTGGACCCTCAGCATCTTCCTCAGCGGCATCGGCAGCATTGGCACTGCCGTCAACATTGTCGCTACTACCCTCTGCATGCGATGCCCCGGCATGAAGCTCAGCCGCATGCCGCTGCTGGTCTGGATCTACCTCGTCACCGGCGGCCTCGTCTTTGTCACCGTCAGTCCACTCACCGCGGCGCAGATCATGCTCTGCATCGACCGTTACCTCGGCGGACACTTCTTCGACACGCAAGCCGGCGGCTCCGCTGTTCTCTGGATGCATTTCTTCTGGATCTTCGGCCATCCGGAGGTCTACATCCTCGTGCTCCCCGCCTTCGCGTTTGCCAACGAAATCATCCCCGTCTTCTCGCGCAAGGCCATCTTCGGATATCCGGCCATGGTCGCGGCCACCGTTGGCATCGGCTTCATCAGCCTCAGCGTGTGGGCCCACCACATGTTTACCGTCGGCATGGGCCCCGGCCCTAACGCCTTCTTCACCTTCTCCACCATGGTGATTTCGGTGCCCACCGGCATCAAAATCTTCAACTGGCTCGCGACTCTCTGGGGTGGCAACATCCACTTCACTGTCCCGATGAAGTTTGCCATTGCTTTTCTCTTTCAGTTCCTCATCGCCGGACTCACCGGCATCACTCTTTCCGTCTCGCCCTTCGACTGGCAGCTCGGCAACTCCTACTTCGTCATCGCACACTTTCACTACGTGCTGGTCGGCGCGATCCTGACCATGATCTTCGCTGCCTTCTATTACTGGTATCCCAAGATGACCGGCCGCATGTTGAGCGACAGTCTCGGCAACTGGCACTTCTGGCTTTTCATCATTGGCTTCCATCTCACCTTCGATTTCATGCATGTACCCGGTATGTTGGGAATGCCGCGTCGTATCTACACCTATGAAGCCGATCGCGGCTGGGCTATCTGGAACATGATCGTCTCAAGCGGCGCCATCTTTCAGGCCATCGCGGTCCTCCTCTTTGCGTGGAACCTCGTTCGCTCCTACTTCAAAGGCGACCTCGCAGGCCCCGACCCTTGGGATGCGTGGACGCTCGAGTGGTCCACCAGTTCTCCGCCGCCCAGCTACAACTTCGCCGTCACGCCCACCGTCGAGAGCCGCCGTCCCCTGTGGGATTTAAAGCATCCCGAAGAACCGGACTCGCAGTATGAATAGCCTCGATCAAGGAACCGCCCGATGACCACGACCACCGTCGCACTCCCGCATCACGCCGTCGAAGGCTGGCATCAGCCCTCGCGCGGCGTCGTCGGCATGGCCTGCCTCATCGTCGCGGAGTCGGCCATCTTCATCATCTTCGTCGTGGCTTACATCTTCTACATCGGCAAAAGCCTCACCGGCCCCACGCCGAGCCAGGTCCTCGACATCCCATGGTTCGCCTCGATCTGCCTGCTTTCGAGCAGCATCACCGTTCACTTCGCCGTACACGAACTGCGCGTCAATAAGGTTGCGCGCTCCGCCTGGTGGATCGCCGCCACCGTCCTCCTCGGCAGCATCTTCCTTGGGGCCACTGCATTGGAGTGGTACGACCTCATCTACCACCACGGCCTCACCATCAGCACCAACTTATTCGGTACCACTTTTTATTCGCTCGTCGGCCTGCACGCATCGCACGTCATCGTCGGCCTCATCATGCTCATGCTCGCACTCCTCTTTGCCATCGCCGGCAAGGTCACTCAGCACCACGCCGAACGCCTTGAAGTCCTCTCTCTTTACTGGCACTTTGTCGACGCAGTCTGGGTCGTCGTCTTCACCGTCGTCTACGTTCTTGGTCGATAGTTCACCCGAGGTCCGCATGCCCCACGAACACGAGCCCGCTCATCAAGGCGTACACATGCCGCTGCCCACCGCGTGGCCCATGGTGCTCGCGCTCGGCATCTCGCTCGTCGCGACTGGGATGGTCACTAGCGCCTTCATCAGTCTGCTCGGACTCCTTCTTTCGCTTGTTTCCGCGGTGGGATGGTTCCGCGCCGTCCTGCCCGTGGAAGCTGCCGAAATCATCGACGTACCTGAGACGCCCGTCGAAATTGTCAGCGCCCGCACTTCCATCGAACGCCTGCCCGTTGATCCCCGCCACCGCAAAATGCTGCCCGTCGAATCCTTCCACTTCACTACTGGCCTCAAAGGCGGCATCGCCGGCGGCATCGCCATGATCGTTCCCGCCACTGCTTTCAGCCTGCTCAAATATCACAGCCTGTGGTACGCGATGAATCTCATGGCCGCCGGAGGCTTCGTCAGTTGGGCCGGCCAGAGCGACCAGTACCTTGCCCAGTTCCACATGCACGGCCTCCTCGCAGCGCTCGGCATTCACATCCTCACCTCACTGTTGGTTGGCCTGCTCTATGGCGCCATGCTGCCCATGTTTCCGCGCTATCCCATCATTACCGCCGGCTTCATCGCACCGCTGTTGTGGACTGGTCTCCTCTCCTCAGTCCTCAACATCGTCAGCCCCATCCTCAATGCGCGTATCGACTGGTTCTGGTTCGTCCCGTCGCAAATCGCCTTCGGACTCGTCTGCGGTTTTGTCGTCAATCTCCAGGCCAGGGTGCGAACTCCGCAATTTCAGGCGTTGCCCTTCACCGTCCGCGCCGGATTCCACATGGCTGAGCCCGAGGAAGACGGCGAAGAACCTCCCAGACTGGACGGTAAGAAATGACCAGCCCCGCGCGCCTCTTCGCCGCACTCGCGTTCTCGGCCGGGCTCGTCGTCTGTTCTGCTTGTAACGACGCTCCGGGCTACCCCAAGCCCAGCGCCGAGATCCCGCGCCCTGACCAACAACTCGACTTTCATGCGCTCTACAAATCCAACTGCTCGGGCTGCCACGGCCAAAACGGCCGCGGCGGCGCAGCCATTCCTCTCAACAATCCCGCCTTTCTCGCCGTTGCCGGCGCAGACAATCTTCGCTCCGCAGCTGCTAAAGGTGTAAGCGGCACCCTGATGCCCGCCTTCGCCGCAAGCGCCGGAGGCATGCTCACCGATCCCCAAATCGACGCAATCGTGCAAGGCATGATCCGCGAATGGGCCCAACCCGCTTCGTTCTCCTCCGTCGCGCTTCCGCCCTACGCAGCGACTACGCCCGGCAACCCCGCCGCCGGCCAGACGGCTTACATCGCTGCCTGCGCTCGCTGCCACGGCAACGACGGCACAGGGATTAAAGCTCCCACCGCGGCAACTGCAAACGGTGCCGCCACCCCGCATTCCATCGTCGACGTTTCCTATCTCGCACTCGTCAGCGATCAGAGCCTGCGCAGCCTCGTCATCGCCGGCCATCTCGACGACAACGCCCCAGACTGGCGCTCCTACATTGCGGGTCGCGCCCTCACACCGCAAGAAATCACCGACATCGTTGCCTGGCTCGCTCAACACCGCGCTCCCGCCACTGCACAATCCATCGCAACTTCACACACCACTCCGCCCGCCACGACTGCCGCTTCCGCAGCCAAGGAAAAGCCATGACCGATCCCATCAATCCCGCCGGCCTGCCGCCGCCGAAGAACCCGGAGCCGCAAGTCCCATCCACCTCGACTGCCATTCCTGGGTTGAAGGCCGCACAGCATTCTCGCCGCGCCTTCCTCTTCAAGCTTTCCCTCCTGCTCAACAGCGCGGTCGGCGTAGTTCTCGCCGTGCCCATCCTTGGCTACCTATTTGGACCCGCGTTCCGCCGCGACGCAACTTACAAGCACTGGGTCTCCCTTGGGCCCATCAGCAACTTTCCCGAGGGCCAGACACGCCTCGTCGATTTTCGCAACCCCGTCACCACTGACGCCGACGGCGCTACCGCCAACGTTCCCTGCTGGGTCCGCCACATCGCCGGCAATCAGTTCCAGGTCTTCGCCATCAACTGCGCCCATCTCGGTTGTCCAGTGCGTTGGTTCCCGCAGTCAAACCTCTTCATGTGCCCCTGCCACGGCGGCGTCTACTATGCCGACGGCTCGCGTGCCTCTGGTCCGCCCGAGCGCGGCCTCTTCGAATATCGCTACACCGTCACCAACGGCACACTCCTCATCTTCGCTGGCCAGATGCCCACGCTCTCCAATCGCGCCTGCCTCGAAAAGCCGCTCATCCAGATCGCGCCGGACTCGTCCGCCCAAGCCCAGCAAATACCTCCCACCAGCCCGAGGACCGTCGCATGAGCCGACTCAAGCAGAACGCCATCGGCATCTATGCATGGTTTGAGCGCCGCCTCGGCCTCACTGGGCCCATCACCGAGGCCGCAGCGCATCCCACTCCGCCCACAAGCGCCAGTTGGTGGTACGTCTTCGGCTCCGCCGCCACCGTGCTCTTTATCCTTCAGATCGTCACCGGCATTTTGCTCGCGCTCGTCTACACGCCCTCCGCCGGCGAAGCTTGGTCGAGCCTTCAATTTCTCAATCACGACATCACTCTCGGCTGGTTCCTGCGCGCCATTCACGGCTGGGGTTCCGACTTCATGGTCGCCATCGTCCTCATCCACATGGCTCAGGTCTTCCTCTTCGGCGCCTACAAATATCCTCGCGAACTCACCTGGATCCTCGGCGTCTTCCTGCTTCTCTTCACCCTCGGCATGGCTTTCACCGGCCAGGTCCTGCGCTTCGATCAGGACGCCTACTGGGGCCTAGGCATCGGCGCCTCCATCGTCAGCCGCTTCCCGTGGATCGGCGGCCCGCTCGTCCACATGATGCTCGGCGGACCCATCATCGCCGGCCAGACCTTCTCGCGCTTCTTCGCGCTCCACGTTTTCATCATTCCCGGCATGCTTCTCGCCTTCGTCGCGCTCCATGTCTGGATGGTTCTGCACCTTGGCGTCAATGAGTGGCCCATGCCCGGCCGCATCGTCAGCAAGGCCACCTACGATCGCGAATATCACGAGCTCACTTCCAAGGTCGGCGTCCCCTTCGTCCCCGACGCCGCCTGGAAAGACGCTGTCTTCGCCGCCGCGATCATCCTCGCCGTCATCGCCTGCGCGCTCTTCTTCGGCCCCTTCGGCCCCAGCGGTCAGCCCGATCCCACTATCATCCAGACCGCGCCTAAACCCGACTTCTTCTTCCTCTGGATTTACGCCGTCCTTGCCTACTTGCCGCCCGAGCTCGAGACGCCTTTCCTCTTCATCGCGCCCACCATCGTCATCGGCGCCATGCTGCTGCTCCCCCTCGTCGCCGGCGAAGGAGAAAAACATTGGTCTCGCCGCCCCGTCGCCGTGCTCATGGTTTCCGTCATCGCTGTCGCCCTCGGCGTCTTCACTCACCTCGGCACCTTCACACCGTGGAGCCCCATCATGGACGCATGGTCCGGCGCACCCACTCCCGTCGCCTGTCTCAAAGGCCGCTCTCCACTCGAACGCCAGGGCGCGCTCGTCCTCCAAAACAAGCAGTGCCGCAACTGCCACGCACTCGGCGGAGCTGGCGGCATGCGCGGCCCCGCCCTCGACTCCATCGCTGCCCGCATGACTGAAGATCAAATGATCCGCCAGGTCCTCCAGGGTGGAGGCAACATGCCCGCCTACGGCAACGCCCTCTCTCCCGCTGAAACGCGCGCCCTCGTCGCCTTCCTCATGACCCTGCGCGGCAACAACCTTACCCCCGCCGTCGACGGCTCCCACATCCTCTCGCAATCCGAGGCCGCTCCGTCCTCCGGCCAAATCCCTTCAAGCCCATCTACTCAATAAATGTCCCCAGCCTTCCAATCCGTCTTCTCCGACTGGTCCTGTCCCATCGGTCTCACTCTCACCATCGCCGTCACCGGCGCGCTCTATCTCCGCGGGTGGTTCGCTTTGCGCCGCACCCGTCCCGCCCAGTTCACCGGCTGGCGCCTGTTCTCGTTCATGTCCGGCCTCGCCAGCCTCTGGCTCTCCCTCTGCTCCCCTCTTGAATCGCTCGCCGACTCCCTCATCAGCGCTCACATGGTCGAGCACCTTATATTGATGTCGCTCGTCCCGCCACTCGTCCTCCTCGGCCTGCCCGTTGTCCCTCTGCTGCGCGGCCTGCCCCGTCCACTCCGCACCTCGATCGCCGGCCCGCTCCTTCGCTTCCGTCCGCTGCGCCGCCTCATGCATCAGCTCGTTCGTCCTCGCGTCGCGTGGCTCGCCATGAACATCACCTTTCTCGCCTGGCACATCCCCGCCGCCTATGACTTCGCGCTCGATCACGAGTTCTGGCACGATGTCGAACACATCTGCTTTCTCTCCACCGCCCTGCTCTTCTGGTACTGCATCGTCCGCCCCTGGCCGGCCCTCCAGCGCCCCCACAGTTGGGGAATCCTTCTCTACCTCCTTAGCGCCGACTTCGTGAACACCGCGCTCTCCGCCTTCCTTGCCTTCTGCAACCGCGCCGTCTATCCGTATTACCTCGACCACTCAAATCCCTTCCAAGTCGCCGCGCTCCCCGACCAGATCCTGGGCGCAGTCATCATGTGGGTGATCGGATCGCTCGCCTTCCTCATCCCCGCCGCCGCTATCACCTTCTCGCGCCTCCAGCCTGCCGCCCCTCAGCGCACCTACACCCGCGCCTAGCCCCTCAGCAGTCCCTGGATATTTCCACAACTTTTCTGCTAACTAATTCATTAGTTCTGTGTCTATACTGTCGAGAGCAATGAAAGTTGAGGCCTTGTTCTCACGTTTTCAATAACTTACGATGCCGCCCAAAAAGTCCAACACGCTCACCGAGGCCGAACTCCGCCTGATGAAGATTCTCTGGCGCCGCGGCGAGTCCGCCGTTACCGACATCGTGGCCGACCTGCCCGAGGGCGAATCCCTGGCCTACAACTCCGTCCTCACCACCATCCGCATCCTCGAGCAAAAGGGCTACGTCGATCACCGCCAGGAGGGCCGCGCCTTCGTCTACCGCCCCTGCGTCGCCGAATCCGACGCCGGCCGTTCAGAAGTCCGCCACGTTCTCAATCGTTTCTTCGGCAACTCCCGCGAACGCCTGCTCCTCTCCCTGCTCGGCGACGAAGATCTTTCCGCCGAAGAGCTGGACCGCATCAAGGCCGCCATCCGCCACGCCGCGCCTGATCTTCCGAGGGAGGCCTGACCCATGTCCGCCTACTTCGTCAATTTAGCTTCAACCGCATGGCACTCCTTCGCTCAATCCGCCGCACCGGTCGCCGTCACCGCGCTCTGGCAGGGAATCGCCATTGCCGCAGCTCTCGCCGTCTGCCTCAAGCTCGCTCCTCGCATATCCGCCGCCCATCGCTTCGCCGTCTGGGCCGCGGCCTTCGTCGCCTTGGTCGCGCTTCCGTTCCTGCCAATCCTCGCGCGCATTTCGAGCACTGGCGCCGCTGCAATCTCCAACTCAGCCGCGGCTTCTCCCACTGCCTTCATTCATTTGGATCTCCGCTGGAGCCTCCCAATCGCCTTGCTCTGGCTCATTGCATCCATTCTCCGTGCCGCAGATCTACTCATTCACTCGCTCCGCCTGCGCAAGCTCTGGCGCTCCGCCACACCGATCGACCCGACTCCAATAGGTACTCCGGCCTTCAGACGCGTCGAGATTTGCAGCACCAAATACTTAGACCGTCCCAGCGTCATCGGCTTCTTCTCGCCGCGCATCCTTATTCCCGATTGGCTCTTTGCGCGCCTCACCGAGGCCGAGCTCTCCCACATCGTTCTCCACGAGTCAGAACACCTCCGCCGCCGCGACGACTGGACCAACCTCCTGCAGAAGCTCGCACTCGTCGTCTTCCCGCTCAACCCCGCGCTCTGGTTCATCGACAGCCGTCTCTCCCAGGAACGCGAAATGGCCTGCGACGAAGGTGTCGTTCGCATCACTCAAGCGCCTCGCGCCTACGCCGCCTGCCTCGCGTCTCTCGCCGAACGTGGCCTTGCGCGCCGCACTGAAGCCCTCTCTCTGGGCGCCTGGCATCGCCGCCCCGAGCTCGTTCACCGCGTCCACGGAATTCTGCGCAACCAACGCGCCATGCACCCCGCCGCTGCCCGCGCTTTGCTCGCCACTCTCGGCTCCGGCCTTCTCATGGCATCTTTTGAATTGGCCCGCTGCCCACAGCTCGTTGCCTTCCTTCCTGCGCAGCAGATCGTCGCGCGCACTGGCACCGAATCCGCTGGCCTCGCCGACGCCGCCTACTCATCCTCTCGTCCCGCCAACCTGCCGCAGTTCCACGCCGTTCGTGCAGTGGCCAAGTTCCCCGCCGTTGCGCAAACCACGCCGATCGCGGCCCGCAGCACGCAGCACCGCAGGCCTGCACTGCCGTCTTCAACAGAATCTCTTCAGGTTTCTGCGCTGCGCTCGACCGCTGCTAGCCCCGCCGACCATGCGCATCCCGCCGGGCAATTCATCGTCCTCACGACATGGGAGCAGGTCGAAACCGTCAACCCATCCACCCAACTCTCCGCCGACTACGACACAAGCACGCCCGCCGACGCGACCTCCACGAATCAGAGCGGCTCATCATCCGGCACCTCCACCACCGGCAAAGCGCAGTCTACCGACCGCATCACTGTTACGCGCTTGATCTTCAAAGTTCTTCCCGCGAATTCCAATTCCACGCAGCCCGCCGCCATCCCCATCGGCAACGGCTGGTTCGTGATCCAACTTTAACCATTAACTTCACTTGGGAGAAATACACACATGCTCACATCAACTAATTCATTAGTAGCGCGGGCCGGCAAGCTTGCCCTACCCGCCGGTGCCGTCGCCACGCTACTCCTCGGCGGCGCCTTCCTCTTCAACCACACTGCCGCGGCCCACGCCGCCAGCAACCCGGCGCTCAACTCCGCATCGCCGCTCGACGACTCCAGCGTCTCCTCTCTCGTCTCGCTCGACAACGCCGTTGAAGCCGTCGCCGCGCGCGTCACGCCCGCCGTCGTCAACGTTTCTGTTACCTCCAAGGGCTCGCATGACGAAGCCGGCGACGGCGATGGCGGCCAAAGCTCCGGCGGCATCGACCCCCAGGACCTCCCTCCGCAGTTCCGTCAGTTCTTCGGCTTCGGCGGCCCCGGCGGTGGCCACTTGCAGATGCAGCCTCAGCAACCGCAGGTTGAACACGGCATCGGCAGCGGCATCATCCTCACCCCCGACGGCTACATCCTCACCAACGATCACGTCGTCGACGGAGCCATGCAGATGCGCGTCACCCTCGACGACCGCCGCATCTTCCCCGCCAAGCTCGTCGGTGTTGACAAGCTCAACGACCTCGCCGTCATCAAGATCGACGCGAAAAATCTTCCCACCGTCGCCTGGGGCGACTCCAACTCGCTCCATCCCGGCCAGACCGTGCTCGCCTTCGGCAGCCCCTTCGGCTACTTCCAGTTCTCGGTCACCCGCGGCATCGTCAGCGCGCTCAACCGCCCCAATCCCTACACCGATGATCCGCGCAAGCCAGGCGACTTCATTCAAACCGACGCCGCCATCAATCCCGGCAACTCCGGCGGTCCGCTCGTCAACGCTCACGGCGAGCTGATCGGAATCAACACCTTCATCATCACAGGCAACGGCTCATTCGCCGGAGCAGGCTTCGCCATTCCGTCGCAGATCGCCCGCGCCTCCGCTGAATCGATCATCAAAAGCGGCACCGTCCACCACGGCTACCTCGGCATCAGCATGAACGACGTCACCCCCGACAACGCCAGTTTCTTCAACCTTCCTGACGCAACTGGCGCCATCGTCAGCCAGGTCACGCCCGACTCGCCCGCTGGCCATGCCGGACTCAAAAACGGCGACGTCCTCCGCGAATTGAACGGCAAGAAGATTTTGAACGGAAGCGCAATCCAGGTCGCCGTCTCGCAGATGTCGCCAGGCAACTCCATCGAGCTTGGCATCCTTCGCGATGGCAAACCGCAAACCCTCAAAGTCACCGTCGGCGAGTTTCACAAAGAAGCTGAAGTCGCCGACAACAATGGCGGCGATCAGAATCAGCACGGCCGTCTCGGCCTCGCCGTCGACAACCTCACCCCCGACGTTCGCCAGCAACTCAACATCCCTGACAATGTGCATGGCGCAGCAATTCAAAGCGTACGCCCCGCCAGCCCCGCCGATGATGCCGGTCTCGCTCCCGGCGATATCATCCTCGAGGTCAACCGTCATCCCGTCCAGGATGCGCAGAACTTCGTGAATGAAGTCCATGGCGTCCCCACCGGCAAAGACATCCTGCTCCTCGTCTGGTCGCGCGGCGGCACCACCTACCGGGTCGTCCATACCGACCAGGACACCCAAAACGGTATGTAACCGCAGCTCCACTCAGGGCCGTCCGTCTCCGCGGGCGGCCTTTTTCCTGCATCATTTCTGCCTCAGGGAAGTGAAACCCGATAGAGGTTTCGGTGAACCACGGTGTTCACCCACGCATATTGCGCGCGGTCTTTGCCCGGCACAAACTCACCGCGTCCAATCGATTCAGCCCCTTGAACGGTGCTCGGCTCAGCCATCGGCTCAATCCCGCCCGCTGGCAAATCGGGTAGGCTCTCTCCCGGTCCGACCGGAATCGCCAAACTCCGCCCCGCACCGGTGCGCGATGGCTCTTCCACCGTCACAAAAAGAAACTTCCCATCCGTCGACCATCTCGGTATGCAGTAGTTTTCGCAAATTCGCCGCGGAGCCGCCCCGTTCAGCGGAATTGCCGCCACTTCAGGAACGTTTTCTGCCGGAGTCCGGGGAAGCGCCGCCATGACCCACCGCCCGCCTGGAGATACCCCTTGAAACTCGATGATCGGATAAGGAAGCATCTTCGACAGATGCGACCCGTCGGGATTCACTTGCTCCAGATAGTTCACATTTCCTTCCATCTTCTGGAACAGGATCTGTCCGCCTGCGCCAAAGTGCGGTGACCGCGCGCCTGAGACTCCCAACTTCGTGGCAGCTACGCTTCGATCCATATGAGCCAGCCACAATTGCGTGGTCCCGCCCGGCTCTTCAGTCGTGAATACCACCTGTTTCCCATCCGCCGAAACATCGAAGGCACTCATCGAGATTCCCGGAAACACCACCTCGCTTTTCCCCGTCTCTACCGCCGTACGCCAAAGTTCAGCACCCAGACCCTCCTCACGCCGCAGGAGGTAGTAGAGAATGGTTGCGTCGGAACTGAATTCTGGAGGAGACAACTCGGAAGCAACGTCGCCTTCCGAGGAGAGTGACCGCTCACCTTTCGCGTCATGAATCCAGATGTCGCTCTTATGCGCTCCCACCGAGGTAATCAATGCAGCCCCTGCCGGCTCGACCGCCACTCCAACCTCTTCGGTGGGCCCAAACGTGATCTGCTCCGGTGCCCCATCCTGAAAACCCTGCCTCCAGATGTGGCTCTGTCCTTCCACCCACGCGGTGAAATACATCCACTCGCCATCCGTTGACCATCCCGCCGAGGTACATGCGCCCTTCGGTCCAACCAGTCTCGGCGAGCTCTGCCCCTTAAGATCAACCAGCCGGCACTGCGCCCAATCCCCGTTCCCATCCATCTCCACCACCAACGCCCACCGGCGATCTGGAGACGGAATTGAATAATGCGCCATCCCGCGTTCGTGCGCGGGGAAATAGATCTCGCGTTGGCCTTCTCGCGTCACTGAAGCCGTAACCACCCCCATATGGATTCCCGAGTGGGTCTCGGAAAAAAGAAGCCTTTGCGGAGCCAGCCATACCAGCCCCGCAGCATTTTTCAATAGAAGATGAGGCTCACCTCCCAACGACGACACCTCGTAAGTTGAAAACCCCGAATTCTCCAGCACCGTGTACGCGATCTCCGACCCATCCGGGGAGAAGGCCAGTCCGTACTTTGGTCGGTTGTCGTCTGTTACGCGCCTGGCTTCACCATTGGGCAGCATCTTCACGTAGATTTGGTCAGTCGTGATAAAGGTTTCGCCGCCCCGTATAAATGCCACCATGCGTCCATCCGGTGACAGTGCCGGTTCCGCCGCGGAATCCGTGAAATCCGTGAGCTGCGTGTATTTGACCTCTGGTTGGCGATGTCGCCACCGATAAAGGGCCATGCCACCAAACGTCAGCGCCACACAGGCCGCTACTCCTACCGCACACGCGGCAAGCAGAAACCAGGGCGCCCTCCGTACTTCCGCGATCGGCGCTTTAGCAGGAGGCACAGCGATACTCTGCGACATTGGGGTTGCCGTGCCTTCATCAGCTTCCAATGCCGCTGTCGTCCCATTCACCGGCGCAATGAAGCGATATCCAATCCGCGGAACGGTCTCAATATAGAGGGGTGAACCCGGCGAATCACCAAGCGCCTCACGGAGCTTTTGCACGGACTTATTCAGGCCCAGGTCAAAATCAACAAACACATCTTCCGGCCATAGCAGTTTGTGCAGTTCTTCCCGTGTCACCACTTCGCCGGGCCGATCGAGCAGCACACACAGCACTTGAATCGGCTGCTGCGGCAGCCTGACCCTGACGCCTTTTCTGCTGAGCTGCCGCGACCTCAGATCCAGCTCAAAAACTCCGAACCGTATGAGACCCGGCGGCGGGGAAATCGCCACTCCTCACCTTCCACCCGACGGTGGCCAGAGTGTACCACGCCTTTCAATCCAGGCCACCCCGCCGTCCATGGGTCACAGCGATGGGAATAATTTCACGCAAGACACTCAATCTAATGGCTCCAGTAAGGAATAAACAATCCATCGCCCGGCCATTGTCCACGCACCGGCGCTGCCCGCAGACTCTGGCCAATCTTGCAGCTGCGAGATCAAAAAGGAGAAGCGATGAGACAAACTGGAACGAATGGGGACACCCCCGCGCCCCACCTGAAGCTGAAGAGCATGGATCTGCACGTCAAGGCAATTGCCTCTGCGGCCGTCTTGGCCTTTACGGTGGCGCTCGCCGCACCCAACGCCAATGCCAGTTGCGGTCGGCTGGCCGGTGAGCTTGGCGGAGACATTAAGCTGCCCGCGCTGGCCGTCGAAAACCCGCAACTCGTGTTTCCCATCGAGGACTCGATTGTCGGACTCTGGCAGGTCGTTTACACCACCTCATCCGGTGCCCCCTTCGGCGTGTCATTTAAGGAATGGCACAGCGACGGAACCGAATTCGAAAACATTGACCACAGCCCAATTGTCGGAAACGTCTGCTTCGGCGTCTGGAAGCAAGTCGATTTTCGCACCGTCCACCTCCATCATCTCGGTTGGCTCTTCGGCACCGACGGCAGTCCGCAAGGCAGCTTCATCATCGATGAAACCGATAAATTGTCGCCCAACGCAATGACCTACTCCGGCTCATTCACCTTCAAAACCTACGACGCCGACGGAAACTACACCGGCACTGAAGTCACCGGCACGACCGCAGCCAGCCGGATCACCGTCAACTGACCCACCCCCCCATTCGTCGCTTCGACGCGGTCACCTGCCTCGTGCCGGTGGCCGCTTTTTTGCTGCTCCGCTCGCGGTAGTCGTTCTTGCCCCGCATCCGCGCGTCCTGTACAATTGGGTCCGATTTCCCTCCCTCGTAAACTTCAATCACTGTTGAGACAATTCGTTATCGGTGCGCCCGCTGCTCTGGTCGTTGTGGTCGAGTCAAGCAGCAGTCTCGCTCGCTCTTCATCGGTGACATGAATTTCTTCACACAGTGGCAAGGTGGATTCAATGAACGGTGTCAGTTGTCCAAAGTGTGGCGCGGCAAATCCTCCCAACGCAGCTTTCTGCGGAACCTGCGGCACTCCCTTGGCCGCCCAACAGCCGGCCGCCAGTCAGCCGCCGCCCGTCGTCACCCCACCTCCGCCAACAGCGATCCAGACTCCTCCCACCGGCATTTATCCTCCTGCCGGCCCCGGCCCCAAAGTGCTCGGTGACAAAACCAAGTGGGCTCTCGGGCTGGGCGCCGCCTCCCTGTTCTGCTGCGGTCCCATCACCGGAATCATCGGAATCATCTTTGCCAAGCAGGATATGGACGAGATCGCTGCCGGCCGCGCCCCGCAACTCGATGAGGGCTGGGCCAAGGCTGCCTTTTACTTGAACATTGCTGCCCTGATCTTGTTTATCGGAGGCCTCTGCATGTTCTGGGGCAGCCGAGCCATGTTCAGACTTTAAGGTCCCCCGGAGCGCCTGCATGTACAACCGGGTCGACAAATCGGTTGCTGTTGGTTTGCTGATCTTCGCCTGCTCGGTGCTCGCTGTCGCTCTTTGGTTGACACCGTCTGCAACGGGCTACGGAACCCATACCCAGCTCGGGCTGCCTCCATGCGCCTTCCTCCAAGTCACCCATCTCCCCTGCCCCAGTTGCGGGCTCACGACCTGCTTCGCCTTTGCTGTGCGGCTCCAGTTCGGAAAAGCGTTTCTCGCCAATCCGTTTGGCATCCTGGCATTCCTCGCCACCGTGTCCCTGATCCCGATCACGATTTTTCTCCTCTGGCGCCGCATTTCCTTTCGACGCATTACTGAGAGCGCTCACTTTACCAAGGCCGTCTATTGCGGGACTGCCCTTTACTTCTGCAGTTGGTTCTTCAAACTAGCGCAGATTCACTTCGCGGGCCACTGACGTTTTGTCGTCCAATCGATGAGGGAGCCCCGATGGCCACTACAACTCCTGCACTCATCTGCCCACAAGGGCACGGGCCTGGATTACCCAGCACGCGATTCTGCAACATGTGTGGAACCGAGCTTGTGGCTCCTCTAGCTCCCGTTGCGACCGCCGTTGTCCCCTCTGCTGCGCCGGTCGCCGCCGTTGTCATCCCCGTCTCCTCGGCCACCGTCACTGCGCCTCCCCTGCCGCCAACGCCCGCGCCGCCGCCCGTCTGCACCGTCTGCGGCGGCCAAGGCAAAGGCCTCAAGCCCGAGCAGGACATTTGCACAGAGTGCGGATGGCTGCGCCCCTTGTTGCCCGGTTATCAACTCGATCGTTCCGTTTTCCTGTGGTCGCTCGACGGCCAGGCGATGACTAAGCTGCACAGTATGTCCTCGCTCACCGCCATCGCTCGCTCCGTCTCCGACAAAGTCGGGCGCCCGTGGATTGAAGCGACCTTCAACGGCATTCGCCTCGGCCCCAAACAGTTGCCCGACGTCTGGCATCGCGCGGTCCTCGCAGCCCGCATCCTCGGCCTCGAAACCATGCCCGATGTCTATGTCTCCGGCGACCACATGTGGGACACCTACACCTTCGGCTCCGACACCAGCTCCTTCATCGTGCTCGGCACCTCCATCCTCAACAACTTCCGCAACGACGATCTGCTTTTCGTGCTGTCCAGGGAGATGGGCCATTGCCGCGCCGGACATGCGCTTTGGAAAACTGTTGTCCGCTTCGTCGCCGGCGACCTCGGCCCTCACAGCAGCCTGCTCTCCGGCGGAATGCTGGGCGCAATCAATCCTATGAAACTGCTTGAGAGCGCAGTAGAAATGCCGCTTATGGCGTGGTCGCGTCAATCCGACGTCACCGCCGATCGCGCCGGCTTGCTTGCCATCGGCGACGAAGCCCTCGCCCGCCGCGTCCTTCTCGCCTGGTCCATTCGCTCCTCCACCTTCCTCAAGCGCGTCAATATCGAGGAGTGGATGAAGCAGGAAGAAAACAGCGACGCGCAAATGACGCGCATCTCTGAATTCACCACGTCTTCCGCGATGTACACAACGCGGCGATTGCATCTGCTGGCTCAGGCGGCGCGCGAAACCGATCTCATGCGTTGGAGCGCCAGCATTCAACCCGTCCGCAAGCAGCTTTCGCTTCCGCCCCATCCGCCGCAGGGTCCCTCCGCTCCGGCATCCCCGCCACCCACTGCCAAAAACTCCATTCGCGTCGTGTGCGACAAGTGCCAGGCCCCCATGCGCATCCCCTTCTCAGTGCTGCAAGGCAAATCATCCCTCAATGTCCGCTGCCCACAGTGCCACAACGTCTATACATTGCGGTCAAAACCCACTGCTCCTCCGCCGGCCCAGGGCTCTGAACAAAAATGATCGAAGCCAATTTGAAAGGTAGGTTGAACCGTGCCAGACGATACCGCCGATGACATTTACGATGCCGCCCCTGATACCCTCGGGGCCGACGGAGACTCCACTGACGCAACCACCCCGGTTGACACCGGCGCTTTGACCGACGCCGAACAAACGCTCCAGCAGAATGAGCAGGCAGAGTCGCAAGCTGCCGCTTCGGGGGACTATGCGACGGCCAATGACGAGGCTCAACAAGCCTATTCGGCCTCGCAGGATGTGGCTGCAGCCGGGGGCCCCGACAGCACCGACCAGACCTGGGATGCGGCTCAGGACGAGAGCTGGGCCAACTGGGACCAGGAGACCGCCGATCAGGACGCCCAGACCGCCGACAGCTACGCCGCATCCGGAGATTCCAACGCCGCGGAAGTCTACGGCGACGCCGCCTCCAACGAAGCAGGCAATGCCGACAACTCTGCCGAGGCCGGTGAATACGGCGACCCGTTGGGCCCAACCGAAGATGCGGCCACAGACGCGACTGCGGACACTGCCGTTGACGACACCACTGCTGTCGACGATACGGCGCCCGTTGACGACTCGGCGGCGGTTGACGATACCGCGACCGTCGACGATACAGCCACAACAGCCGACGACGACGCGTCCGTCTAGGCCGTTTGACTCGGCTCGATCGAAACTAAGCCAGCTCGCGCCCCAACCTTCCGCTTTCTACTGCGGAAGATTTGGGCATCCATGGATCCGTCCGTGCTTCGCCCCGCAAATCGCTGGAAATGCTCGAGGCGCGCCTGCCAAGCCGCCAGCCCTTGCAATTTGGCCCGCATCTTGCGAGAATCAACCCATGACGTTCTGCCCCTGTTGTCGCCGCTGTATGCCGCCTCGCGCGCAACGTTGACCTTGGTCTGAACTTCCGATCGAAATTCTAGGTTTCCAATTGCCCGCGAATCAGCTCTTGCTGCCGCGGGCTTTTTGCACCCTCAAAGAGGCTTAATGGATCAGCCGGTCGCCGTAAAAGAAACGAAAGCCCAACGCTCCGAGCGCCTCAAGCTCGCCAAGAACCCGTGGACCGCCTTCGACGAGGTTCGCCAGTTCGCCCGCGAAGGCCGCTCCAGTGTCGTCCCCGAGTGGGCCGCCTTCTACTTCAAGTGGTGGGGCATTTACACCCAGGGAGACGGCGTCGGCGTTACCGGCGGCAAAGGCGGCGAGGGTCTCGCCTCCGACTACTTCATGATGCGCATTGGCATCCCCAACGGCATCCTCAGCGCTCATCAGCTCCGCGTCATCGGCGGCCTCACCCGCAAATACGCGCACAATCTCGCCGACATCACTGTGCGCCAGAACATCCAGCTTCACTGGCTCACCATCGAGTCGCTTCCCGAGGTCGTCGACGCTCTCGATTCCATCGGCCTATCGCCCAAAGGCGCTTGCGGCGACGTTGTCCGCAACGTCACCGGCTGCCCGCTCGCTGGCATCGCCGACGACGAGCTCATTGACGCCTCGCCCATCGCTGTCGAAGTCGCGCACCTGCTTACCGCTAACCCTAGCTTCTACAACTTGCCGCGCAAATTCAAAATCTCCGCGACGGGCTGCCCCTCCTGGTGCACCTACCCCGAGATCAACGACATCGGGCTCACTCCCGCCTCCCGCGATGGCCAAATCGGATTCTCGCTCCGCGTCGGCGGCGGCCTCTCCAATGAGCCGCATCTCGCCCTCCGCCTCAACGCATTCCTGCTTCCCCATCAAGCCGTGCCTGCCGCGCGCGCCGTTGCCGAGATCTTCCGCGATCAGCAGGGTCTGCGCGAAAGCCGCGACCGCGCCCGCCTCAAATACCTCTTCATGAAAGAAGGCTGGACGGCCGACAGCTTCCTCGCCGAGCTACAATCGCGTCTCGATTTTCCGCTTCTCGCGGCAGGAGAGGAATCCGTACCCGACGACGTCTTCCGCGATCACGTCGGCATCCACGCCCAACGCCAGCCGGGGCTCTCTTATGTGGGCACCACCGTCCTGCGCGGTCGTCTCACCGGCGAACAGCTCGAATCCGCCGCCGAGCTTTCCGAAAAATTTGGCAGCGGTCAGCTTCGCGCCACCGTCTCGCAAAATCTGCTCTTCATCGACGTCCCCAACGCCAAGACCGGCGAGCTCGCCCGCGAACTCGGCCAGATTGGCCTCCATGTCGAGGCCACCAACTTCTGGCGCGGCACCGTCGCCTGCACCGGCACGGAATTCTGCAAACTCGCCATCACTGAAACCAAAGGTTTCGCGCGCTGGCTCGTCGACGAGCTTGAGGAGCGCGTCCCGCAATTCGATCAGCAGCTCCGCCTCCACGTCACCGGCTGCCCCAACAGTTGCGGACAGCACTGGATCGCCGACATCGGCGTCGAAGGCAAAAAAATCAAGCACGAAGGCAAACTCACCGACGCCTACTACTTCTGCCTTGGCGGAGCCGTCGGTCAGCACGCAGGTATCGCGCGCCCCGTCGGTTATCGCTGCCTCTCCACGCAGGTCCCTGAATCCATCGAGCGCCTGCTGCGCCACTATCTCGCCGGCCGCCAGCCTCAGGAGAATCTCCGCGCCTGGTTCAGCCGCCACACCAACGATGAACTCCGTGCCCAGCTCGCCGGCACAATCATCGACCCGGTCGAGCGCGACCTGCCCACCGGCCGCGTACCCCACGGCGTCGCGGACTGAGGACCACCATGAGCCTTCTTCCGATTTTTCTCAACCTCGACGGCCGTCCTGCTCTCCTCGTTGGAGCCGGCGCTGTTGCGCTCGATAAGATTGGCAGCTTGCTGAAAACCGGCGTGAGTCTCCGCGTCGTCGCTCCCGAGGCCCACGAAGACATCCGCCAACTCGCCGCCGACGGCAAACTCACGTGGATCCCACGCTCCTTCAACCCCTCCGACCTCGACGGCAACTTCCTCGTCATCGCCGCCACCAATGTGCCCACGGCCAACGCCGCCGTCTACCAGGCCGCTCTCGCCCGTAACATTCTCTGCAACTCGGTCGACGACATTCCTAACTGCGATTTCTTCTTCGGATCGGTTGTCAGCCGCGGCGACCTACAGATCGCCATCTCCACCGCTGGCCAGAGTCCGGCCTTCGCACAACGCCTACGCCGCGAAATCGATAAGCAGCTTCCCGCCGACCTCGGCCCCTGGCTTGCCAATCTCGGCCAGCTTCGCCGCGAAGTCCTCATGAACCATCCCCACAGCGAATCCCGCAAACTCCTCCTGCATGCGCTCGCGCACCGCGACATCTGCGATTCGCCCACCTGCTCCACGCGCCAACTTGCCCGCGCCCCAATCGAACCCGGCAAGGTCTACCTCGTTGGCGCCGGCCCCGGTGACCCCGATCTGCTCACCGTCAAAGCGCTGCGCCTCATTCAATCCGCCGACGTCATCCTTCACGATGACCTGGTCGCACCAGCGATCCTCTCCCTGTCCCCGCCCCACGCAGTGGTCGTCAACGTTGGCAAGCGCTGCGGCACAAAATCCATTACGCAGGAAGAGATTCACGCGCTCATGATCGATCACGCGCGCGCCGATCGCCGCGTCGTTCGCCTCAAAAGCGGAGACCCGCTCATCTTCGGCCGCGCTGCCGAAGAAATCGCTGCCCTCACCGCCGCCGAAATTCCGTTCGAGGTAATCCCCGGCGTCACCGCGGCTTTCGCTGCCGCCGCCGCCGTCGGTTGCTCGCTCACCAGCCGCAACGCCGCATCCAACGTCCTCTTCTCCACCGGCCATCACGCGGCCTCGCATGATCAGGCCGCCATCCCTGAACGCGAAAACGCGACTCGCGTCGTCTACATGCCCGGCCGCGACCTGCGCCTGCTCGCGCTTCAGTGGCTCAGCGAAGGCCTGCCACCCGACTTCCCCTGCGCAATCGTTTCGCGCGCCGGCCAGCCTGACCAGCAGATCCGATGTACCACCCTCGCCGCCCTCGGCGACGCCGAATCGGTTCCCGCTCCCAGTCTGCTCATCGCCGGCTGGGCCGTTCGGGAGTCCGCTGCCGCAGCACACTTCGCGGCACCCGGTGTTCAAGTCACAATCTGATTTACAACTCAACGGAGAATCCAATGCCTGAACCCACCGCACCCCGGCGCGGTCTCTCGCTCGACGTTTATGCCGTCGCCCTCGCGCTGCTTCTCGCCCTGCTCGTTCGCCTCAACCTCATCCCCAGCATCAAGTGGTAAACGAGCGCGCCATCCCGCACCGGAGCCCGTGCTTCCATGGCCTGCGCTCCGCCTGAACGACATTTTTCTGCAAGGAGGATTTCATGGCCACTGCCGCCAACACCACCACGCCTCTCAGTCAGAGCGAGCCGGCTTCCCTCGGCCGACGCATCGTCGCGCTCATCCCCGGCCTGCTTCTGCTCGCCGCCGTCGGCTACGCCGGCAAGTTCATCGAGCAATCCATCGCCGCCTACACCAAGTCCCACCACATCACCTTCCCCAATATTGAATATGTGCTCTGGGCCATCGTCATCGGCCTCCTCATCTCCAACACCGTCGGCGTCCCGCGCGTCTTTCAGCCCGGCGTCGCCACCTATGAGTTCTGGCTCAAGGCCGGCATCGTTCTCCTCGGCTCGCGCTTCCTTCTGGGAGATGTTCTCCACCTCGGCGGCATTTCGCTCCTTCTCGTCGCCGTCGCGCTCACGCTCTCGCTCACCTTCATGCACATTCTCGGCCGCACCTTCAAACTCAAACCCAAGCTCACTTCGCTGCTTGCCGTCGGCTCCTCCATCTGCGGAGTTTCCGCCATCATCGCCGCCAAGCCCGCCATCGACGCTGACGACGAAGACGCCTCCTACGCCATCGCCGCCATCCTCGCCCTCGGCGCCATCTCGCTCTTCACCTTCCCCCTCATCGGCCATTCGCTGCATCTCAGCGACAAAGCCTATGGCCTCTGGGCCGGCCTCGCCGTCGACAACACCGCAGAAGCTACCGCCGCCGGCGCGCTCTACTCCGACGCCGCCGGCAAAGTTGCCGTCCTTGCCAAAACTTCGCGCAACGCCCTCATCGGTTTCATCGTGCTCGGCTACGCCATCTATTGGGCCTCGCGCGGACAGGCCCAGGCCGTCACCAACAAAGCAGAATTCCTCTGGCGCAAATTCCCCAAATTCGTTCTGGGATTTCTGCTCATCTCGCTGCTCGCCACCCTCAGCTTCTTCTCCAAGCCGCAGCTCGCCTCCATCGCCAATCTTTCCCGCTGGGCTTTCCTGCTCACCTTCGCCGGTGTCGGGCTCCGCACCAGCTTCCGCGAACTGGGCAAACAAGGCTGGCGTCCCTTCGCCGTCGGCGCGATCGGCGAAGTCTTCATAGCTTTGGTAACCCTCGGCCTCGTCTACGGTGCCGATCGCTTTCTGCACCTCTAGCCGGCCTCAAATCGCTCCGCCTGGGTGGGGCTTAAGTCACGCCCGCTCAGGCGCATCTACCTCCCGTTCTCTGCGCTTCTCTGCTCCGTCCCGTTCTGACAATTCCGTGACTATCCATCCCCAAACGATCAGCGGATTTCTCCGATTTCGTGCAAATGATAGCGTTCCCATTTATTCCGCATGTAAGATAGTACGGATTTCTTAAGGACCACTCCTGCCGTCTCCAAAAAGTCTTGGACCACTGCGGAGCCTTTGTGCGATTTGGAGGGTAGTGATGCGCAACATCTGGCGATTTACCGGAATTCTCTTTTCATCAGCATTGATTGCATCTATAGCCGCATGCGGTGGCGGCGGAAGCAGCAACAACAATCCTCCCCCGCCCACCACCTACACCCTCACCGTCAACTCCGCGGCTCCCGCGAGCGGCGTCCTCATCGGCTACACCGAAAACGGCAGCACCGCCATGGTTCAGGGCACCACGCCCTTTACCATTACTGCGGACTCCGGCACCGCCATCGCGCTCTCTGCGCCTTCCACTGCCGGCGGCAACAATTTCTCTGCGTGGACAGGCTGCACTTCGTCTTCCACGGAAACCTGCTCAGTCACCCTCAACTCCAACACCACCGCGACCGCCACATATTCCGCTCCGGCTCTCACCACGCCAACCGTTACCGTCACTCCAGGGGCAGCCAGCATCACCACATCGCAGTCGCTCTCCGTCACGGTGGCCCTCAGCGGTACCCCGGCTCCTACTGGCACCGTCGTCCTCACCAGCGGCAGCTACACTTCATCAACCGTGACGCTTACCGCCGGCGGTGCCACCATCAACATCCCCGCCGGTTCGCTCGCCACCGGGACTGATACGCTCACCGTCAAATACACGCCCGACTCCGGAAGCACTTCGCTCTATAACTCCGCTACTGGAATGGGCTCCGTCGTGGTCACTGCGCCGGCCTTGATCACGCCCATCGTTACCGTCTCTCCCGCTCAAACCACCATCGCAGAGACCCAGTCGGTCAATATAAACATCACCGTCAGCAGCGCGGGCAACCCCACTCCCACTGGCTCTGTGGTTCTCACGGCCGGCTCCTACGTGTCGGCCTCCACGCCGCTCACCGCAGGCAGCACCGTCATCAACATTCCCGCCAATACTCTGCCCGTGGGCGCCGCCGACAGCCTTTCTGCGGCTTACACAACCGATGTGGCCAGTTCGACCATCTACAACGACGCCTCGGGAACCAACACGATTCATGTCGTTGCGGCGAAGACTACACCCACGGTCACCGTCACTCCCGGTTCCCTCGCCGTCGATTCCAATGCTGCACTCTCGGTGACCATAGCTGTCACTGGCAGCAACGGCACGCCCACTGGCTCGGTCACACTCTCTGGCGGCGGCTACACTTCATCAGCCACCACGCTCGCCAGCGGCAGCGCAACCATCGACATTCCCGCCAACTCGCTCACCGCGGGCAGTGACGTCCTTACCGGCTCCTACACGCCCGACACGGCGAGTTCCGGAATCTACAACTCCGCAACCGGCACATCCTCGGCGGTCACCGTAACCCAGGTCAGTTCTGTCACCGTCAACCAGACAAGCACCGGCATTGCGGTCACCAATCAGATCCTCGGCATGAACCTGGCGATTTGGTATGACGACGTGGGCAACGCCACTGCCATCAACAACGCGTTTGCGCAGGCTGGCATCAAGGCCATTCGCTGGCCGGGCGGCTCAACATCGGACGACTATCACTGGCAGACTCCCAACAGCACTTCTAGTCCCAATCTGCCCTTCCAGTGCGCCACTGTCACCGGCACTACCACCGGCGCCCTCACGGGAGGGACCGCCTGGGGTGGCTACAGCACGTTTGCGGAATTCGTAACCAGCATTGTGCAGGGCGGCAGCTACGACCTCGCACTGACGGCCAACTACGGCGAAGACGTGACTTGCGCCAATCCCGGCGATCCCACCGAAGCAGCAGCATGGGTCTCCGCCGCAGTCACCGACGGCATCCACGTTAGCCATGTCACCGTCGGCAACGAGGAGTACGGCGACTGGGAGACCGATCTGCACGCTCTGCCGCACGATGCCACCACCTATGCCAGCGCGACGGTCACCGGCTATTATCCCGATATCAAGGCAGCCGACCCCACCACCCTCGTCGGCGTCTCAGTCAATCCGGGCAACTCGCCTCTTTGGGATCCGACCGTCCTTTCCAACGCCAAGGGTTCCTACGACTTTGTTGAATATCACTACTACCCGCAGACGCCCGGGAAGGAGTCAGATACCTATCTGGTGCAGCAGGCCGCCCAGGGATTGACCACGAACATTAAGACCATCAAGCAGGAACTTACGACCGCCGGCACGCCCAACACACCCATCTACGTCGGCGAAATGGGCTCTGTCTACACCAACCCCGGCAAACAGACCATGTCGATCACCCAGGGCCTCTACGCCGGCCAGATCCTCGGCGAGATGATGAACGACGGCGTCGCGCGCGCAACCTGGTGGATCGGCTTCGGCAACTGCAACGGCACCGCCGGCAACGACAGCTCTTCCCTCTATGGTTGGCAAGACTTCGGCGCTTACAACGTCTTCTCCGACGGCCCCAGCGATGGCAGCTGCAGTCCCTGGAGCACCATCGGCACCATGTCGCCCACCGCGCGCGCCTATCAGCTCTTCAGCAACGTCGCCGTCACCGGTGAAAATGTCCTCACCGCCAGCGTCTCCGGCGACACCACCGATGTCCGCGCCTACGCCGCCACCCATAGCGGCGGCACCGCCCTGGTCCTCTTCAACGACAATGAAACCGCGAGCGAAGCAGTCTCCATATCGCTCTCCGGAGGGGCAAGCTCCTCATCCGACGTTTCCGTCATCACCTACGACAAGGCCATCTACGACCAGACGAATCCAGCCAATGCGGGCGGCGCCGTCTGGGCCGCACCCACCACCACCGACCTGGGCCAACAGAACCTGCCCCTCACGCTCACTCTTACGCCATGGAGCATGAACGTGATCATCATTAAGTAGTCGCAATTCGCTTCACACCATGGGGGGAAAAGAGGGCTGAAGGACTAAATCCTTCGGCCTTCTTCATTTTTCGCCCTCCGCTCCCCGGTGCCTTTCGCCCAACGCGGCTCAACCCGCCAATCCCCACCCCTTATACTGAAATGTTTGGCCCACAATCTGCGCGCGTGCCCGCTTATGCGGCTCGTCATAGGAGAACCTCAGTCTTGGCTCAGGCGGACATCGGCGTCATCGGCGGCAGCGGACTCTACTCCATGCCCGGCTTCACCAACCAGCACGAGGTGCGCGTCGGCACCCCCTTCGGCGATCCCTCCGATCCCTTCGTACTTGGCGAACTCGAGGGCCGCAACGTCGCCTTCCTCGCGCGCCACGGCAAGGGCCATCGCATTCTTCCCTCCGAACTCAACTTCCGCGCCAATATCTACGCCTTCAAAAAACTCGGCGTCGAGCGAATCCTTTCCGTCTCCGCCGTCGGCTCGCTCAAGGAAGAGCACAGGCCCACCGACTTCGTCATACCCGATCAGTTCATCGATCGCACCTTCCATCGCATCTCCACCTTCTTCGGCGACGGCATCGTCGGCCACGTGGCCTTCGGAGATCCTGTCTGCTCGACCGTCGCTCAAACCGCTGCCGCTGCCTGCGCCACTGTCGGCGTGGTTGGCAAGCTCGGCGGCACCTACGTCTGCATGGAAGGCCCCCAGTTCTCCACCAAGGCCGAGTCCAATCTCTACCGCAGTTGGGGCGCCGACGTCATTGGCATGACCAACCTGCAAGAGGCCAAGCTCGCCCGCGAAGCTGAAATCTGTTACGCCACCGTAGCCATGGTCACCGACTACGATTGCTGGCGCGAAGGCCACGACTCCGTCACCATCGATGAAATTGTGCGCGTCCTCCATCAAAACGCCGACAACGCCTGCAAAGTCGTCAAAGCCGCCGTCGCCGCCATGCCTTCGGAACGCACCTGCGCCTGCACCTCGGCAGCGAAGTTCGCCATCCTCACTCAGCCCGACGCCATCCCCACTGCCGCCAAAGAGCGCCTCAAACTCCTCTTCGGCAAATATCACGGCTGGTAACGCGTCGCTAACCCGCTGGCTTGCTGATCACCGAATCCAATGCAAAGAAAGAGACAAACTGAATGGCAATCACCGTAGTCGGCAGCGTCGCATTCGACACCGTAGAAACCCCCTCCGGCCGCCGCGAACGCTGCCTCGCCGGCGCCGCAACCTACTTTTCCCTCGCCGCCAGCTTCTTCACCCAGGTGCGCGTCATCGCCGTCGGCGAAGACTTCGGCCCCTCCGAGCAGGCCGTTTTCGATGCCCACAAGATCGATACCACCGGCATCCAGCACGCCCCCGGCAAAAGCTTCTTCTGGCAGGGCTCCTATCTTGAAAATCTCAACGAAGCCAAAACACTGAGAACCGATCTCAACGTCTTCGCGGGCTTCGAACCCAAAATTCCCGATGCCTATCGCGACTCAGAATTTCTCTTCCTCGCCAACATCGATCCCGTCCTTCAGCGCCGCGTCCGCGAAGCCACTCCCAATGCCAAGCTCGTCGCCGGCGACACCATGAACTACTGGATCAACGACCACAAGCCCGCGCTTCTCGAAGTTCTCAAGGGCCTCGACATCTTCGTCATCAACGACACTGAAACGCGCACCCTTGGCGGCAACACCAATCTCGTTCAGGCCGCGCGCGCCATCCTCGAGCTGGGCCCGCGCATCCTCGTCGTCAAGCATGGCGAGTTCGGCGTGACCGCATTCTTCGGCAAGTCCGCCAAAAATCTTGGCAGCACCACATTCCGCGCTCCCGCCCTCCCGCTCGAAGCGGTCATCGATCCCACCGGCGCCGGCGACAGCTTTGCCGGAGGCTTCTTCGGATATCTCGCCTCGCAGCCCGAGCTCACCCCCGGCGCCTTCCGTCGCGCCATGTTTTACGGCTCCGTTATGGGATCCTTTGCTGTCGAACGCTTCGGCACCGACCGCCTTCAAGAGCTCTCCCGCGCCGAAATCGACAATCGCTTTGCCCTCTTCCGTGAGTTGACCCACCTTGACTGACTCGACCTTTCGCCGCGCGGAGGGCCTCGCTGTTCTGGCCTCCTCCGTCGCGGTGTCGGCAGCCGCCATCGCCTGGAGCTGGCAGCACAACGCGCTTCTCAACTACGGCGATGCCGTCGCCCACATGCACATCGCGCGCCGCGTCTTCGATGGGCACAACGCCGGTTTCCGCCAGTTCGGCTCCGTCTGGCTCCCTCTGCCCCATTTGCTCCTCATGCCCTTCGTCGCCGTCTACAGTTGGTGGGCCAACGGCATCGCCGGCGTCATTCCCTCCTCTCTCGCCTACATCGCCGGCTGCGTAGGCATCTATCGCCTCGCGCGTTTTTGGCTCGCCCCCGCCGCCGCAACCATCGCTCTGCTCTTCTTCGCCATCAACCCTAACCTGCTCTATCTCCAAACCACGGCCATGACCGAGCCGTTGTTTCTTTGCGAATTGATCTGGGCCGTCGTGTGGCTCGTTGAGTGGCGTCGCTCCCTCGACAACCATCCAGAGCGCTCCCCGCGCCTTCTTTGGGAAATCGCTGCCATCCTCGTTGCCGCCGTCTTCACCCGCTACGACGGCTGGATCCTCACCCTCCTCGCCTGGACCGCCATCGGCATCGTCCTCCTCCGCTGCGGCAAGCTAAACTCCGCGACATTTTGGCTCGCTTCCATCGTCGTCGTCGCCGCTCCGCTCATATGGCTCGGTTACAACGCCTATGTCTTCGGCGACTGGCTCGATTTCGCCCGCGGTCCTTACTCCGCACGCGCCATCGAGATCCGCACAGCTTCTCCCGGCTCCGGACCGCCCCACCCCGGTTGGCACGATCCCTGGGTCTCGCTTCTCTTTTTCATGCGCACCGCCCAGATCGACACCTCCGCCGAGCTGTGGGGCAACCGCATGCTCGTCCTCAGCCTTCTCGGCACCGCCTGGGCCTGGTTCGTCGCGCGCCGCCGCGCCTTTCCCTGGGCGTTGCTTCTCTGGATCCCCGCGCCCTTCTACGCCTACTCCATCGCCTACGGCTCCGTGCCCATCTTCATTCCAAAGTGGTGGCCCCACTCCTGGTACAACACCCGCTACGGCATGGAAATGCTCCCCGCCTTTGCCGTCGGCCTCGCTTTCGCAGCGTCCTTCCTTCTCGGCGCCATTCGCGAATTCAAGCCCAGATGGACCCGCTCCGCCGTCGTACTCCTTTTCCTGCTCTGCATCTGGAATGAATGGAAAGTCACCGCCGAACATCCCCTCACCTACATCGAAGGCATCAAGAACGTCGAGGCGCGCCGCCCTCTTGAGCAGCAGATTCCTCCCGTTCTCCGCTCGCTTCTCGCGACCCGTCCCGGCGGTCTCGTTTTGATGAAGACCTCCGTCTACCCCAACCTCGTCGCCTTCACCGGCATTCCTCTTCGCCAGACCATCAACGAGGGAGACGGCCCTCTTTACTCAGCAGCTCTCGCCGCGCCCACTCAATACGCCGCGATCGTCGTTGCCTTCGACGGCGACGACATCGATCAGGCCGTCAAGTCCCATCCCGCAGGACTCACCGCCATCGGTCGTTACGCTGCTCCCGGCCAGCCCACCGCCACCATTTACGTCTCCGATACCTCAACACTGAACAAGGAACCGTCCCGGTGATAGCATCTGGCCATACCTGCATGACTGTTTTTCTTGCACAACTCGCGCAGCCCTTCAACTTCAGCTGGCTCGAGCAGTTGGACGTCATGAATGGCGCTATCGGCCGCCTGCTCATGGCCTGCTTCCTCGGTGCCCTGGTCGGCATCGAGCGCGAATTCAGCCGCAAAGATGCAGGCGTTCGAACCAACCTGCTCATCTGCATGGGAGCAGCCTTTTTCACTCTTCTTTCCCCCATCCTCGCCGGAGACATCGGAACTAACCGAGGCCAGGTCGCCTCCAATATCGTTCAGGGCATCGGCTTCCTCGGCGCCGGTCTCATCATTCGCAACCACAATCGCGTCAGTGGGCTCACTAGTGCTGCCAGCGTATGGGTCGTTGCCTCCATCGGCATGGCCTGCGGTGCTGGTCTCTACGGAGCCGCTACCATCGCCGCACTCACTGTGATCGTGGCCCTCCAACTCGTCGGTTTCCTCGAGCGACGAGCCAATCTCAAAGCCTATTCGCTCATGTACGAGGCCCGGGGCCAGGATCAGAGCCAGATGCTCCAATCCATCCTCGACGCAATGGACAAGGCGGGGCAACAACTGTGCGGCGTCGAACGCGACACCATCGGTAATCTCCAGCGCGTCAGCTTCGACCTTACCGCCACCAAGCGACAGCACGAATGCCTGCGCACTGCACTTCTCGCCATGCCCGCCATCGACAAGCTCCTCACCTTCCGCGATCCGGAGGAAGATTGATTCCCTTCACCAAGGCCCACGCCTGCGGCAACGACTTTCTCATCGTCGCGCAAGACGCGGTCCCCAACTCTGAATGGGCCGCTCTCACTCGTCGCCTCTGCTCACGCAACACCGGCATCGGAGCTGACGGCATCGAGTTCTTCGCCTGGACTGGTCCTGATTCTGGCCGCATCCGCCTCCACAACGCCGACGGCTCCGTCGCTGAAATCAGCGGCAACGGCACCCGGTGCGTCGCCGCATGGATGGCCGAGTCCATCGGCGCAAAACCGGGCGACGAGTTCAGCGTCGAAACCGACGCCGGCTTCCGTATCTGCAAAGTGAACAGCATCGACGCGACCAGTGGCTACTCCGTCCAAGTCACCTCCGGCATGGGCATACCCACTTTCGCGCCGCGCACCGTCACCATGCCTGCCGGTGTTCAGGTCGATGGCATCCAGGTGTCCATGGGCAATCCCCACTTCGTCATCATCGTCGACAATCCTGAATTCAAAGTCGACGGCCAGACCTGGCAAAGCGTAGGCCAGCAAATCTGTTTCCTTCCCGACTTTCCAAATCAGACCAACGTCGAATTCGTGCGCATCCTCGATCCGTCCGAAATCGAAATTCGCATCTTCGAGCGCGGCGTCGGTCCCACCACATCCTCCGGCACCGGCACCTCTGCATCCGCAACCGCTGCCATCGCCCTTCACGGCTGCCAATCGCCGCTCTCCGTCGTCGCTCCCGGCGGTGCCCAATCTGTCGCGTGGGCAGGCTCGGGCACCGAGCTCAACCTCACCGGGCCCGCATCCCTCATCGCCCGCGGCGAGGCGTGGTGATCATGTCTGCGCCTGTTCCTCTTCTCACTCTCGCGCCCATCCCATCCGGCTCCGGCATCAGCGTGCTCTCGCCAGCGTCCTTTGCAAATTCCGAACGCGTCGATCGCGGCCTGGCTCAGCTCCGCGCCCTCGGCTTCGTGCCCCGTCTCGCTGCGAATACCCAAACCCGCGGCCCGCTGTTCTTCGCGGGCACTCCCGACCAGCGCCTTGCCGATCTGCACTCCGCCTTCGCCGACCCCGACACCGCGATCGTCGCTGCCGTGCGCGGCGGCTATGGCTCCAACTATTTGCTCGACGGCCTCGATCTCGACCTGATCCGCGCGCACCCCAAGCCGTTCTTCGCCTACAGCGACCTCACCGGAATCCAGCTCCACCTTCTCGAGCGCCTCGGCCTGCCCGTCTTTCACGGCCCCATGGTCGCCGCCGACTTCGCTCTCGAAGACGGCGTCCATCTCGCCAGCTTTCACGCGGCCCTCGCCGGCAAACCCTATTCTCTTGGACCCCCCGAAGGCCTGCGCGTGCTCAAGCCCGGCGCTGCCCGCGGCACTCTCTACGGCGGCTGTCTCAGCATCCTCGTCGCCCTTCTCGGCACCCCCTGGGAACCCGCGACCGAAGGCAAGCTGCTCTTCATCGAAGACACCGGCGTCAAGCCCTATCAAATTGATCGCATGCTCTGGCAACTCCGCCACGCCGGCAAACTCGCTGACATTCGCGGCATCGTCTTCGGCGAAATGCTCAACTGCACTTCTCCCGGCGCGTCCCCAAATCTGCTCGAAGACGTCATTCTTCATGCCTTCCGCGATTCCAACATTCCCATCGCCATCGGCCTGCGCAGCGGCCACGTCTCGCATCAGAATGTGACTCTCACCTTCGGCGTCGACGCCGAACTCGATCTCACTGCCGCGCCAGTTCTCAATTTGCTCCAGCCCGCGGTGCAGTCATGACCACATCGCCGCGTCACATTCATCTCAGCGGAATCTGCGGAACCGCCATGGCCTCGCTCGCCGGCCTGCTCCAGTTGCAGGGCCATCGCATCACCGGCTCCGACAAGGCCGCCTATCCGCCCATGAGCGATCTGCTTCATTCGCTCGGCATTCCCATCCTCGAGCCCTACGCCGCATCGAACCTCGACCCCACGCCCGACCTCGTCGTCATCGGCAACGCCCTCTCCCGCGGCAACCCTGAGGTTGAGCGCATCCTCGACGAGCGCATTCCCTTCGCCTCCATGGCCGCGCTTCTCCGCGAAGAGTTCCTCACCGGACGCGAGTCCCTCGTCATCGCCGGCACCCACGGCAAAACCACCACCACCAGCATGCTCGCCTGGATCTATCAATGCGCCGCCGTCGCCGATCCTGCGCGCGAGCCGTCCTTCCTCATCGGCGGAGTCGCTGAAAATTTCGGCACCAGCTTCCAGCTCCGTCCCACCCGCACCTTCATCCTCGAGGGCGACGAATACGACACCGCCTTCTTCGACAAGGGGCCAAAGTTTCTCCACTACTTCCCCGACGCGCTCATCCTCACCCATGTCGAATTCGATCACGCCGACATCTACGCCGACCTCGATGCCGTCAAGGTCGCGTTCAAGCGCCTCGTCAATCTCATTCCTCGTCGCGGCTTGATCGTTGCCTACGATGGCAGCCCCAACGTCACAGAATGCGTCGCCAATGCTTTCTGCCGCGTCGAGCGCTACGGGTTTTCATCCAATGCCGACTGGCAACTTCGCAACCTCCGCCACTCCGACGGCCTGACCCGTTGGGAAGTCTGGCGCGGCGGTGCTCTCTGGGCCGACCTCGCCATGCAACTTGCCGGCGAACACAACGCTCTCAACGCCACTGCCGCTGCCGCCATTGCCGCTGACCAAGGCATCGATAAACCAACCATCATCACCGCACTCGCCGGCTTCAAAAGCGTCAAACGCCGCCTCGAGGTTCGCGCGGAGATCAACGGCATCACCATCATCGACGACTTCGCGCATCACCCCACCGCAATTCGCGAAACTCTGCGCGCGCTGCGTTCCGTCTATCCGCAATCGCGCCTGTGGGCCGTGCTCGAGCCCCGTTCCAACACCCTCCGCCGCAAAGTCCTCGAGCAGGAACTCATCGAAAGCCTCCGCCTCGCCGATCGCGTCATTCTCGCCGGCGTCTATCAGCAACAGCGCATTCCCGATGCCGAGCGCCTCCATCCCGAAGAGGTTGTCGACGCGCTCAACGCCGCCGGAATTCCCGCCGAATTGCATCCCACTGCCGACGCCATCGTCGATTGCCTCGCGCCCCAGCTTCGATCCGGAGACGTCGTCGCCATCCTCTCCAATGGCGGCTTCGACGGCATCTACGACAAACTGCCCGCGCGCCTCAAAAAGATTGGCGCAGGCCGCCCGGGAACCTCCGCATGATCTCCTCCCTCGGGTTGTTGTTCACGCTCATCCTCCTCGGAATTCCCGCGGCCATCATCTTTATCCCCTGGACTCTCATCACCGGCAACGTACTGCCGCTCTATAACGCCACCCAATTCATGGTGCGCGCCGGATATTGGGTCGCTCGCATCCGAGTCGAAACCAAGGGCCTGGACAATGTGCCCGCCCACACCGCCTGCATCTTCATGGCCAACCATGTCTCCAATCTCGATCCGCCCGCTCTCATCCCCCGCATCCCCGGCCGCACCTCCGCCTTCATGAAGCGCTCGCTGATGAAAATCCCCATCGTCGGTTACGCCTTCAAACTCGGCGAATTCATCCCCGTCGATCGCGACGGCAGCGTCACCGGCGCGCAGGAAAGCGTGGCCGCAGCCCGGCGAGTGCTCGCGAGGGGCGTCCACATCACCACATTTGTTGAGGGCACACGCTCTCGCGACGGCCGCCTGCTGCCGTTCAAAAAAGGTCCCTTCTATTTAGCGAAAGAAACCGGCGCTCCCTGCGTCCCCGTGTCTATTTATGGCACTGAAACCATGATGGCCAAGGGCAGCCTGCGCATCAAGCCCGGCACGGCGCACATTACCTTTCACGCCCCGTTCGATCCCGGCACCTTCTCATCGCGTGAAGAATTGCTCGACGCCGTCCGCGAATCCATCGCCTCCGGCCTCCCCGAATGGATGCGCGGTTAATCTGCTCACTGTCGACTGTTCGCTGTCGACTGCCCTTAGGGCATCACCACTGCGTTGTATCCGTCACTCAGCAACTTCGAGCTCATCGCATTCGCTTCGCTGCGATTTGTAAACGGCCCGATCTGCACGTGAATTAATTCATCCCCGAGTTGACGCCGCGCCGTCACTGCATATCCACGCTTCCGCAAGGCATTCACCAGCACCGTCGCATCTTCAGCGTGCGAAACTGCCGCGATCTGCACCATCACTCCAGGCCCCTGGGCCGCAGCTTGCTGCACCCCGCCGCCCGCCGCGCTATTCGCCGCCGGCCCTCCATTCTGAGGCAGAGCAGGATGCACCTGCAGCTGGCTCCCACCACCCGCACTCGGCCCGCTTACACTCGGCCCGCTTACCGCCGGCGCGTTCGAAGTCGGCGCATTTACTGCTCCGCCTCCATCTGTCTGATTTGTCTGATTCGCCGGCGGCACTTCCGCCGCTGCCTGCGGTGCTGCCGCAGTGGGCATAGTGCTCTCCGCCGTCGGCTTGGTCAACGAACCCCCGGGTGGCGCTATCACCGTCTCACCCGTCGCCGTTTGCGTCACTGTCGCGGCATTGCCTCCACCGCTGCGCCGCCCGGCCGAGTAGCCGATGCCAAAACACAACCCGCACAGCAGCGCCAGCCCACACACCATGCCGATCAGCATCGCCGGTCCAAGAGTGAACTCCGTGTCTCGCCGTGCTTCCACCGGCTTCAGCTCCTCTACGCGATTGCCTCTCAGCATTCTGGGTCCTTTGATCCAGGCATTCTTCGTCGTCAACTCAGCAAATGGCTGAACTTCACCCTGCGGCTTCTGCCCGCTCCATTGTAGTGGCAGGCGGATTCCTTCTTGTTTTACTTTTCTTCTGGCGCGGTCTTGGCCGGCGCCGCCAGCTTGTTCACCAACGCCAGCATTTCAATCGGCAGCGGAAAAATGATCGTCGTATTCTTTTCCACGCCGATGTCCGCCAATGTCTGCAGGTAGCGCAACTGCAGCGTCATCGGCTCCGTGGCCATCAGTGCGGCCGCATCCACCAGCTTCTGCGCCGCGTTGAATTCGCCCTCCGCGTGAATAATCTTCGACCGCTTTTCGCGTTCCGCCTCTGCCTGCCTGGCCATCGCGCGCAGCAGTTGTTCCGACAGGTCCACCTGCTTCACTTCGACCGAGATCACCTTCACCCCAAACGGCTCCGTCCGCTGGTCGATGATGGTTTGAATTCTCAGGTTGAGCTGATCGCGATGGCTCAGAACCGTGTCCAGCTCTACCTCGCCCAGCACCGAACGCAACGTGGTCTGCGCAAACTGCGAAGTCTGGTAAACGTAGTTCTCCACCTTAATCGCCGCGTCGTTGGGATTCACCACGTAGAGCGTCACCACCGCATTCACTTTGATCGTCACGTTGTCGCGCGTGATCACATCCTGTGAAGGCACTTCCAGCACCTGCTGCCGCAGCGTGATGCGAATCATCTGGTCCAGCGGCCGGAAGACCAGGATGATGCCCGGCCCCTTGGGCGCCGGCAGTGCGCGGCCCAGGCGGAAGATGACTCCACGCTCATACTCGCGCAGAATCTTGATCGAGTTCAAAAGATAGAGAACAAGAATAACGACAACAACCAGAATCGGAATCGGCAACTCAGCCATGGATTGTTCCTCATGCGGCGCCTACTGACGCATCTCTGTCGCAGGTGCCGCTCAGCAGGGATTGTACTCCTGCGGGGTGATCGCAGCCTGTTCAGTTATGCGCTCTGCACAGGCTCTGCAGGCGCGTTTGAGGCCTCCGCCGGCGTCACGCGCAGCAGATATTGCTCGTGTCCCACCACGCGTAGCCTCGCTCCCTTTTGCACCGGCTCGCTGGCCACGGCTCGCCAGATCTCCCCTTCCACCAGCACATGTCCCTCTGGCGTCATTGGCTCCATCGCCGAAGCCGCGCTCCCCACTAGCGCATCCGCGCCAAGCCGGCCTTTTCGCCGTCGCGCCCGCACGGCCAGCCGCAACAGGAACGCCGTAATCCCTCCAAATGCCGCGCTCACTCCGATCGCCACCCACGGACTGATCGCCATCTCCGGCACCGGCGCTGCCACCAGTGTCAGCGTTCCAAACAGCAGGCAAACAATGCCCGCAATCGCCAATGCGCCGTGTCCGCCAAACTTCGCCTCCAGCACCATCAACACCAGCGCCCCCACCAGCAGTGCCACCGCCGTGTAGCGAATCGGCAAAAGGTTCAGTCCAAAAATTCCCAGCAGCACCATCAGTGTGCCCAGCGCTCCCGGCACAATCGTTCCCGGCGTGTTGAACTCGAGATAGATCAGCAGCGCCCCGCCCACCAGCAGCAGCAACGCAATGTTGGGATTGACCAGCCATCCCAGCAATTCCTCGCGCAGAGTCGGCCGCAGCATATCCACGCGCGCGTTCGCCAGATGCAGCGTCATCTTCGACCCGTCAAACCGCGTGATTTCGCGACCATTCAGCGCCGAGAGCAGCTGCGAATCGCTGGTCGCCGTCAGGTCGATCAGGTGCTGCGTCAGCGCTTCTTCCGCGGTATAAGAGTGCGATGACGCCACCGCCGCAATCGCCGCATCCGCATTCCGGCCGCGCCGCGTCACATACGAGCGCATGAACGCCTCTGCATCGTTCTCCACTTTTTGCATCTCGGTGTCATCGGGCTTGCCGCCCTCAAACACTACGTGCGCCGCACCCGCCTCCGTGCCGGGAGCCATCGCCGCCACATCGGCCGCCTCCAGCAAAAAGAATCCCGCCGACCCCGCCCGCGCCCCCGACGGCGAAACATATACAATCACCGGCACGCGCGACCTGAAGATCGCACCCGCCATCGAGCGCATCGACTCTACCAGTCCGCCCGGCGTGTCCAT
>Ga0181516_10000381_pt1 | contig 41792 bp, 34 predicted proteins | sample PEATcosm2014_Bin_25_FD_121104 | JGI IMG/M metagenome (GOLD analysis project Ga0181516, IMG submission 121104) | Peatland microbial communities from MTU Mesocosm Facility, Houghton, MI, USA - PEATcosm2014_Bin01_10_metaG | ecosystem: Environmental > Terrestrial > Soil > Wetlands > Peat | place... | reverse complement strand
GGCATGTGGCGGGTGAGCGCCATCGCCGACGCCGGCGGCTGGCAGCACGACACCATCACCGAGGACGCCGACCTCAGCTACCGGGCCCAGCTCAAGGGCTGGCGCGGCGTCTACCTCAAGGACCTGGTGGTCCCCGCCGAGCTCCCGGTGGACGTGAACGCCTTCAAGAGCCAGCAGCACCGCTGGGCCAAGGGCAACGCCCAGGTCATCCGCAAGCTGATGAAGACCATCCTGTTCAGCAAGGAGAGCCTGCACACCAAAGTGGAGTGCTGGTTCCACCTCACCGCCAACTGCAACTACATGCTCATGGTCGTCCTGGCCATCATCATGGTGCCCTGCATGATCATCCGGGCCGGCACCCCGAGCCGGACCCTGCTGCTCACGGACGGGCCTTTCTTCCTGCTCAACGCGGTGAGCGTGGGCCTGTATTTCGGCCTGTCCCAGCGGGAGGTCAGCAACCACAAGCACTGGCTGAGCCGGATGAAGTACATCCCCGGGCTCATGAGCCTGGGCATCGGCCTCTGCCTGAACCAGACCAAGGCGGTGCTGGAAGGGTTCTTCACCGACGATCTGGAATTCAAGCGCACCCCCAAGCTGGGCGTGGACGCGCAAGGCATCGGCGCCAGGAACCGCGAGGCCTGTGCCTACAAGGTGCCGAAGAGCCTGCTGACCTTCCTGGAACTGGCCTTCGCCCTCTACTACTTCGCCGCCGTGCTGATCGCCATCTACATCCGCAAGTGGGCCTCGGTGCCGTTCATCTGGCTGTTCTTCAGCGGCTTCGCCTACATGAGCTGCATGTCCCTGGCCGATGTGAAGCTGTTCCACCGGCTGGCCATGAAGGAACTGGATGACCCGGATCGCGCAGTCCATCTGCAAGTATGATTACGCCCATGACCCATGTGCGGGACTGGCGGACGGGAGCGGGCGGACATGCATGCTGAACAGGTGAATCCCTTGGCGCGGCCGCTTCGCTCATGGTCCGGGACGCTGCTGGCCTGGGTCGTGGCGCCGTGCCTGATGGGCGCGGCGGCGCTGTGCGCCCAGGCTCCGCAAGCCCTGCCCCCGGTGCGGGTCGACGGCGCCGCCGTGCTGCGGCATCTGACCCTGGCCATCGGCTGGTACGGCCATTCCACCACCGACATCCCGGCGGCCGGGGTGTTCAGCGAGGCGGTGTACCGGGACAATGCCCAGGCGCTCGGAGCCCAGGTGGTGCAGCTGGCCTTCCAGTCCGCCAAGGCCGAGGCCGCGCTCATCGCCGAGCAGAAGGGCGGCGGCATCCTGCCGTCCGCGGATACCGCCCAGCGGCAGAACCTGGCGACCTTGCAGGCCACGGCCGCCGCCCGGGTCCAGCAGCTGCAGGCCCAGCTCGCCGGGCTGGACACGCCGTCGGGACGAGCCCAGGCCGGGCGGCAGGGCAGCCTCGCCGCCAGCCGGGAGGACCTCCAGGGCCAGCTGGAACTGCAGCAGGCCATGCTCGACGCCATCCAGAAGATGGCCGAATTCGAGGCCAGCAACAGCGAGATCGCCGGCGGGCTCGAAGGCGGCATCTACCAGCTGGCCAGGTCCATTCCGGAGGTGCTGCGCGCCGCCCCTGGCCCGGGCCAGGCGGCGGTGGCGGCCCCGCCCGCCAAGGCCCCCCTGGCCAGCTCCGGCGGACTGATCAGCGAGTCCATGACGCTCTATGACTGCATGAGCGCCGAGCACCAGATCACCGGGGTGATCAAGGAGACCCGCTCCCTGGGCGAGGTGGCGAACCGCCTGCGCACGCCGCTGCGGGACGCGCTGCGGGCGACCATCCAGCAGAGCCAGCAGCTGGCTGACCAGCCGCCCGCCAAGGATTCCCGGCAGCTGCAGGGGGACCGGCAGACCTTCCAGGAGCTCACCGGACGGTTCAAGCTGCTTTCCGCCGCGGTGCTCCCGCTCAGCCAGGAGATGATCGTGCTCGGCGAGAGCGGCACCAACGCCGGCGAATGGCGCGCCGCCATCGCCTCGGCCTCCCTGCACGTGCTCCGCTCCGTGGTCGTGCGGGCGCTGGGGATCGCCGTGGCGCTGGCGCTGATCCTGGTGCTTTCGGAGGTCTGGCGCCGGATCACCTTCGGCTTCGTGAGCGAGCCCCGCCGGCGGCGCCAGTTCCTGGTGCTGCGCCGGGTGGCGGTGGGGTTCCTGATCGTGATCGTCCTGACCCTGGGCTTCGTCAGCGAATTCAGCTCGCTGGTCACCTTCGCCGGCTTCATCACCGCGGGCATCGCCGTGGGCCTGCAGGCCGTGCTGCTCTCGGTGGCGGCCTATTTCTTCATCATCGGGCGCTACGGCATCCGGGTCGGCGACCGGATCAGCATCGCCGGCATCACCGGCGATGTGGTCGACATCGGCCTGGTGCGGCTGTACCTGATGGAACTGGCGGGCACCGGGGTGGATGCCTATGCCACGGGACGGATCGTGGTGTTCTCCAATGCGGTCCTGTTCCAGGCCAGCACGCCGCTGTACAAGCAGATTCCCGGGACCGAGTACGCCTGGCGCGAACTGGTGGCGGGCCTGGCCAGGGACGGCAACCACCAGGCGGCCCAGGAGAAGCTGGCCGCCTGCGTGGAGGCGGTCTTCGAGGGCTACCGGGAACGGCTCCAGTGGCAGCATGTGGACATCGAGCGCCGGATCGATGCCCAGGTGGGGGCGCCGCACCCGGTGTCCCGCCTCCAGTTCACCGCCGCGGGCCTGGAGCTGCTGGTGCGCTATCCGGTGGAGCTGCGCAAGGCCCAGGACACCGACGCGGAGATGACCCGGGCAGTCCTGGGCCTGATGGAAACCGACCCGGTGCTGAAAGCCGAGCTCATCGGTTTCCCATGCATCCGCGCGGCGGCGAAGGGCTGAGGGCGGATCCCGGCGGGGTCGGTTTAATCCAGGTAACATTTGTGTAACATGGCCTACGGTCCGGCCGAAACGTTGGAACAGCACCGCATAGCGTTGCCTTCGGCGCGCCTGGGTTCCCGGTTGCGTGCTGCCGCTTCCGGTATAATTTGACAATGGCAACTCGGAGGCCACCATGGCACCGTTCGGCAGTGCAACCTGTGAATTCGATGTGGGCGAATCCCACGATGGCAGTCACCGGCTGATCTCCATCAAGCCCAAGACGGATACCGCCCTGAAGAACCGGGGCAAGCTCACCCTGGAACTGGAGCCCGGCTTCGAACTGGGCGATGCGCAGGTGCTGGCGAAGATGCTCCACGGCTGGATCACCCAGATCAACTTCGAGCCGGTCGAGTAGCCGTTCCATAACGGAAGGTTCAGAACAGGAAGGGCGTCGCCCTGCCCGCCTGTGCCTTGAACCGCTCCAGCCAGGCCGGGCCGGAGTGCCGCTCGGCCAGGGCCACGGCCAGGTGCTGCGCCGTGAAGCCCAGGGCCCGGCTGCGGCCCAGGCCCTGGAGGCAGGACGGGCAGTTGGTGAGCACGTTCATGGCAGGGCCGCCCTGGCGGCCGGCCAGGGCCGAGCGCAGGGCTTCGCCCTTGCGGTGCAGCAGCGCGTCGGTGATGTCCGGCCGGGACAGGGCCAGGGTGCCCGCTTCGGAACAGCAGTGGGCCACCGGTTCCAGCCGGCCGAAGCCGCCGATCCGCTTCAGGGTGGCGGCCGCCGCGCCGCCCAGGGAGTCATGGCAGGGGGCGTGGTAGAGCTGGACCCCGTCCCCGGACCCTTCCAGGCGCAGGCCGCGCTCCTGGGCGTAGGCCGCCAGGTCCACGATGCGCCCGCCGAACAGCTGCCCGGTGTCCATGGCCGCCAGGGCCTCGAGGCAGGTGCCGCAGGTGACCACGCAGGCGTCGAAGGCCAGGTGCGCGAACATGCCCCGGATCTGGCTGAACAGGATGGAATCCCGGAGCACGATGCGCGAATGCTGGCCGGCCTTGCCGTTGACGTGGGCCGGGAAGCCGCAGCAGAGGAACGGCGGCGGCAGCACCACCCGGGTGCCGGTCTCCAGCAGCACGTGGACCGCGGCCATGGCGATGGTGGCGTGGAGCCGCTCCGAGCCGCACCCGGGGAAGTAGAACACGGTGCTCCCGGCCTCGCCGGCCGGTTCCAGCACCAGGGCCTGGTCGGGTTCGCAGGGGGGCAGGAGGTCCCGCAGCGACTGGGCCGGCACCGGCGGCATGGAGGAGCGGAGCAGGCGCATGGGATACCAGGCCGAGGGCCCCGCTTCCGGCTGGAAGGGCGCGGCGAGGGTGTGGGCGGCCCGCTGGGCCGCGCCGCCGGCCCGGAGCACCGCGGCGCGGAACAGGCGGTTGAAGGGGATGGACCGGCTTTCCAGGTAGCGCAGGGTGAGCTTCGTGGCCAGGGGCGTCTTCTTGTAGCCCCGGCTGGCGAGGGTCTCCCGCTCCAGCACCGAGACCGCGCCGGTGTCGATGTCCACGGGGCAGGGCTTCAGGCACTTGTGGCAGATGGTGCAGTGGTCGGCCACCTCCTCCAGCCACTGCAGCAGCTCGAAGTGGGTGGAGCGTTCCCGCTGGGCGTCGTAGAGCAGCGCCTCGATCAGGGCGCCGATGGCCAGGTTCTTGTTGCGCGGATGGTAGAACATGCCCCGGGCGGGGTGGAACACGCAGCAGTCCGGCTTGCACTTGCCGCAGCGCACGCAGTGGGCGATGCGCCTGGCCAGCTCCTCCAGGTGGCCGTGCTGGAGGATCCGCGCCTCCAGCTCCAGCAGGTTGAAGCTCGGGGTGAAGATGTGCTCCAGCGCGGCGTAGTCCTCCAGCTTGCCGGGGTTCATCAGCCGGCCGGGGTCCACTTCCCGGCGGTAGCGGGCCAGCTCCTCGACCCGGGCCCGGTCCAGGTACTTCAGCTTGGTGACGCCGATGCCGTGCTCGCCGGAGACCACGCCGCCCAGGGCCACCACCTCGGCCATCACCGCGTCGATCACCCGGTCGGCGCGGCCCAGCATGGCCCGGTCATTGGAGAGCACCGGCACGTTCACGTGCACGTTGCCGTCGCCGGCGTGCATGTGGGTGGCCAGCACGATGCGCCGGTCCCGCACTTCCTGGTGCAGGCGCTCCAGGGCCGAGAGGATGCCCGGATAGCCCTGGGCCAGGCCGGCCAGGTCGTGGCGCAGGGCCTCCAGCAGCGCCAGGGAACGCAGGGCCGCCGGCGCCGCCTGGGCGAAGGCCGCCCGGGCATCCAGGCAGAGCTGGATGGCGGCCTGGACCTTGGCGTCCAGCTGCTCGCCGTCCTCGCCCGGGGCGGCCGCCCGGAACGCCGCTTCCGCCCGGTCCGCGAACCGGCCCTGGCTGTGCCGTTCCTCCTGCACGTTCAGCCCGTCCACGAAGCCCGCGAACGCGGCCAGGGCCTCCAGGGGGATGACGATGTCCTCGTTCAGCTTGAAGGCGTTGGTGCGCCGGGCGATGGCTCCGAGCTTCTTGCGGTCGGCCCAGAACCGCCGGGCCTCGGCCGGGTCCCGGGCCTCGAACACCAGGGTGTTGGGTGAGCGCTCCAGCAGGGCCCGGATCCGGGCGGCGCCGCGGACGGCCTGTTCCGGGGTGTGGCCGGCCACGTCGATCAGCAGCACGGCCTTGGGCGTGTCGGTCCGGGGCGCCTTCACCTTGTAGCCGATGGCGCGCACGTACTCGTCGTCGAAGTGCTCCAGCGCCACCAGGGTCTCCGCGCCGCCGTCGGGGAACGGGAAGGCCCGGGAGATGGCGAGGATCACCCGGCTCGCCTCCTCCATGTCCGGCCCGAAGAACTCCAGGCAGAGGGTGCGCGAGGCCGCGTAGGCGGGGTGCAGGAGAAACTCGGCCGAGGTGATGACCCCGTCGGTGCCCTCCTTCTGCACCCCGGGCAGGCCGCCCAGGGCCTTGTTGGTGATGTCCTTCCACAGCCCCTTCCGGCGGATCTCGTCGCCGCGCAGGGCGATGCGCTTCAGGACCGTCTCCCCTTCCCGGACCTCGAAGGTGACCGTGTCGCCGGGCAGGATCTTGCGCCGCCGGTGGTCGGTGCGGTGGATGGTCCAGGTGGCGCCGCCGGGCATGGCCATGCGCCAGGACACCAGGTTGTCGATGCAGGTGCCCCAGCGCACCGCCGCCTTGCCCCCGGCGTTCTCGGAGATGTTGCCGCCGATGGTGGAGGCCCAGGCGCTGGTGGGGTCGGTGGCGAACACCAGGCCCCGTTCCTCCGCGTAGGCCATGGCCTTCTCGGTGATGACGCCCACCTCCAGCTCCAGGACCTGGGCCTGGACCGTGCGGCCGTCCTCGCCCGGGAACGCCCGTTCCCGGATGCCGCGGATGCGGTCCAGCTGCTCGGTGTTGACCATCACGCAGCCGGCCCGGAGCGGCACCGCGCCGCCGGTGAGGCCGGTGCCGCCGCCCCGGGGGATCGCCTGCAGCCCCAGCCGGGCGATGGCCGCCAGCAGGGGTGCCACCTGGTCCTCGGCGGCGGGCATGGCCACCGCCACCGGCAGGTGCAGGCGCCAGTCGGTGGCGTCGGTGGCGTGGGCCACCAGGGCGAAGGGGTCGAAGCGGACGTTGCGCGGGCCGACCACGGCGCCCAGCTCGCGTTTCAGGCGCCGGCGCAGGCCCCGGGCGCCGGTGACCTCGGCCCGGAACTCGCCCAGGAGCCGGCGGCACCCGGCCAGGACCTGCAGCACCAGGGGGTCCCCGGCGGCATGGCGCTCGACCATGGCCAGGTCCTTCTCGGCGTTCTCGAACATGCGCCGGCGCCGGGGCCCGGAGTCGACCAGCTCCTGGAACAGGTAGGCGTTCCGCCGGTGGATCAGGATCTCCCCGAAGAACCGCATCATCAGGCGCGCCGAGCGTCCCGTCACCCGCCGGCCGCGCAGCTCCTCCAGGGCCGCCACCAGCTCCGGCCCCAGGAGGAAGGCGACGGCCTGGCGGTCCTCGGCCGAGGTGTAGTTGAACGGGATCTCCCGGGGGGAGTGCCCGGCGGGGAAGGCATCACCTGCAACCAGATCGTTTAGCATAAATGAATATAGCAGACGGCCGCTCAGGAAGCGCCTTCCCGGGTGGCCGCCTCCAGCAGGAACAGGAAGCTGCGGTAGATCCGCCCGGTGGCCCGGGACACGCCGATCTCGCAGGTGCGGCTGCTGGAGAAGTGCCCGTCGCAGCCCGCGGCCAGCACTTCCTCCGCCTCGTGCCCGGTGGCGCTGGCGGTGAGTTCGGGGAACAGGAAGCCCCGGTCCCCGGCGAAGCCGCAGCAGCCCGCGTCCCGGGGGATCAGCACGGACCCGGCGCAGGCCGCGGCGATGGCCTCCAGCTTGGGGGTGAGGCCCATGCGGGTGAGGGAGCACACCGGGTGCAGCGCCACGCTGCCCAGCCGGCGCCGCACGGTGAGGTTCGGCAGCAGGACGTCATGGGCGAATTCCACCGGGTCGAGGATGCGCAGCCGGTCGAACCGGGCCTGGTTCCCGGGGCTGAGGCTGGGGCGGGCGCCCTTCAATCCCTGGGCGCAGGGGGAGGTGTCCAGCACCACGGGCAGCAGGCCTTCCCGGCTCCAGGTCCAGAAGCGCTCCATGGCCTGGTTCACCGCGGCCCGGTGGGCTTCGGCATAGCCCTTGGAGGAGAACGGCACGCCGCAGCAGACCCCCTGGGGATCCTCCGGGATGTGCAGCGGCACGCCGGCGCGCCCGGCCAGGGCCACCAGCACCTCGGGCAGGCTGGGGGCCTCGGGTTCCCCGGGGAGGGCGCCCACGGTGCGGGAGATGCAGGCGGGGAAGTAGATGGCCTGGGCGCCCGCGGCGCTGGTGCGCGGCAGCGGCCTGGCGGCCCGGGGCATGTCCGCGGACCACTGGGGGGTGGCCTGGCGGGCCGCGGCCCGGAGCAGGCGGGTGGCCGCGGCCATGGCGCCGGCCCCGAACAGCCGCTGGACCAGGTGGCCCGAGCGCAGGCCCAGCCGGAGCACCGGCTCCATCGCGGCGAAATGCCGCTGGACCGTGGCGGCGAGGCGGTGGGCCAGGGCGGAATGGCTCTGGCGGCGCAGGCGCTTGACCAGGGACCCGGTGTCGATGGCCACCGGGCACGCGGTGGCGCAGAGGCCGTCCGCGGCGCAGGTGTCCTGGGCCAGGTAGCGGAAGTCGTCCTGGAGTTCCCGCAGGAGCCGGCGCGCCCCGGGGTCGGCGCCCAGGCGCGCCATCTCCCGCCTCAGGACGATGCGCTGGCGGGGGCTGAGGGTCAGCTCGCGGCTGGGGCACCTGGATTCGCACAGCCCGCACTCGATGCACGTGTCCACTTCCGCTTCCACCACGGGCATGGTCTTGAGGTTGGCCAGGTGGGCCCTGGGGTCGGCGTTGAGGATCACCCCGGGGTTGAGCAGCCCTTCGGGGTCCACCAGGGCCTTGAGCCGCTCCATGACCCGCCTGGCCTCGGGGCCCCACTCGGTGGCCACGAACGGCGCCATGTTCCGTCCGGTGCCGTGCTCGCCCTTCAGGGCGCCGTCGTACTTCCGCACCACCAGGTCCGCCACCTCATCCATGAAGCGGGCGTACTGGTCCACGGCGGCCGGATCGTTGAAGGACTGGCTGAGCACGAAATGGATGTTGCCGTCCTTGGCGTGGCCCAGCAGGATGGCGTCGTCGTAGCCGTGCCGGGCGAACAGCCGGGTCAGGTCGACCATGGCGTCGGCCAGGGCGGGCAGGGGGAACACCAGGTCCTCGGTGATGACCGAGGTGCCCCGGGCCCGCATGGCGCCCAGGGAGGGGAAGGCGCCCTGGCGGATCTTCCAGAACTGGGCCTGGCGCTCCGGGTCGCGGGTGAAGTCCGCGGGCTCCAGCAGGGTGAGCCGGGCGCAGGCGGCCAGGGCCTTGCGCTCCAGTTCCGCCAGGCTGGAGCCCGCCGCGGCCTGGAACTCGGTGAGCAGGGCGGCGGCTCCCGGGGGCAGGGTCCTGATGCTTTCCAGGATGCCCGGCTGGGTTTCCACCGAGCGCAGGGTGGCGCGGTCCATGAGCTCCAGGGCCGCGGCCCCGGCGTCCCGCAGGGGGACGACGGCCCGGCACGCGGCATGGAGGTCCGGGAACAGCAGGAAGCCGGTGACCTTCACCGGCAGGTCGGGCACGGTGCGCAGCACCGCTTCGGCGATGAAGGCCAGGGTGCCCTCGGAACCCACCAGCAGGTTGCGGAAGATGTCCACCGGCCGCCGGAAGTCCAGGAACGCGTTGAGCGAGTAGCCCATGGTGTTCTTCATGAGGTACTTGGAGCGGATCCGCGCGGCCAGGGGCGCGTTGCCCTCCAGCTCGGCCTTCAGGTCCAGGAGCCCCTGGGCCAGGGCCGGCTCCCGGGCGCGGAACGCCGCGTCGGCGCCTGCCCCACCGGTGTCGATGAGCGTGCCGGAGGGCAGGACGAAGGTGAGCGCCTCCAGGGTGTGGTAGGCATTCTGGGCCACGCCGCAGCACATGCCGCTGGCGTTGTTGCTGAGGATGCCGCCCACGGTGCAGGCGGCGATGGAGGCCGGGTCCGGGCCCAGCTTGGCCGAGTGCGGGAGCAGGGCCAGGTTCACGTGGGCGCCGATGACGCCCGGCTGGACCTTGACCCGGGCGCCGCCGTCCAGCACCTGGAGGCCCCGCCAGTGGCGGGCCACTTCCACCAGGATGCCGTCGCTGATGGCCTGTCCGGACAGGCTGGTGCCCGCCGCCCGGAAGGTCATGGGGGTCCCGGTCCGGCGGCTGAGGCGGAACAGGGCCTGCACCTCCGCCACGCTGCCGGCGAACACCACCGCCTGGGGGATCAGCCGGTAGGAACCGGCGTCCGCCGCCCACGCCACCCGCTCCGCCGGGCGGTGCAGCACCCGGCCGGGGCCGACGATGGCTTCCAGGGCGTGCCGGAGGGTGGCCGAGGTCGGCAAGCTGCGTGTGCTCATGTACCATTGGAATCGTTTGACCTGAAGATTACAACTATGTATTCTGGTAAATAATATAAGGAGTTCACCATGACCCTGCGGACCTTCTGCCGTTGCACCCTCGCCACCCTGTTCATGGGGTGCCTCGCCGTGACCGGGCTGAACGCCCAGGCGGGGAAGAGCCTGACCTTCGGCTTCGTGCCGGGCCCCTATTCGGACCTGTTCAAGAAGGCGGTCGAGCCGGACCTGGTGAAGCAGGGCTACAAGATCGAGATCCGGGAATTCAGCGACTACGTCCAGCCGGACCTGGCCCTGGCCAATGGCGGCATCGACGCCAACCTGTTCCAGCACCTCATCTACCTCACCCAGTTCGCCAAGGACCACAACCTCAAGCTGTCGCCGGTGATCGCGGTGCCCACCGCCGGCCAGGGGCTGTACTCCAGGCGGATCAAGTCCATCGACGAACTGAAGCGGGGCGATGTGGTCACTCTGTCCAACGATGCCACCAACCTGGCCCGGACCCTGCGGTTCCTGGCCAAGCTCGGCCTGGTCACCTTCAAGCCGGGCATCAGCCCCACCACCGCCAGCGAGAAGGACATCGACCAGAACCCCCGGGGCCTGGTGTTCAAGCTGCTGGAGGCGGCGCAGCTGCCCCGCACCCTGGACAGCGCGACGGCTTCGGTGGTGAACGGCAACTACGCCATCGCCGCCGGCCTGGACATCCACAGCGCGCTCAAGCTCGAGACGCTGGACGAGGAGACCAAGAACGTCTTCGCGGTGCGCACCCAGGACCTGGACCAGCCGTGGGTGAGGGACCTGAAGGCGATCGTCCAGTCCCGGAAATTCGCGGCGGTGATCGACGACCCGAAGAACGGCTTCAGCTCCTTCCAGAAGCCCCAGTGGCTGCTGGAGCAGGACAAGGCCGCCAGGAAGAAGTAGAGACCTGATGACCGGCAAAGGCAGGCACCTGTGATCGAACTGCAAGCTGTTTCCGTGGCCTTCCCGTCCAACGACCGGGCGGGGGCCGCCATCCAGGCCGTGCGGGACGCCTCGCTGACGGTGGACCGGGGCGAGGTGTTCGGCATCGTCGGCTCCAGCGGGGCGGGCAAGAGCACCCTGGTGCGCACCATCAACCTGCTGGAGCGGCCGAGCTCCGGGCGGGTGATCGTCAACGGCACCGAGCTCACCGCGCTGGGCGCCCGGGAGCTGCGTCGGGAGCGCCAGAAGATCGGCATGATCTTCCAGCATTTCAACCTGATGCATACCCGGACGGTCTGGGACAACGCCGCCTTCGCGCTCAGGATCGCCGGGGCCTCCCGGGCGGACATCCGCCGGCGGGTCCCGGAGCTCCTGGCCCTGGTGGGGCTTTCGGACAAGGCCGGGGCCTATCCGGCCCAGCTCTCCGGCGGCCAGAAGCAGCGGGTGGGCATCGCCCGCGCGCTGGCCAACCATCCCGAGCTGCTGCTGTGCGACGAGCCCACCTCGGCGCTGGACCTGGAGACCTCGGCCGGGGTCCTGGCCCTGCTCAAGGAGATCAACCAGCAGCTGGGCCTGACCATCGTCATCATTTCCCATGAGATGGCGGTGATCAAGGCGGTCTGCGACCGGGTGGCGGTCATGGACGGCGGGCGCATCGTGGAGCAGGGCACGGTGTACGAGATCTTCGCCCGGCCCCGGCATCCCTTCACCCGCGAGCTGGTGGACCGGACCTTCAACCTGGAACTGCCCGGGCGCCATCTCGACGCCATCCACGGCACCCTGCTGAAGGTGCTGTTCCTGGGAGAGAAGGCCGAGACCCCGGTGCTGTTCGAGGCGGCCCGCAGCTGCAACGTGGGGGTCAACATCCTGCACGGCAAGATCGAGTACGTCGGCGACCGGGCCATCGGCCTCCTGGTGGTGTCCCTCACCGGGACGGCGGCCGGCGTCGAGGCGGCGGTGGCCTTCATCCGCGACCGCACCGAGCGCGTGGAGGTGCTCCATGGATAGCCTGCTGGCCATGCTTCCGGACCTGGTGACCGCTTTCAAGGAGACCTTCCTGATGCTCGGGGTGAGCACGGCCTTCGCCCTCATCGGCGGGGTGCCCCTGGGCTTCTTCCTGTTCATCACCCAGCGCCGGCTGTTCTGGGAGAACCGTGCGGCCAACGCCGTCGGCAACGTCCTGGTCAACGTCATCCGCTCGGTGCCCTTCGTGATCCTGCTGGTCCTGCTCCTGCCGCTGACCCAGCTGCTGCTCAAGACCACCATCGGGCCCGTGGCGGCGTCGGTGCCCCTGTCGGTGGCCGCCATCGCCTTCTACGCCCGGCTGGTCCAGGGCTCGCTCTGCGAAGTGGATTCCGGGGTCATCGAGGCGGCCCAGGCCTTCGGCGCCTCGCCGGCCATGATCATCCGCAGCGTCCTGTTCCGGGAGGCCCTGCCCGGGCTGCTGCGCGGCCTGACGGTGACCGTCATCAGCCTGGTGGGCTATTCCGCCATGGCCGGCATCGTCGGCGGCGGCGGCGTCGGCGACCTGGCCATCCGGTTCGGCTACTACCGCTACCAGACCGGGGTCATGGTGGTCACCGTGGCCGCCCTGGTGGTGCTGGTCCAGGTGATCCAGGTGCTGGGCGACTACCTGGTGCGCCGGGCCGACCTCAAGGCCAAATGATCAGCGGGCGCTCCGGGCCTTCTCCCGGAGGTGCAGCAGCCGCTCCCCGGCGTCCTGGAGGGTCTCCAGGCGCTTGGCGAAGTGGAACCGGATCAGGTGGCGCACCGGCTCGCGGAAGAAGCTGGAGCCGGGCACGCCGGCGACGCCCACGGTCCGGGCCAGCCATTCGGCGAAGGCGACGTCGTCGCTCCAGTTGAATTCGGAGATGTCCACCAGCACGTAGTAGGCGCCGTCCGGCCGGGTGTAGCGCAGGCCCGCCTGGTCCAGGCAGCCCAGGAACGCGGTGCGTTTCTCGGTGTAGGCGGCCTGGAGCCCGGCGTAGTAGCTGTCCGGCAGCTCCAGGGCGGTCACGGCCGCCTCCTGCAGCGGCGCCGCGGCGCCGACGGTGAGGAAGTCGTGCACCTTGCGGGCTTCGGCGATGATCCCGGGCGCCGCGATCAGGTGGCCCAGGCGCCAGCCGGTGATGGAATAGGTCTTGGACAGGGAGCTGCAGGTGAGGGTGCGCTCGAACATGCCCGGCAGCGCCGCGAAGTGGACGTGCTCGCCCGGGGCGTAGAGGATGTGCTCGTAGACCTCGTCGGTGATGACGAAGGTGTCGTAGTCCCGGGCCAGCTCCGCGATGAACAGCAGCTCCTCGCGGGTGAAGACCTTGCCGGAGGGGTTGGAGGGGTTGCACAGGATCAGGGCCTTGGCCCCCTGGGCGAAGGCCTGCCGGAGCTCGGCGGGATCGAAGGCGAAGTCCGGGGGCCGCAGGGCCACGTAGATGGGCTCGGCCCCGGACAGGATCGCGTCGGCCACGTAGTTCTCGTAGAACGGCGAGAACACGATGACCTTGTCGCCCGGGTCGCACACCGTCATCATCGCCACCATCATGGCCTCGGTGCTGCCGCAGGTGACGACGATGTGCTCGTCGGGATCGATGGCCAGCCCGCTGAACCGGCTCTGCTTCCTGGCCAGGGCCGCCCTGAAGTTGGCGGCGCCCCAGGTGACGGCGTACTGGTGCGGGCCCTCCCGGGCGGCCCGTTCCGCGGCCCGGAGCAGGGCCTCCGGGGGATCGAAGTCCGGGAAGCCCTGGGACAGGTTCACCGCCCCGTGGGCATTGGCCACCCGGGTCATGCGGCGGATGACGGATTCCGTGAAGTGGGCGAGACGTCCGCTGGTACGAGGCATCGAACTCCTTGGGGTTGGGCCGGAAAGCCGGGCTCCTGCTTTATTACTTTAACTGCAAGAAAAGTAATGCATGGCTGAAAAGTTGAACAAACTTTACGTATCGCGGTGCCCGCCTGTCCCGATAAAATACCTGTATCAAGTATTTTAGGTGTTCGGTGCCACGCCGAATGGGAGGGCCCAGCCTCCGGCGAGGGTTCTGGCTCAGGGTTGCAGCGGGGTAGGCACGATGGCCGAGGAACGTAGATTCAGGGACAGGCAGGCCACGGTCACCGTGGGGCTCACCGACGGGCGGACCCTGGTGGGCCGGCTCGGGCGGTTCCGCCCCTCGGACGCGGACCTGGTGCTCATGGTGCGGACCCGGGACTCGGCCGGTCTGGTCACCGAAGGCCAGCAGCGCCTGGCGGCGGAACACACCGCCTACGTGGCGGTGCACCGGGGCGACTCGGTGTCCGGCGCGCCCGCCGGCGATACCGTGACCCTGGACGTGCACGTGGCGGGCGGCCAGACCTTCACCGTGAAGGCCGCCAGCGCCGAGGCCTCGGACCGGCTCGGCTTCTGGGCCGTCCCGGTGAGCGCGTCCGGCGCCTTCGGCGAGATCTACTTCTATGCCCACGGCGTCAACGCCAAGGAGGACAAGGTCACCCTGGCGGACATCCTCATGGAGACCGGGGTGCTGGCCCGCCACGGCCTGACCCGCGGGCTGGAGGAACTGGCCACGGAACGCGCGGTCAACATCGGCAACATCCTCATCGAGCAGAAGAAGGTGGGGGTGGCGGAGGTGGCGGCGGCGGCGGCGACCCAGGCCGATGCCGGGACCAAGGGGCGCCGGCTGCGCATCGGCGAGATCCTGGTGGAGGCCGGGCTGGCCCGGGAGGAGGACATCAGCGCCGCCCTGGAGGTGCAGAAGAAGCGGCGCGGCAAGCGCATCGGCGAAGTGCTGGTGGACATGGGCCTGGTGAGCGAGGTCCAGATGGCCAAGGCGCTGTCCCAGAAGTTCAACATCCCCTTCGTGGACCTGGACGGCCAGGACGTGAACCCCAGGGCGGTGGCGCTGGTGCAGCCGGACCTCATCCGCAAGTACCAGATGCTGCCCCTGGAGTCCGACGACGCCACCCTCACCATCGCCCTGTCGGACCCGCTGGCCTTCGAGGCCATCGACCTGCTCCGGTTCACCCTGGGCAAGCGGATCGTGGAGATGGTGGCGACCCCGTCCCAGATCGCCAGCCGCATCGAGTCGATGGTCGCGGCCACCGCCGCGGTGGTCGCCGACGAAAAGATGGACGAGATCCTTTCCGCCATCCAGATCAACCCCATGACCGAGGGGGCCCCCGACGCCCGGGACCTGACCGTGGCCCGGGACGACGACAGCGGCATCTCGAAGCTGGTGAACCAGATCATCTACGAGGCCCAGGCCCGGGGCGCCTCGGACATCCACATCGAGCCGGACGGCGACCGCAACGACACCGTGGTGCGGTTCCGCATCGACGGGATCTGCGAGGTCTACCGGACCTTCCAGCCCGCGCTCCGGGCGCGCCTGGTCTCGCGCCTGAAGATCATGGCCAACCTCGACATCACCGAGCGGCGCAAGCCCCAGGACGGCAAGATCCGCATCCAGATCAAGGACAAGCCCCTGGAGCTGCGGGTCGCCACCATCCCCACGGTCAGCCGCGACGAGGACGTGGTGCTCCGGCTGCTGGCCGGAGGCGAGCCGCTGCCCATGGACCGGCTGCTCCTGTCGTCCCGCAACTACAGCGAGCTCAAGCGCCTGGTGGAGATGCCGTACGGCCTGATCCTGGCCGTGGGCCCCACCGGATCCGGCAAGACCACCACCCTGCACTCGCTGGTGGGGGCCATCAACACCCCCACCCGGAAGATCTGGACCGCGGAGGACCCGGTGGAGATCACCCAGCGGGGGCTGCGCCAGGTCCAGGTGCAGCCGCGCATCGGCTTCGACTTCGCCGCGGCGCTCCGGGCCTTCCTGCGCGCCGATCCGGACGTGATCATGGTGGGCGAGATGCGCGACCAGGAGACGGCCTCCATGGGCATCGAGGCCTCCCTCACCGGGCACCTGGTCTTTTCCACCCTGCACACCAACAGCGCCCCGGAGACGGTCACCCGGCTGGTGGACATGGGCATCGACCCGTTCACCTTCTCCGACGCCCTCCTGTGCGTGCTGGCCCAGCGCCTGGCCCGCAGGCTCTGCCCCGCCTGCAAGGTGGAGTACGAAGCCACCGCCCGGGAGCGGGAGGAGCTGAACGCGGTGTTCGGCCGGGACGAGCTGGACCAGGCGCTCGACGGACAGCCCCTGCGCCTGTTCCGGGCCACGGGCTGCCCCCAGTGCGAGAAGCGCGGCTACAAGGGGCGGCTGGGCCTGCACGAGCTGCTGGTCGCCGACGACCGCATGCGCATGGCGATCCAGCGCAAGGCGACCGTGAGCGAGGTGCGGGAAATGGCCATGGCCGGGGGCATGCGCACCCTGCTCCAGGACGGGATCGAGAAGTGCCTGACCGGGCTCACCGACCTGCGCCAGGTGATGGCCGTCTGCAGCCGGTGACTTGGCTCACTTCGGCCGGCGGGTGCTCCCCTGGCGCTCGAACATCCAGCCCGGGTACTCCGCCGGCAGGGCGCTGACCTCGTCCAGCCGCGCCAGCTCCCCGGCCGTGAGCGCCAGTTCGGTGGCGGCCAGGTTGTCGTCCAGCTGGGCCACGGTCTTGGCGCCGATGATGACGCTCATGACGTGGCGCTTGGCCAGCAGCCAGGCCAGGGCGACCCGGGCCACCGACACGCCCCGGGCCTGGGCGATCTCGCGCATGGCTGCCACGCAGGCCCAGGCCCGCTCGGTCTGCACCGGCGGGAAGTCGAAGGTGGTGCGGCGGGCGCCCTCGGCGGTGGGCGCCCCGGGCCCGAACTTGCCGGACAGCAGGCCCCCGGCCAGGGGCGACCAGACCATCAGGCCCAGCTGCTCCTCGGTGAGCATGGGCACCAGCTCGCGCTCCAGGTCGCGGCCGGCGATGGAGTAGTAGGCCTGCAGGGTCTCGAACCGGGCATAGCCCTTGGCCGCGCTGAGTCCCAGGGCCTTGGCGATCTTCCAGGCCGCCCAGTTGGACACCCCCACGTAGCGCACCAGCCCCTGGGAGACCAGGTCGTCCAGGGCCCGCAGCGTCTCCTCCACCGGGGTCACCGCGTCGTTGCCGTGGATCTGGTAGAGGTCGATGTGATCGGTCTGCAGGCGCTCGAGGCTGCCGTGGACCGAGTCCATGATGTGGCCGCGGGAGGCGCCGCGGTCGTTGGGGCGCGGCCCCATCTCGCCGAACACCTTGGTGGCGATCACCACGTCCTTGCGGGCCACGCCGAGGTTCTTCAGCGCCTGGCCCAGCAGCCGCTCGGATTGGCCGAAGGAGTAGACGTCGGCGGTATCGATGAAGTTGACCCCGGCCGCCAGCGCCCGGCCGACGATGCCGTCCACCTCGCCCTGGCCGAGGGTGCCGATGGCCTTCCACATGCCCGCGTCGGCGTTGCCGCCGAAGGTCATGGTGCCCAGGCAGATTTCCGACACGAACAGCCCCGTGCGGCCGAACTGGTTGTATTTCATGACATGCCTCGCTGACAGTTGGAAAAATAACTTATCGCGATGTGGGGCCGGCGTCAATGGCGATCACCCGGGGAAGCAGCGGGAGAAGGCCTTCAGCAGCGAGGGCGCGCCCTTGATCCGGATCCGCCGCCGCAGCAGGGCCGGGAGCAGCCGCGCCTCCCCGGCCAGGTAGGCCGTCCAGGTGGGGCCGTCCGCCGTGACCACCAGGTCCGGCCGGCCTTCCAGCCCCGGGGTGACCTGCAGCTTCCCGCCGCGGATGACCACGGTGCCCCGGCACGGGTCCGCGCCGGTGAAGTCGAAGTGGAACCGGGCGTCCAGCCCCTCCGCCCGGCCCGGCTGGAACACCACGGGCAGGGCCTGGAGGAAGGCCCGGGCGCTGGCCACCCGGTTCCCGCTGCGGACGCGCCGGATCCGCTCCGGCGGGAAGCTGCGCTCCGCGTGGGCCTCCGCATCGGAGCCCTTGAGCACGAAGATGGATCCGCCGCGCTGCTGGAGCAGGTCCACCAGCGCCTTGCCCCGGGGCGCCTCCGGGCCGGGGGCGCAGGCGGTCCCGGCGGGGCATACGGCCAGGCAGTTGAGGCAGGTGTAGTTGGTGCCGTAGGCCAGGGCCTGCCACATGGAGACCGTCTCCTCCCCCGGCACCCGTTTCCGGTAGGCGGAGCGGTCCCTGCTCTCCACCACGTTCTCCACCCAGTCATTGAATCCGCCCAGGCGGTAGCGGTAGTTGTGGGTGGCGCAGTTCACCAGGCTGAACGAGCCGTCCGCGGCGATGGCGCCGGTGGGGCAGGCGGCGACGCACAGCTTGCAGCCGTTGCACGGGTTCTGCGCCAGCGGCGCGTCGTAGCCCGACGCCCGGCGGTCCAGCAGGACCGCGCTCAGCAGCACCGCGGTGCCGAACACCGGGTGGATCAGCAGTCGGTGGTGGCCCATGCGCCCGAGCCCGGCCTGTTCCGCGAGGATCTTGTGGGCGATGGCCCACATCTTCCCAGGCCATTTCTGGGCGTCCATGGGGAACGCGCCCTGGACCGCCACGCTGCGCACGCCCAGGCCCATCAGGCGGCGGCTCAGCTCCGACGCGGCGTCGTCCACCGCCTTGCTGGCGAAGCCGGCCTCCCGGTTGGCCACCCCCATCCAGGGGGTGCGCAGCGCTTCGGGGTTGACCCGGACTGCCAGCGCCACCACCGTCCCGGCTCCGGGCAGCAGGGTGGCGAAGGCCGCGGCATCGCCCTTCAGCGCCTCCCGCCCGGGCTCCACCAGCCCGGCGGCGTCGGCGCCGCACTGCATGGCCAGCGCCTTCAGCCAGCCCGCGTCGAGGATGTCCCCCGGGGGCAGGCCGCCGCGGTCCGGGGTGTCGGCCGGTTCCTTGAGCGGGGTTTGCAGGGGCGGCAGGGTCTTCATGGTGTGCTCCGGTTCGCTGGGCGCGCCGGGGAAGGGCGCCGAAAGGAAAGATGCATATGCATTCATTGCCGGAAAAAAAGGCGGCGGCTCAGCCGGCCGCGGTCCGGGCCAGGTCGCGCAGACCGGCGCGGAGCTGTTCGGCGCGGTCGCCGCCCATGGCGGCCACCAGGCGCTCCTGGAGTTTCCGCCAGTGGGGCATGGCTTCCTGCAGCAGCGCTTCGCCGGCGCCGGTGAGCAAGACCGTCCGGATGCGGCGGTCCGCCCCCGTTTCGCTGCGGATCAGCCCCCGGCGCTCCAGGGGGCCGAGGTTGCGGGGCATGGTCGTGCGGTCCAGGGCCAGCAGCTCCGCCAGGGCGCCGATGCCGGTGGGCCCCATGCTGTGCAGGGCCGCCAGGATGGGGAACTGCGTGCTCTTCAGCCCGAGGGGGGCGAAGGCTTCGTCGTAGGCCCTGGCCAGGACCCGGGCCGTCTTGCGCACCGTGAGCCCGAGGCACTCCCGGGCGATGCCCTGGACCGGGTCTTCCTGGGAGGGGGGTGGGCATGGACGCATATTGAGAGCATATGCACCTATCTGCTTTTGGTCAATCTTCCCGGCAGCCTGGACTCGGGTTCAGGCACCCCGGCCATGCCGCAGCGGTTGCTAAGCCGTCGTGACAAAATAACCTTGTCCGTTTCGGGCGGCCCCGGCATAAGGTGCCGTAACAAAATTACCTGAAAAGCGCAGGTAATTTCGTAACGACACCTAAAGATGGCCTGGATGGCAGCGGTAGCCTAAGGCCTCGTCCCAAAGGAAGCGTTCCGGCGCATGCGGGAACCACTTGAACGCGGAGACCCGGAGATCTCGCGGAGGATCGCAGAGGGAAAAAAGCCAAACAAAATACCCATGAGGGCATGCTTGGGCATGGCCCGAGCGCCGGCGCAAAGGATCCCCCCATGGCCCGCATCAAGCTGGAACTGCCGTCCGCATTCCCTTTCAGCACCACCCTCACCGTGCGGGTCACGGACCTGAACTACGGCAACCACCTGGGCAACGACGCCCTGCTGGGCCTGATCCACGAGGCCCGGGTGCGCTTCCTGGCCGCGCTGGGCTTCAGCGAACTGGACGTGGCGGGGGTGGGCACGCTCATGGCCGACTGCGCCATCGTCTACAAGGCCCAGGGCTTCCTGGGGGACCAGCTGACCGTGGCGGTGGCGGCCGGGGAGTTCTCCCGGGTGGGCTGCGATCTGTTCTACCGCCTGACCCGGGCGGGCTCCGAACTGGCCCGGGCCAAGACCGGCCTGGTCTTCTACGACTACCGGACGCAGAAGACCCGCCCGGTGCCGGAGGCTTTCAGGCAAGCCCTGGCGTGTGCCGGGACAGGGGCATGGTCATGCACCGGGGACCGCCCCGGGCCCGGCTGAGCTCGGCGCTGTCCAGCAGGATGGCGTACTTGCGGCCGTCCAGCAGGTCGATGGACGGGTCCTGGATCAGCTTGCCGGCGTTGAGCACCCGGTAGCCGGCGGCGGCCAGCTCCTCCGCGGTGGCCAGGTTGCGGCTGTAGAGCAGGATCACCCCCGGGGCCATGGCGAAGGCGTTGGCGCCGTCGGTCCACTGCTCCCGCTGCTGCAGGATGGGGTCGGCGCCCCCGCAGCGGATCGGCTCCAGGTCGATGCCCTCCCCCTGCAGGGCCTTGAGCAGGTTGGGCGCCAGCTCCGTGGGCAGGCGCTCGTGGCACAGGTCGAACTTGACCACGTTCAGCAGCACCCGGCTGCGTTCGGTGAAGAAGGGCGGGTAGATGATGCACTCGCCCTGGCTGACCCGGGTGAACACCGTGTCCAGGTGCATGGCGCTGCGGATCTTGGGCATCAGCACCATGAGCAGGGTCTCGAAGGTGCTCTCGCCCCGGCGGTGCGCCTGCTTCAGGCTTTCCGCCAGCATGTGGATGGCGTCCACGGAGGTGCGCTCGCTGCAGCCCACCACCAGCACCTTGGGATCGAGCACCAGGGTGTCGCCCCCCTCCAGGTTCTGGGGGATGCGGATCCGGCCCGTGAGCAGGGGGGTGATCTGGTCGAACAGGCAGTCGCTCTCCTTGAGCTGGCGCAGCCGGGGATGGTGGCGGAACACGTAGCTGAGGATCAGGGGCTCCCGCTCCCGGGCCCAGGAGGCCATGAAGTTGATGTTGTAGCCGTGGCCCACCACGGCGGCGGGGTCGCGCATGAACAGGAGGTTGGGGATGGGGCGCACCCGGTAGTCGAAGGACTTCTTCTGCCAGTGGCCGTGCTGCAGCTCGTCATCCCAGGGGATCCCGGTGACCAGGCTCCGGGCCACCGCTTCCGGGCTCAGGTCCCGCAGCAGGTCGCAGGTGGCGTCGGGCATGTCCGCCAGCCGCCGGAAATCCTCGATGAAGGCCTGCTTCACCCCGTCGCTGCGCAGGGCCTCCACGAACAGGTCCTGGATGTCCAGCACCTCCCCGGCCACCCGGTCCAGCACCTGGCGGAACACGTCGAACTCCCGGCGGGCCAGGTCCCCGCACAGGATGTCGTCGAACAGCAGTTCCTCCATCATGTCGGGGACCATGAAGTCCACTTCCGGCCCGGGGCGGTGCACCACCACCTGGTTCAACCGGTCGATTTCGGAAAACACCGAGAGCTGCAGCGCTGACATGGAGGCCCCAAAAGTCGTTTCCAGAAGAAGCCCCAAGGTTACCACAGGGTTTCCGGGCGGCCTGGAGGACGGATGCTGGGACAATAAGCCTTTTGTTATCAGCCCTTCTGTGGTAAAACAAGCGATGGGGCAGACGGATGCCCGGAAGGGATACGGCATGCCTTACCTGGGTGAGCTCGCCTCACTGTTCACCGCCCTGTGCTGGGCCAGCAACGCGGTCCTGTTCGCCAGGGCCGGGCAGCGGGTGGGCTCGGCCACGGTGAATGCCACCCGGCTCGCGGTGGCGCTGGGGGTCATGGTGGTGCTGCACCTGGTCCTGGTGGGGAGCCTGTTCCCCTATGCCGCGGGTCCGGCCCGGCTGGCCTGGCTGGGCGCCTCGGGCCTGATCGGCTATGCCCTGGGCGATGCCCTGCTGTTCGAGGCCTATGTGCTCCTGGGCCCCCGGATCGCCGTGCTCATCTACACCCTGTGGCCGGTGTTCGCCGCGCTGATGGCCTGGGCCTGCCTGGGCCAGAGCATGGGCTGGCCCAGGGTGGCCGCCATGCTGGTCACCCTGGGCGGCATCGCCCTGGTGGTGGCGGAGAAGGGCCGGGGCGCCGCGGACCGGGGCAAGCCCAGGCGCTTCGGCCTGGGCCTGATCCTGGCCCTGGGCGGCGCCGGCGGCCAGGCGGTGGGCTTCCTGTTCAGCAGGTTCGGGATGGCCGGAGGGTTCAGCCCCATCAGCGCCAACCTCATCCGGGTCTGCGCCGGCGCCGGGGCGCTGTGGGCCTGGCAGCTGTTCCGGCGGGAGCTGGTCCCCAACTTCAGGCGGCTCAGGGATGCCCACGCCGCCCGGCTCATCGCCCTGGGCGCCCTGTTCGGCCCCGTGATCGGCGTCGTGCTGAGTCTTTATGCCATCAACCATGCCCGCTACCTGGGCGTGGCCTCGACCATCATGTCGCTCTCCCCGGTGATGCTCCTGCCCTTCGCCGTGTTCGTGGAAAAGGAGCGGGTCGGGGCCATGGCCGTCCTGGGCACGGTGATCTCCATCTCCGGGGCCGCGGCAATGTTTCTGATCTGAACCGTGAGCGGGCCGTCCGTATATTGATATGCTTTCCCGGCCATCGGACCCTATATTGGAGCAACCACCCGAATGGGGTTGTTCCTTCGTCCTGGTTCCTTGGAATCCTAGCTCGTGAGCTGCCTCAATGAATCGGAGGTGAGACCATGAAATCCAATTTGACCCTGCCTCCCAGCGTGGAGGAACGGTTGTCCGGGTGGATGCGGATCAAGGAAAGATACCAGTCCCAGGCCCCCGCCAAGGCCCGGCCTCGCCCCACCGTGACCATCTCCCGGCAGTTCGGCTGCGAGGGCTTCCCCCTGGCGCTGCAGTTGCAGAAGCTGTTCGAGGGGGTGAGCGGGGAACCCTGGAGCATTTTCGACAAGGAACTCATCGAAAGGGTCGCCCGGGACGAGCAGATCTCGCTCCAGCTGCTGCGCCACCTGGAGGAGCCGGTGCGGTTCCTGGAGGCCTACGGCTTCCATCCCCGGGGGAAAGTCACCACCGACGAGGCGTTCGCCAAGATCGCCGTGCACCTCATCCATTTCGCCAAGGAAGGCAACGCCATCATCGTGGGCCGCGGCGGCGCCATCCTCTGCCAGCCGCTGGACAACTGCTTCCACTTCCGGCTGGAAGCGGGCCTGGACTGGCGGCTGGGCTCCCTGGTGCGGCGCATGGGGCTCACCGCCAAGGCCGCCGGGGACCTGGAAAGGAGCCAGACCAAGGCCCGGGACCACTTCGTGCGGGAGCACCTGGGGGTGAACGGCACCGAGCGGCCGCTCTATGATGCGGTTTTCAGCAACGAGCGCCACGGGGTGGAGGAGATCGCCGCCGCCATCCTTGGTTACGTCAAGTGCGGGTGGAAGGGGGAAGGCATCGGGCGAAGTACGCCTTGACCGCCCCCAAGGGCGAAAGTCCGGGACACGAACGAATACGTAGACGGGCTGCTATACGAACATCGCCTCGATGATCTCGTCGGCCAGGTCGTCCAGGTCTTCGTTCCGGCCCCGCAGCCGGTCCACCGCGGTCCTGAGGCTCCGGCGGACTTCCCGGCCGGTCCTGGGGGTGGTGAGGGCCAGCACGATCGCGCCCAGGGCGGCACCGCCCAGCAGGGACAGCAGCATGGCGCCTTGGTTGGAAGAGGATTCCTGTCGCATGGTCATAAGCCTAGCTTCCTTTGCAGCCCCCAGAATAGCACGGCGGCGCGGCCGGCCCGGGCTGCCGGGTGCGTCGGCCGCCGGAACTCGGAAAAAAAGGTCGCCGTCCCTCTTGCGGCATTATGGGATTCGACTCATATTTTCTTCGTCAGGTGGAGCCAGGTAGCTTCCCCTTTGATAAGAAAGGAGATAAACCATGAACCTCATCCGCACCCGCGAACCCCGCACCTCTTCCGTCCAGGGCAACGTCCTGGAACCGTTCCGGCTCATGCGCAATCTCCTGCGCTGGGACCCCTACCGGGATTTCAATTTTCCGGAGGACGGCGGCAGCACCTTCATGCCTTCCTTCGACGTCCGGGAGACCGCCGAGGGCTATGTCTTCACCGCGGACATGCCCGGCATCCGCAAGGACGACCTGGACATCCAGCTGGCCGGCAACCGGCTCAGCATCAGCGGCCGGCGGGATTCCGAACGGGCCAGTGACGAAGGGCAGGTGTATTCCCAGGAGCGTTCCTTCGGATCCTTCTCCCGCACCTTCACCCTGCCGGAGGAGGTGGAGTCCGGCAAGGTGGCCGCGGAACTGAAGGACGGGGTGCTCAGCCTCACGGTGCCCAAGAGCCCCGAGGTGCGCCCCCAGAAGATCACCATCAGCTGACGCTCGCTCCGTCCTGCAGCACGGCCAGCGCCTGGGCCAGGTCGGCGATGAGGTCATCCGGGTCCTCCAGCCCGATGTTGAACCGCACCAGCTGCCCGGAGCCTGGCCAGGCGCTGCGCATGCCCTGGATCCGGTAGGGCAGGACCAGGCTGGCGGATCCGCCCCAGCTGAAGCCGATCCTGAAGTACTTGAGGCTGTCGATGCAGCGGTCGGTCTGGGCCTCCGGGTAGCGCTCGTCGAACACCACCGAGAACAGGCCCCCGGCGCCGGTGAAATCCCGCTTCCAGGTCTCGTGGCCGGGGCAGTCGGGGCAGGCCGGATGCAGCACCCGGCTGATCTCCGGCCGCTGCTTCAGCCAGGAGGCGACCTTGCGGGCGCCGGCGTCGTGGGCCGCGAAACGCATCCTCAGGGTGGGCAGGGAACGCAGGACCAGGTAGGCGTCCTCCACCCCCACGCCGTAGCCCAGGTGCAGGTGGGCCATGCCGAGCTTCCGGTACAGCTCCCGGTCGCGGGTGATCACCGCGCCCATCAGCAGGTCCGAACCGCCGGACTGGTACTTGGTCAGGGCCTGGAGCACCAGGTCCGCGCCGTGGTCGAAGCCCCGGAAGGCGATGCCCGCCGACCAGGTGTTGTCCAGGGCCACCGGCACGCCCCTGGCGTGGGCGGCCCGGCACAGGGCCGGGACGTCGGGCACTTCCATGGAGACGGAACCGGGCGCTTCGGCCCACACCAGCCGGGTGTTGGACCGGATCAGGCCTGCGATGGCCGCGCCGGCCATGGGGTCGTAGGTGCGGGCGGTGATGCCCAGCTTGGCCTCCAGCCACTGGCCCAGGTCGCCGGCGGGGGAGTAGACGTTCTCGGGCAGGAGCAGGTCGTCCCCGGGGTTGAGCAGGGCCAGGTCCACCATGGCCGCGGCGGCCAGGCCGCTGGGGGTGAGCAGGCAGTGCTCGCCCCCTTCGAGCTCCGCCAGCCGGGCCTCCAGCTCGTAGGTGGTCGGGGTGCCGAACAGGCCGTAGCTGTAGGTGGACTTGTCCAGCCACCTGGAAGCCCGGGCGCGCATGGCCGCGACGTTCTCGAACAGGACGGTGGAGGCGCGCAGGATGGGCGGGGGGCAGGCCTGGAAACCTTCCGGCGCCCGGTATTCGCTGTGCACGAGTGCGGTCTGGGGGGTTTTCGGGTCGGTCATGGGGCGTTCCTCTGGTTAACACGATAGAATGGAACCATGAACGAGATCCAACTCCGCTACGGCTGCAACCCTCACCAGGCCCCGGCCCGCGTCTTCACGACGGACCGCGGCCTGCCCATCACCGTCCTGTCCGGGGCGCCCGGCTACATCAACCTCTGCGACGCGCTCAACGCCTGGCAGCTGGTGCGGGAGCTCAGGGCCAGCCTCGGCCTGCCCGCGGCCGCCTCGTTCAAGCACGTGAGCCCGGCGGGCGCGGCCGTGGGCCTGCCCCTCTCCGCCGAGCTCAGGCAGGCCTGCTTCGTGGAGGACATGGAGCTGACCCCGCTGGCGGCGGCCTACGCCCGGGCCCGGGGGGCCGACCGCATGTCCTCCTTCGGCGACTGGGCCGCCCTCTCGGATCCCTGCGATGCGGCCACCGCCCGGATCCTCAAGCGGGAGGTCTCGGACGGGGTGATCGCCCCCGGCTACACCCCCGAGGCGCTGGAGCTCCTCAAGGCCAAGCGGGACGGCAAGTACCACGTGATCCAGATCGATCCCGCCTATGAGGCGCCGGTGCTGGAGCGGCGGGAGATCTTCGGGATCACCTTCGAGCAGAAGCGCAACACCCTGGTGCCCGGCTTCGCCATGCTGGACCGGGTGGTGACCCGGAACCGCGAGCTGCCCGAGGCGGCCAGGCGGGACCTGATCCTGGCCCTGATCACCCTGAAGTACACCCAGTCCAATTCGGTCTGCTTCGCCTTCGACGGGCAGGTCATCGGCGTGGGCGCCGGCCAGCAGTCCCGGGTGCACTGCACCCGGCTGGCGGCGGCCAAGGCCGACAAGTGGTTCCTGCGCCAGCACCCTGAGGTGCTGGGCCTGCGCTTCAAGGCCGGGGTCAACCGGGCCGACCGCAACAACGCCATCGACCAGTACCTGGAGGACTGGCTGTCCCCGGCGGAAACGCAGCTGTGGGCGGAGCAGTTCGAGGTGGTCCCGGCCCGCATGGACCAGGCCGCCAGGCGCGCCTACCTGGCGACCCGGCAGGGCGTGGCCCTGGGCTCCGACGCGTTCTTCCCGTTCCGGGACAACATCGACCGGGCCCAGGCCAGCGGGGTCTCCTACATCGCCCAGCCGGGCGGGTCGGTGCGCGACGACGCGGTGATCGAGGCCTGCGACGCCTACGGCATGGTCATGTGCTTCACCGGGACCCGCCTGTTCCATCATTGAAGCGGTTGGCCAGCAGCCGGTCCACGGACAGGGCGCCCGCGCCGTAGATCAGGACGATGACGGACGCGAACAGGAAGGTGTAGGGCGCCGCGGCGTAGAACTTGCCGGGGTCGCTGAACAGGGCGAACAGAGCCTCCCGGTCCGCGGTGAGGTAGGCCACCGCCATGTCCGCGGCCAGGAGCAGGGCCACGGGGCGGGACGCCAGGCCCAGGACCAGCAGGATGCCGCCGGCGAATTCCAGGCCGGCCACGAACGGCGCGTTGAGCCCGGGGAAGGGGATGCCCAGGCTGGCGAAGAACTCGGTCACCCGGGCCAGGTGGTGCAGCTTGCCCCAGCCGGTGGCGGCGAACTGCCAGCCCCAGTACAGCCGCACCGCCAGCAGGAACGGCGACTGGAGCCAGGCGGCCGCGCCGGTGCACCGTTTCCAGGCGCCCAGGCACCCGGTGCAGGTCCTTGGGGCGGTCATGGCGCTATGCGCTGTGGGCATGGTTGCCTCCGGAAGGGACTGGGGGATTCTGGCGGCCGCCGGGCCGGACGAACCAGCCGAAGGCGGCCCACTGCTGGAACGCCTGCTGCAGGAAGGCGGGGCGTTCGGCTTCGGGCAGGGCGCTGCCGGTGAACCCGGCCTCCAGGGCACTGCCCAGGCTGGCCCGGCGTTGGAGCGCGTCCAGGATCCGGAACGCCTCGGGGCCGAGGCGCTTGTAGTAGACGGTGAGGTCGTGGCGGTGCACGGCCAGGAAGATCTCCCGCGGACCCTGGGCCAGGATCCGGCGCAGCGCCTGGCGCTGGCCGCCGCCGTCCCCGCGCACCAGGATCAGCAGGTCGTCCACCGGATGGTCCAGGCGCAGCAGGCGCAGGTGCGGCTGCAGCCGCAGCCGGGTGGACTCCCGCAGGTCCGCCAGGTCCTCCGGGGTCGGCTTGGGTTCGTCGGCCTCGTCGAACGCCTCGATGTGGGCCCTTTCCAGCCGCGCCATGTCCAGGGCGAGGGCCCGCTTCGGGCCGAGATCCTGGCCCGCCAGCCACGGCTCCAGCCTGGAGCCCAGGTTGCGCAGGGTGAAGGAGGTGGAGGGGCAGGCGGCGAGGTAGGCGCGCATGAGGGCGTCGAACCGGGGCTGGCCCAGGACGGCCCGCAGTCCCGGGTAGTCCTCCCGGAGGCTGCCCAGGACCCGGAGCCAGTACTGCCGGTTGTAGATCTCCAGCCGCTCGAACGAGCTCAGCCGGTCATTGGGCTTGACGAAGGCGGCGGCCTCCGGCTCCATGCGCACCCCGTCCCGGCGCCGGCGCGCCATGGTCTCCCGGCGGGTGAGGGGCTCCATCACCGCCGCCGCCATGCGCCGCTGGAAGGCCTTGAGCTCCCCGCTCACCGGACGGCTTCCAGCAGCCGCGGACGGGCCGCCGCGGGGCGGGCCGGCTGCAGGTAGCGGTCGGCCTTGAGCGCTTCGGCATGGACTTCGCCGAAGGCCGGGATGCGGTCGTCCCATTCCAGCAGGGTCGCCGTGGGGCCGCAGCGCTCGATGGCCCGGGCGTAGAGGGCCCAGACCTGGTCCAGCACCGGGTGGTCGTGGGTGTCCAGGACGTACTTCTCGAACCTGGAATGGCCGGCGATGTGGATCTGCGCGACCCGCTCGGCCGGGACCGCGTCCAGGTAGACCCGGGGGTCGAACCCGTGGTTCCGGGACGAGACGTAGATATTGTTCACGTCCAGGAGGATGCCGCAGTCCGCGGCCTCCACCACCTCGGCGAGGAACTGCCACTCGGTCATCTCGGAGGCGTGGAACTCGGCGTAGCTGCTGACGTTCTCCACGATCACCGGCACCTCCAGCGCGTCCTGGGCCTGGCGCAGCTTGGCCGCGGTGACCCGCACCGCCTCCCAGGTGTAGGGCATGGGCAGGAGGTCGTGGGTGTAGCGCCCGTCCACGGAGCCCCAGCACAGGTGGTCGCTCAGCCAGGGGGTGCCGGTGCGCCGGGCCAGGGCCTTGAGCCGGCGCAGGTGCGTGGCGTCCAGGGGGTCCGCCGAGCCGGGATACATGGACACGCCGTGCTGCACCACCCGGTACTGCTCCAGGATCCGGTCCAGGGTGTCCAGGGCGCGGCCGCCGTCCACCATGAAGTTCTCCGAGATGATCTCGAACCAGTCCACCTCCGGCTTGTGCTCCAGGATGTGGCGGTAGTGCGGGATGCGCAGGCCGAGCCCCACGCCGTAGTCGGTGAAGCCGTTGAATCGGTTCGCGGTCATGGGGCGCCTCCACCGGTGGTCGGATCCATTGGACTGCTTCCCGGTGCGCCGGGGAGGGCGGAGCATCGAAGCCTCGATGCCCCGCCCTCCCGCGTCCCGGGCCCTCGGCTACATGCCGCTGGTCTTGCAGCCGCCGTTGCCCTTGCAGCTGTTCTTCGCCTTGCAGCCCTGGTCGCCGGTGTTGCAGCCGCCCTGGCCCTTGCAGGAGTTCTTGCCCTTGCAGTCGTGCTTGGCCGGCATGTCGGCGCCGATGGTGCTGGCGAGCCTGCCCAACTGCTGGGATGAGAAGCTGCTGCCGTTCTGGGAAGAGGGGACGCTCTGGGCGGGGGCGGTGCCGGCCATGAGCCCGGTGCCGGCGGCGGCCAACAGCAGAACCTTGACGGAGTTGTTCATGGATGCTCCTAGCGGCTTGCACCGCATGGTGGGGCCGTTGCGGCCCACGGTGGGAACGTTCGCCCAGGGGTTGGGGCTGGGCGCCCTGCTTGGCTATCCGGGTGTTCGATTGGTGTTACAGAACTTGAGGTGCAAGGCTGAACGAGATTGTGACGCGGTATCAAAATAATTTGCACCCGCATCCGGCGTTTTTTCCCTTGGCTCGCCGTGGTGCTGCTGGGGTTTCCGGGGCCAATCGATATAAACTGTTTCGTCAGCCAGTCGCCGTCACCCCGTTGTCCACCCTGCACAGGTGCCCATGAAACCTACGATCGCTCCCTTCCTGACCCTGGGGCTGACGCTCGCCGCCACCGCCGCCGCCGGTCCGGGCCAGGCCCCCGGGGTGATCCCGGTGCGGGACTTCTTCCGCAACCCCCAGCGTTCGGGCTTCGCCCTTTCCCAGGACGGGCGCTGGCTCTCCTGGCTGCAGCCGTACCGGGACCGGCTCAACGTGTTCGTGCGCCCGAAGCAGGGCGGCCGGGCCCGGCGGGTCACCTCCGAGACCGCCCGGGACCTGGCCGACTACTTCTGGAAGGGGGACCGGATCCTCTATGCCAAGGACCTGGGCGGCGACGAGAACTTCCACCTGGTGTCGGTGGGCCTGGACGGCAAGGGGCTGAAGGACCTGACCCCGGGGGACAAGCTGACGGCCGAAGTGGTGGATGTCCTCCCCGACGACGACCGGCACCTGCTGGTCTCGCACAACCGCCGGGATCCCCAGGTGTTCGACGTGTTCCGCATCGACGTGAAGACCGGCGAGGAGCGGCTGGTGGCCCGGAATCCCGGCAACATCACCGGCTGGCTCACCGACCACGCCGGGCGGCTGCGGGCCGCGGTGGCCACCGACGGGGTCACCAGCACCCTGCTGTACCGGGCCCGGGAGGAGGACCCGTTCCGGGCCATCCTCACCACCAGCTTCAAGGAGACCGTGGCGCCGCTGTTCTTCACCTTCGACGACCAGCGGCTCTACGTGGCCTCCAACCGGGGCCGGGACAAGACCGCCATCTTCGAATTCGATCCGGTCACCGCCAAGGAAGGCAAGCTGGTGTTCCAGCGCGACGACGTGGACGTGGAGGAGCTGGGCTATTCCCGGAAGCGCAAGGTCCTCACCAGCGTCCGCTTCACCACCTGGAAGCAGGAGCGGGCGTTCCTGGATCCGGCGACCCGGGCCATGTCCCAGGCCGTGGAGGCCCAGCTGCCGGGCTACGAGGTGGCCTTCACCGCCGAGACCCGGGACGAGAACACGTTCATCGTCGCCACCAGCAATGACCGGACCCAGGGCCGGCGCTACCTGTTCGACCGGGCCAGCGGCAAGCTGGAATTCCTGGCGGAGGCCGCGCCCTGGCTCAAGGAGGGGGACCTGGCGGAGATGCGGCCGGTGAGCTACACCTCCCGGGACGGCCTCACCATCCACGGCTACCTGACGCTGCCCAAGGGGGTGGCCCCGGAGCGCCTGCCGGTGGTGGTGAACCCCCATGGCGGCCCCTGGGCCCGGGACGCCTGGGGCTTCAACCCCGAAGTCCAGTTCCTGGCCAACCGGGGCTACGCGGTGTTCCAGCCCAATTTCCGCGGCTCCACCGGGTACGGGCGGGCGTTCTGGGAGGCCGGCTTCAAGCAGTGGGGCAACACCATGCAGAACGACCTCACCGACGGGGTGCAGTGGCTGGTGGGGCAGGGCATCGCCGATCCCGGGCGGATCGCCATCTATGGCGGCAGCTACGGCGGCTATGCCACCCTGGCCGGCATCACCTTCACCCCGGACCTCTACGCCGCGGCGGTGGACTACGTGGGGGTGTCGAACCTGTTCACCTTCATGAACACCATTCCCCCGTACTGGAAGCCCTTCCTGGACATGATGCACGAGATGGTCGGCGATCCGGTCCAGGACCAGGCCATGCTCACGGCGTTCTCGCCGGTCTTCCACGTGGACCGGATCCGCACCCCCCTGTTCATCGCCCAGGGCGCCAACGATCCCCGGGTGAACAAGGACGAGTCCGACCAGATGGTCGCGGCCCTGAAGCAGCGCGGGGTGGCCGTGGAGTACATGGTCAAGGACAACGAGGGCCACGGCTTCCAGAACGAGGAGAACCGCCTGGACTTCTACCGGGCCATGGAGCGGTTCCTGGCGGCGCACCTGCAGCGCTGAAGCGTTGCCAAGGCCCTTGGCGCGGAGCACCGGCCCCATCGCGCCACGAGCATGGGCACCCGAGGGTTCAGGGAGGGCACTACCGCTGAGGCACGCTGGCGTGCCTCAGCGGTAGTGCCCTCCCTGAACTTCCTGGGCTCCGCCCAGGAACCCCGCCGTAGGCGGGGCCCCGGGTGCCCATGCGGGTCCGGGTCGGAACCCGACCCTAGCTTTTTCCCGACAGCAGCAGGTCGATTTCGGCCTCGGCCCGCACCCAGTCGCCATGGGGATCGGTTCCGCAGAAGCCGTTGCGCTCCGCGAGGTAGTATGCCGCTTCACGGATCATGTGGTGGCGTTGTTCCGGCGTGACCGAGGCGATGCGGCCTGTGGCGTGCTTGCCGTGGCTTTTCCCGGTCGCGCCCTTCGCCGCCTTCTTGGGTTCGGCCTTCTCCTCGGACTTCTTGGATGCCGCCACCTTTTCGGACTTCCTGGCTTCGGTCTTTTCGGCCTTTTCTGCCTTCCTGGATCCGGCCTTCGCCTCCGACTTCCTGGCCGCAGTCTTTTCCGCCTTCCTGGCGGCGGCCTTGTCCCCGGTCTTCTTCGCGCTCTTGGCGTCCTTCTTGGCCGCGGCCTTTGCGGGCTTCTTGCCCGGCAAGTCCGGCCTGGTTTCAGGGCTGGAAGGTGAGACCTGTTCCGCTTTGGGTTTGATCGCCTTGGATGGAGCCATTGCCTGTTCAACCTCCAATTACAATTCGATTATTGAATTCTGGAATCAGGTTGAACCGGTTATTTGACTTGCGCAAGTGAAAACGAGATAAATTCGAAGGTAATGCTACGTAATGAATTGTAAAAATGCGATGCAGCCAACGGGATGACCGCGTGTGGGCGGGGCGGCCCGGCTGCTCCAAAATGAAGGGCAAGGTCCTTCGTCCTGATGCCGCGGGTCCCGGCGCCGGTTCGGGTCGGATGACGTAACTTCCATTCAGCAAAATACTTATGCACGTGGCATGGGAACTGCATCCAAGCGTGCAAGCGTTGAAGGAGGCCCCATGCAGTGCTGTGATTGTGGTGAAGCCATTCCCGAAGGCAAGGCCTTGGTTTGTGATGACTGTTCCATGGGGCCGTTCTGCCTCGACTGCCTCAATGATCACATCGGGACGTTCCAGCACCTGGACAACCTCGACGAAGCCCATCAATCGGACCTGGCCGAACAGGACGGCTGAGCGCCGGACCACCGGATCCCCCCGGCGGCGCCTGGGAGAGTCTGGCCCGATTTTCTCATTGAAAAATTCGGATTCCATGTTCAGAATCTAGATTCGGAGTTTGATTATGAACCTTCGACGGGAAAAGGAACGCCGGCAGCGCCGTGATGTGCTCCTGGAAGCCGCGGCCCGGGTCTTCGGCCGGAAACCGTTCGATGAGGCGACCATGCAGGAAGTGGCCGCCGAGGCGGAGATCGGCATGCAGGGCCTGTACGAGCATTTCCCATCCAAGCAGGAGCTGTACGAGGCGATCATGCAGGCCCGGGCGGAGGCGTTCCACCTGCGGGCCGACGCGGCCCTGGCCGGGCGGGACGGCTCGCCCCTGGAGCGCATCGCCATCCTGGCCCAGGTCTATGCCGAGGGCTTCAGGGACCGCCCCTTCGTCCTGCCCACCTTCGTCCGGGACCGGGTGCAGTTCGACTGGGGCTTCGACACCCGGTTCCGCGGCAGGCTCGGGGAGATCTACCAGTCCGAGCGGGACCGGCTGAAGGCCCTGGTGCAGGAGGCCCTGGACCTGGGCCTGGTCCGGCCCATGGATCCCGGGTTCCTGGCCCAGCTGGCCATGGACGTGCTCCAGGCCTCGCTGCACCACGCCCACCACCAGGAACCCATGGAGGAGCCCGGCCCCTGCGTGGCCCGGGCCATGGACTGCCTGCTGCGGGGCATCGGCTCCGGGGCGCGGCCATGACCGGGCTGCGCGCGTTCCTGGCCATCGCCGCCGCGGCCTGCCAAGGGCTGGCGGGCCAGCCGGTGCTGACCCTGCCCATGGCCCTGCGCCAGGCCGGGGCGGCCTCGCTCCAGGCCGACCTGGCCGGCCTGGCCCGGCGCTCGGCCCAGGCCGACCGGGACCAGGTCCAGGCCAGCTATTTCCCGGACCTGCAGTTCCAGGGCGGCCACCTCAACCAGGACCAGGACACGGTGCTCAAGGGCAGCCCCATCACCCTGGGCCTGCCGGGCCTGGGCACGGTCACCGTGCCCGGGGTGGACCAGCCCGTGGCCCAGCAGTCCTCCTGGCGCTACCAGGTCACCGCCAGCTACCTGGTCTACGACTTCGGCCGGCGCGGCAGCGCCCTCTCCGCCGCCAAGGCCAAGCAGAGCGCGGTGGACTTCCAGGGCCGGGACGCGGTCGCCCGGGTCCAGGCCGAGGTGGCGGCGCGCTACATGGCGCTGGTGGACCTCCAGGCCCGCGGCAAGGTGGTGGCCCAGCGCCGCCAGGCGCTGCAGGACCACCTCCGGGACGCCCAGGCCCTGTTCGACCAGGGCGTGGTGGCGCGCAACGACCTCCTCCGGACGGGCGTGGCGCTGCGGGCGGTGGACGACGCCGGACGCGCCCTGGACAACGCCATGATCTCGGCCCGGGAGAGCCTGGCCATCGCCCTGGGCCTGGCCCCGGAGGCCTCCCTCTCTCTGGAGGTGCCGGACAGCCTTCCCGCCCCCCCGCCGCTGCCCTGGGACGAAGCCCAGGTGCGGCTGCGGGCCCCGGACGCCAACCTCGGGGTCAAGGCCCTGCAGGCCGGGCTCGAGGCGGCCGGGGACCAGGTGACCTTCCGCCGGCGCGACTACGCGCCCAGCGTGGTGGCCCAGGTGGGCCATTCCTACCAAGAGAACCAGTTCCTGCTGCACCCGGACCAGACCACGCTCTACCTCGGCCTGTCCTGGAAGCTGTTCGACGGCGGGGTCCGCGCGTCCCGCATCAACCAGTCCCGGGCCGAGGAGGATTCCGTGCGCCGTGAGCTGCTGGAGGCCCGGCGCGGCGCCGAGAACGCCGCCGCGACCGCGTTCCGGGACTTCCAGCAGGCCCTGGCGGAACTGGCCACCGCCAGGACCGACGTGACGGCCGCCCAGGAGAACCTGCGCATCGTCACCGACCAGTACCAGCAGGCCTACGCCAAGAGCGCCGACGTGCTGGACGCGGAGACGGTCCTGGCCGAGAGCCGGTTCAGCCTGTCGGACCGCCTGTGCGCCGCCTACGCGCGCCAGGCGGGGCTCCTCGCCGTCATGGGCGAGGACCTGGAGGCCTTCTACGTCCGCAGCCCATTGGAGCCCTGAGATGGAAAAACGCGCCCGAACCTGGATTTCCCTGGCCGTGATCCTGGGGCTGGCGGTGTGCGCCGGCCTGTTCGGCTACGGCCGCTGGCGCCACAGCCAGCTGTTCGTGGCCACCGACGACGCCTACGTGAAAGGGCACGTGGTGACCGTGGCGTCCCGGGTGCCCGGGGCAATCCTCACCCTGGACCTCACCGAGAACGAGCCGGTGCGGGCCGGCGCCGCCATCGCCACCCTGGACCCCAAGGACGTGGACGCCATGGCGGACAAGGCCCGGGGCTCGCTGGAGGAGGCGCAGGCCTCCATGGCCGCCAACCGCGCCCAGATCGCCCAGGCCCAGGCCCAGGTGCGGGCCGTGGCCAGCCAGAAGGACCTGGCCGAACTTGAGCAGCGGCGGCTGGAGATCCTGGTGGACCGCCAGTCCATGCCCCGGCAGAAGCTGGACCAGGCCCGCGCCGCCTGCCAGCTGGCCACGGCCCAGGAGGACGCGGCCGAGAAGCAGGTGGCCGCGGTGCAGGGCAGCCTGGCGGTGAACGCGGCCAAGGCGGTCCAGGCCCAGGCCGCGCTCCGGCAGGTGCGGCTGCAGCGTTCCTACTGCACGGTGCCGGCCCCCTGCGCCGGGTTCGTCACCCGCAAGATGGCCGAGCCCGGCATGGTGGTGGCCGCGGGCCAGCCGCTCCTGGCCATCGTGCCCCTGGGGGCGTCCGAGCTCTGGGTGGAGGCCAACTACAAGGAGACCCAGCTGGTCCGTGTGCGGCCCGGGCAGCCGGTGGTGCTGCGCACCGATGTGGACGACCGGGACTTCGCCGGGGTGGTGGACAGCATCGGCGCCGGCACCGGGGCCGCCTTCAGCCTGCTGCCGGCGGAGAACGCCACCGGCAACTGGGTGAAGGTGGTGCAGCGGGTCCCGGTGCGCATCCGCCTGGCCCCCGGGGCCGACCCCGGCCACCGGCTGCGCCTGGGCCTCAGCGTCACCGCGGTCATCGACACCCGCCAGCGGCCATGAACGGCAGCGGACCCGCCCCGGACCAGGGCTCGCCCCTCAAGTGGATCATCGCCCTCTCGCTCATGCTGGGCACCTTCATGGAGGTGCTGGACACCTCCGTGGCCAACGTGGCGCTGCGGAACATCCAGGGCACCTTCGCGGCGGGCACCGACGAGATCACCTGGGTGGTCACCGCCTACCTGGTGGCCAACGCCATCATCCTGCCCATCGCCGGCTGGCTGGGGGACGCCTTCGGGCGCAAGCGGTTCTACCTGGCCTGCCTGGGCGTCTTCACCCTGGCCTCGCTCGGCTCGGGGCTGGCGCCTTCGCTCACCTTCCTCATCCTGATGCGCGTCATCCAGGGCCTGGCGGGCGGAGCCATGGTGCCCCTGTCCCAGGCCCTCACCTTCGAGGCCTTCCCCGAATCGGAGCAGGGCTACGCCGCCGCCATCTACGGGGTCGGGGCCATCTGCGGGCCGATCCTGGGGCCGCTGCTGGGCGGCTGGATCACCGACAACTGGTCCTGGCCATGGATCTTCTACATCAACATCCCGGTCGGCCTGGTGGCGTTCGCCCTGGCGGCGGCCTTCGTGGACGACCCCGCGCGATCCCGGCGGCCCAAGGGCCGGGTGGACTACTGGAGCTTCCTGTTCATCGCCGTGGGCCTGGGCTGCCTGGAGGTCTTCCTCAACCGGGGCACGCGCTACGACTGGTTCGAAAGCAACTTCATCAAGCTCTTCCTGGGCTTCGCGGTGCTCGGCATCGCCCTGTTCATCTGGCGCTCGCTCACGGCGCGGAATCCCCTGGTGGACATCCGGATCTTCAAGCTGCCGGAATTCGCCGGGGGCATGCTGCTCATGTTCATGGGCGGGGTGGGCATGTACGGGACCTTCGTCTGCCTGCCGCTGTTCGTCCAGAACCTCCTGGACTTCACCCCCACCTGGGCGGGCATCATCCTCGCCCCCAGCGGCATGGCCTCCATGCTCGCCATGGCCCTGGCCGGCTACCTGGTGGGCCGGGTCCACGTGCGGCTCCTGGTGGGGGCCGGCTTCGCCTGCCTCGGCTGCGGGGTGTTCCTGCTCACCCGGGTCAGCCTGGCCTCGGACGTGGCGCACATGGCGCTGGCCATGTGCGTGTTCGGGTTCGGCATGGGGCTGGTGATCGTGCCCATCGCCAGCGAGTCCATCCGGCGGATCCCGCCGGCGCTGCTGGGCACCTCCTCGGGCATGTTCAACCTCATGCGCAACGAGGGGGGGAGCGTCGGCATCGCCCTCTGCACCACCATCCTGGCCCGGCGCTCCCAGTTCCATTTCGCCCGGCTGGCGGAGGGCCTGACCCCGTTCAGCGCCGTCCTGCAGCACCGGGCCGCGGCCCTGGCGGCCGGGCTGTTCCCCCGGGCGGGGCTGGACCCCGCCAGCATGCCCGGGCTCACGGCGGGACTGCTGAACGCGGAGCTGGTCCGGCAGTCCTACCTGATGAGCTTCATCGACGTGTTCCTCTTCCTGGCCGCGGCCATGGTGGTGTCCCTGCCTTTCGTGATGCTCATGCGCCACTTTCCCAAGGGCGGGGTGCCTAGCGGACGACCATGACCAGGTTCGGAGCGGTGAGGTAGAGCCGGCCCGAGACCGGGTCCAGGGCGACGCCGTTGGGCTGGTAGAAGGTGGCCGGCAGCGCGCCCGGGGCGACCGCGGAGACGCCCGCGGCCCCCACCACCGTGGCTACGGTCCAGGTGGTGACGCCGCCCGACGTGGCCGGGGTGAGCAGGCGGATGGTGTCGTTGCCGTAATCCGCCACGTAGAGGCTCCCGGCCGCGTCCACCGCCAGGTCGTTGGGGCCGTTGAAGGTGGCGCCGTCCGCGCCGGTGCCGGGACCGTCCTGGCTCCCGGCGGGCAGGGCGGCATTGCCCGCGATGGTGCTCACGGTCCAGGTGGTGACGCCGCCCGTGGTGGACGGGGTGAGCAGGCGGATGGTGTTGTTGCCGTAGTCCGCCACGTAGACGTTCCCGGCCCGGTCCACCGCGATGCCGTCCGGGTTGTCGAAGGTGGCGCCGCCGGCGCCGGTTCCGGGACCGTCCTGGCTCCCGGCGGGCAGGGCGGCATTGCCGGCGATGGTGCTGGTGGTCCAGGCGGTCACGCCGCCGGAGGTGGCGGCCGTGAGCAGGCGGATGGTGTTGTTGCCGGAATCCGCCACGAAGATGTTGCGGTTGCCGTCCACGGCCAGGCTCTGGGGTGCCCGGAAGAGCCCGACGCCCAGCACGCCGTCGGTGCTGCCGGTGCCGTTGGGGCCGGCGACCCCGGCGATGGTGCTCAGGGTCCAGGTGGCCGTGTGGCCGGCCACGGGCGGCGTGAGCAGGCGGATGGTGCTGTTGCCGGTGTCCGCCACGTAGGCGTAGCCGTAGGCGTCCACCGCCACGCCCTCGGGCCGGTCCAGGGTCCCGGTGCCCAGGCCGCCCTCCACGGCCGACGCCGTCCCGGCGATCCCGGCGATGGTGCTCACGGTCCAGGTGGTGGTGTCGCCGGCGGTGGCGGGGGTGAGCAGGCGGATGGTGCTGTTGCCGGTGTCCGCCACGTAGACGCTGCCGGATCCGTCCACCGCCACGCCGTCGGGCCCGTCGAAGAGCGGGGTGCCCGCGGCGCTGTCGGTGTGCCCCGCCATGGGCTTCAGCGGGGTGGACACGGTCCAGGTGGTGGCGCCGTCGACCGTGGCCGGCTTGAGCAGGCGGACACTGCCGTTGCCGGTGTCGGCCACGAACAGGTTCCCCGCTGCGTCCACGGCCAGGAGCCCCGGTTCGGTGAATTCCGAGGTGGACCGGGGACCGTCGGCGCTCCCCGGATGCAGGGCCGAACCGGCGATGGTGCTCACGGTCCAGCTGGTGGAGCTGCCTGCGGGGGGGGTGAGCAGGCGGATGGTGTTGCCGCCGGCATCCGCCACGTAGACGTTCCCGGCCGCGTCCACCGCGGTGCCGTACGGGTTGTCGAAGGCCGCGCCGTCCGTGCCCGGGCCGTCCGCGCTGCCGGGGGGGGCGGTGGCGCTCCCGGCGATGGTGCTCACGGTCCAGGTGGTGGCGCCGCCGGTGGGGGGCATGAGCAGGCGGACGATGCTGGTGCCCGAATCCGCCACATAGAGGCGGCCGCGGCTGTCCAGCGCGACGCCCAGGGGATTCCAGAACGTGGCAATGCCCAGGGCGCCGTCGGCGTAGCCGAACTGGCCGGCGGTCCCGGCGATGGTGCTCACGGTCCAGGTGGTGGTGCCGCCGGGGACGGCGGGCGTGAGCAGGCGGATGGTGTTGTTGCGGGTGTCCGCCACATAGACGTTGCCGGCCCCATCCACCGCTAGGCCGGAGGGGCCGTCGAACAGCGCCGCGCCCAGGGCGCCGTCGCCGTGCCCGGACTGCAGGGCCGTGCCGGCGATGGTCTTGGCGGTCCAGCCGGTGGTGCCGCCGGGGGTGGCGGGGGTGAGCAGGCGGATGGTGTCGTTATCGTAGTCCGTCACGTAGAGGTTCCCGGCCGCGTCCAGCGCCAGGCCGGCGGGGCCGTTGAAGGTCGAGCTCCCCAGCGGGCCGTCGGCGTGTCCCGGCTGTCCGGAAATCCCGGCGATGGTGCTCAAGGTCCAGGTGGTGGTGCCGCCGGGGCCGGCGGCGGGGGCGAGCAGGTCGATGGTGTCGGAACCGAAGTCCGCCACATAGACGTTCCCATGCGGATCCACCGCCACCCCGACCGGTTCCGCGACGCCAAGCGCCGCGGCGACCCCGGCCGCTTCGCCGAGGGTCCGGAACAGGGCCACCCCGGCCTGGGCGGTCTGGGTGCCGCCGCCGGCGAGGGCCAGGTCCAGGGTGAAGGTGGTGTCGGCGTCCACGGCGGGGGTCAGCATGCTGCCGCCGCTGGCCAGGGGGGCTCCGCCCGGGTCCACCGTCGCGCTGCCGCCGCCGTAGGTGGCGCTGAGCAGGGCCTTGCTGCCGGGGAACAGCCCGGCCGGGGAGGCCGTGAAGCGGACGATCTCCAGGCCTGGGCCGGAGGTGCCGCCGCCGCCGCCACCGCCGCAGGCCATGGCCCCCAGAATGAGGCCCAGGCCCATGACCAGGGAAACGTTTGTCCAGCGGGTGGATCGCATCGATGCCTCGCAAGTTCTGGTGATCCGCCGCGCCCCGCGGCCACAGGATCGCCTGCACCCGCAAGGCCGCCGAGCGGGATGCTCATTTCGTATGCCCCACCAGACTAGCAGATGTCTCTGGCCTGTCCTCCGTCCGGTACGGGTTCCCGGAGCGGGCAGGGTATCCTGGAGATCCGGTGCATTTCCGCCCCAGGCTGCGATCCCGGTCATCCAACCCCTGTCCTGGAGGAGCCTTGGGCATCTTCGACATCATCGGCCCGGTCATGGTCGGCCCAAGCAGCTCGCACACCGCCGGCGCGGTGCGCATCGGCGCCTTCGCCCGCGCGCTGCTCGGGACCACGCCCGCCAGCGCGCTGATCCAGCTGCACGGATCGTTCGCCGCCACCGGCGAGGGCCACGGCACGCCCCTGGCCCTGCTGGCCGGGCTGCTGGGACTGGCCCCGGACGACGAGCGCATTCCCGCCGCCGAGGCCCTGGCCGCCGAGCGGGGCCTGGCCTACCGGTTCGAGGCGGTGGATCTGGGGGACGTGCACCCCAACTCGGTGCGGCTGCGCCTGGAAGCGCCCGGGACGGTCCTGGAGCTGTGCGCCAGCTCCGTGGGCGGGGGCCGGATCTCGGTCTGGAACATCGACGGCTTCGAGGCGGACCTGGAGGGGCAGTACCCCACCATCCTGCTCACCTACCCCGACCGCCCCGGCGCGGTGGCCATCGTCAGCGCCATCCTGGCCAACGCCGCCCTGAACATCGCCACCATCAAGGCCCGTCGCGACTCCCGGGGCGGCCGGGCGCTCATGACGGTGGAGCTGGATGCCGAGCCCCCGGCCAGCGTCCTGGAGTCCCTGCGCTGCCTGCCCCAGTTCGAGCAGGTCCGGTTCCTGCCGAGTCTCGGGTTTGGAGGTTGAATGTCAGCTGATGCGACACCCCGTGAAGGCACCCTGGGCGCATACCGCGCCGCCGCCCTGGAGGCCGGCGTGCCCCTGTCCGAGATCTTCGTCCGCCAGGAGGCCCGCGCCGCGGGCCGGCCCGAGGCCGAGCTCCGCGCCCTGATGCTGGGCCGGATCCAGGTCATGCGCCAGTCCCTGGCGAAGGGGCTGGCGGTGCCCCAGCACTCCCGGAGCGGCATGATCCGGGGCGGGGCGGCGCGGATGCAGCAGTGGCTGGGCGAGGGCTCCTCCCTGCTGGGCGCCGACTTCTCGCGCATGATCGCCGCGGCCCTGGCCGTGGCCGAAGTGAACGCCTGCATGGGCCGCATCGTCGCCGCGCCCACCGCCGGGGCCTGCGGGGTCCTGCCGGCGGCGCTGTTCACCGTGGCCGCCGCGCGCCACGCCGGCGACGAGGCGGTGGTGCGGGCCATGTTCACCGCCGGCGGCATCGGCCTGGTGATCGAGAAGCTGGCCACCCTGTCCGGCGCCGAGGGCGGCTGCCAGGCCGAGGTGGGCTCCGGCTCGGCCATGGCCGCGGGCGCCCTGGTGGAGCTGATGGGGGGCATGCCCGACCAGGTGGACCACGCCGTGGCCTTCGCCCTGGCCAACGTGCTGGGGCTCATCTGCGATCCCGTGGCCGGCCTGGTGGAAGTGCCCTGCGTCAAGCGCAACGTCATGGGCGCCGTGAACGCGGCATCCTGCGCAGAGATGGCCCTGGCGGGGCTGGAGAGCGTGTTCAGCGCCGACGCGGTGATCGAAGCCATGGGCAAGGTGGGCCGCCGCCTGCCCGAGGAGTTCCGGGAAACCGCCCGGGGCGGCCTCGCCGCCATCCCCCGCTGACCGGGGCCAGCCATGCGACGGCCCGCCCCGGGGGGCGGGCCGCCGCTGGTCCAGGAGGAATGAGGTCGAGCTACTTGTCCAGGGCCTGCTCAAGCGCGACGGCCACGGCCACCGAGGCGCCGACCATGGGGTTGTTGCCCATGCCCAGGAAGCCCATCATCTCCACGTGCGCGGGGACCGAGGAGGAGCCGGCGAACTGGGCGTCGGAATGCATGCGGCCCATGGTGTCGGTCATGCCGTAGGAAGCGGGACCGGCGCCCATGTTGTCCGGGTGCAGGGTGCGGCCGGTGCCGCCGCCGGAGGCCACGGAGAAGTAGGGCTTGCC
>Ga0181516_10000380_pt1 | contig 41794 bp, 39 predicted proteins | sample PEATcosm2014_Bin_25_FD_121104 | JGI IMG/M metagenome (GOLD analysis project Ga0181516, IMG submission 121104) | Peatland microbial communities from MTU Mesocosm Facility, Houghton, MI, USA - PEATcosm2014_Bin01_10_metaG | ecosystem: Environmental > Terrestrial > Soil > Wetlands > Peat | place... | reverse complement strand
CAGGCTTTGTCCAATCTCCGTGACGAGGTCTTGGCCTCACGGCACGAACAGCACTTCCACCGGCTCCCTTGTCCCGTCGGACAAAGAATACTTCACCACCGCACACGTCACTCATACCATCTCTGTGTGAGGCGCCCTTCTTGCAGCGTGCCTGCGCGCCTCCGCGTGAGCCCAGCTTAGTGGTCAGGCTGGCTTATTCTTGACGATGCCTTCGATGGCCTTCATGACCGAGTCGTCAAGCTTGGCCACGAAGTCGGCGGCCTTCAAATTCTCGGCGAGCTGTTCGGGCCGGCTGGCGCCCAGGATGGTCGTCGAGACGTTGGGGTTCTTGAGCGTCCAGGCGATGGCGAGCTGGCTCAGGGTGGCGCCCAGGTCCTTGGCGACCTTGGCCAGTGCCTCGACCTTGGCGAAGACTTCGGGGGTCAGGAGCTTGTTCTCGTCCATGAGTTTGCGGATCCACTCCTCGCGGCCCAGGCGGCTGTCGGCGGGGATGCCCTTGTTGTACTTCCCCGAGAGCACTCCCGAGGCCAGGGGGCTCCAGATTGTGGTGCCGTAGCCGTACTTGGCGTACAGGGGCGCGTACTCTTTTTCGAAGCGGTCGCGGACCAGGAGGTTGTACTGGGGCTGCTCCATCACGGGGGCGGTGGCGTGGTAGCTGCGGGCAAACTCGATGGCCTGGGTGACCTGTTCGGCGCTCCATTCGCTGGTGCCCCAGTAGAGGGCCTGCCCGCTTCGCACCAGGTAGTCCATGGCCAAGACGGTCTCTTCGATGGGGGTCTTGGGGTCGGGACGGTGGCAGAACAGGAGGTCGACGTAGTCGAGCTGGAGGCGCTTGAGGCTGTTGCGGGTGCCCTCCAGCAGATGCTTGCGGCTCAGGCCGGTCTGGTTGGGCCCCGAACCTCCCCAGAAGATCTTCGTGCTCACCACCAGATCCTCGCGGCGGTACGACTTGAGCGCCACCCCCATGAGGGACTCGCTCATGCCGGCCGCGTAGGCTTCGGCGTTGTCGAGGAAGTTCACCCCGGCGTCGACGGCCTGGCGGATGAGCTTCTTGGAGCCTTCGACGTCGAGCTGGGACCCGAAGGTCACCCACGAACCGTACGAGAGTTCCGAGACTTCCAACCCGCTGCGGCCCAGTTTCCTGTAGTTCATTGCTTTCTCCTGCGACGGAAGTTAGGCAGGAATCGGGCCGGCGGCAAGGGTGCGGGTCTTGAACTGGTCGGTTTCGCCTTCGAGCGCGGCGATCTGCTGGCGCGTCGTCTCGGCCAGGGCGTACGTTTTCTCGACGATGCACGCAATTTGCCGCGTCGTTTCGAGGGCGGCCTCGTTGTTCTGGTTGACGCGCGCGTTCTGCGTGGCCAGCGCCTCGATCTTCTCAACGATCTCGGTCTCGCCGCGCTTGATGTCGTCGACGGCGGTTCCGACCAAGCCGCTGGTGCGGTGGAGCCGCTGAAGACCATCGAGGACGAGGGTTCCTTCCCGGTTCTGTTCGTCCATCGTTGACTGGACGTCCTGGGCAATCGCGCCGACCTGCTCGGTCTGGGTGACGATCTTGCGAAAGACCTCGACCGCCAGCTGGGTGGCCTCGTCGATATCGCGGATGTTGGTGCCCATGCTGCTCAGGTCGTTGGCGATTTCGCGGGCCTGGGAACCCGCCTGGTCGGCCAAGTTGCGGATCTCGGAGGCGACAACGCCGAAGCCGCGGCCCGAGTCGCCGGCCCGGGCGGCCTCGATGCTGGCGTTCATGGCCAGCATGTGGGTCTTGTCGGCGATGTCGTCGATGATGGCGGTGACCTCCATCAGGTTTTCCGACGATCTTGCGATCTCCTGGACGGCGCGCGCCACAAGGTCGAGCCGGTTCTGCCCCTCCCGGGAGACCTGGTCGAGAATTCGGGACGAGTCCTCGGCCCTCGCCGTCCCCTCGTTGACCGAGCCGATGTTGGCGATGATGTGTTCGATGCCGGCCGACGAGGCGGACAGGATCTCAAGCTGCGACTGGAACGCTTGGCTGAGGTTGGCTGTCACCGCGCCCAGACTCCGGGCGGACGAGACGGAGTCGGACACCGACTGGGTCTGCAAGACCAGCTGGGCCTCGGAGCTTCCGAGGCTCGCCTGAATTGCCGCCGCCGCCTGCGAGGTCTCGGCCATCCTCTCGCCCAGCTCCGAGCCCAGCACCTTGAGGTCGACCACCTGCCTCTGCACCTGGCCCAGCAGCCGGTTCAAGGAATCGAGAAGCGTGTTGACCGTGGCTGAAATGGTGGCGATCTCGTCGTGGCCCCTCACGGTGACCAACTGCGAGAAGTCTCCTTCGCTAACCGCCAGGAGCTGCCGCTGAAGGTCCCGCACCCGCCGTGAAATGGAGGTTCCCATGAAAACCGAAAGCAGCACGACAACGATCAGGATGGCCCCCGAAAGCGCCAGGGCGACGATCAGGCTGTGGTCGCGGATGCCGGCGGTCTCGTCGCGAATGACGTCGGCCTGACTCTGGATCGTGTCGCTGACGCCTGCCAGGGTCTCGGTGAGTCCCGTGATCAAGGTGGTGAGGTCGTCGATCTTCTTGAACACGGCGGAGAGGTCGTTCTTCGCCCTCACCCTGTCGTTGGTGTAGAACAGCCGGATTGTGGTGCTGTTGGACTCAAGGAAGTACTTTTCAAGCTCGGGCTGAAAGGCCGAGTACTGCTGATCGAGGGTCTTGAGGTCGTCGGCCATCAGGGCCCGCATGTTCCCGATCACCTCAAAGGCTTTGCCCAGCTCGTCGTTCATCTTGGGGAGGAGAACGTCGTTGGCCATATCGTCGAACGCCTTGTCGGTCCTGGCCAGGGCTTCGTGGAACTTCTTCAGGACGTTCCTGTATTCGGCCGTTTCCAGGGAATTGACGACAATAGACAGGCTGAGCACCGAGTCGCCAAGGACCGTCAGCCGCGCCTTTTCTTCCTCGACCCTGGCCGTCGTGGCCAGCGCCGAGGAGAACAGCCAGGTCACCGCTGCTATGCTGACTCCTACCAGGAGCGACAGGAGCAGCAACCTGGTCCGGATGCTCATGGCGTCTGCGCCAGCGACGGGGCCTGTACCTTTACGGACGGCCGCCGCTTGCCCGACTCGAAGAACCTTTGCAGCAGGCAGAACGCGCACACCAGCAGGCCGATGGCGATCCGTGTCCACCACGAGTTCAGCGTCCCTTGGAACATGATGAGCACCTGGATGCTGCCGTAGACGAACACGCCAAACATGGTGCCGAAGATGCTCCCCACCCCGCCGGTCAGCAGCGTGCCTCCGATGACCACCGAGGCGATGGTATCAAGCTCCATCCCCTTGCCGTCGAGGGCGTACCCCGACAGGGTGTAGAAGGTGAACACGACACCGGCCAGCGCCGAGCAGAACCCGCTCACGGCGTAGATCAGGATCTTGGTCCTGTGGACAGGGAGACCCATAAGCAGGGCCGACTGCTCGTTCCCGCCCACCGCGAACACGGTGCGGCCGAAGGACGAGTAGCGCGACACGGCCCACCCGGCTAAGACAACGATGACGGCTATGCCCGCCCCCGTGGTGAGGAACGCGTCGGGCCCAATCGGTATCTGAAACCCTGCCATTGCGGTGAACGTCGGGTCTTTCACGGCTATGGTTTCAAGGCTCACCACGTAGCACAACCCGCGGGCCAGATACAAACCCGCCAAGGTGATGATGAACGGCGGCAGCTCGAACTCCTGGATGAGGTAGCCCATAAACAGCCCAAGAACCGTGCCCAGGCAAAGGACGATGCCTATGGCCAGGAGAGGGTTCATGTGGGCCTTTTCAACGAGGCTGGCTCCCACGAGGGTCGAAAGCGCGAGCACCGAGCCCACCGAGAGGTCGATGCCCCCCGACACGATGACGAAGGTCATGCCGACGCCCAGGATAAGCAGGTAGGCGTTGTCGATGAACAAGTTCAGGAAGTTCTGCAGGGTGAAGAAGCCCGGAAAGGCCAGCGAACCGCCGCCGAACATCACGATGAACAGGCCGATGGTGGCCAGAAGAGGCAGGTGCCGGGGGTCGATCCCGCGGGGCTTATTCATGGACGACCGCCTTTCGGACCCACAGGCCCGCCATCCTGGCTCGGAACTTGGGTGACTGCAGCAGGCTCACTGCGTAGACGACCATCGCCTTGACCACCTGGCTGATTTCGGGGGCGATGTTGAACGCGTAGATGGTCGTCGTCAGGGTCTGGATGATCAGCGCTCCGATGATGCTCCCTACCAGCGAGAACTTCCCGCCGTTGAGCGAGGTGCCGCCCAGGACCACGGCCAAGATGGCGTCGAGCTCGAACAGGTTGCCTGCGTTGTTCCCGTCGGCGCTCTTCACGTTGGCGCACACGATGAGGCCCGCGATACCGGCGCAGAAGCCGCTGAAGGCGTACACCCAGAACAGGATGTTCTTGGCGTTGATCCCCGAGAACCTTGTGGCCTTGGGGTTGATGCCCACGGCTTCGATGAACAGGCCAATCGACGTGCGCCGGGTCACCACCGCGGTGACCGCGAGGACGGCGGCCACGAGGAAGATGGGGAACGGCAGCCCGAGCCAGTAGCCCGAACCGACAAAGAAAAATTCCTTGTTGTACAGCCAAATGATCTGGGCGTTGGTCAGGACCATGGCGATGCCTCGCCCCGCGACAAACAGGATGAGCGTGGCAATGATGGGCTGCATCCCCACCCGCGACACCAGCAGACCGTTCCACATCCCCGCCAGCGTGGCCACGGCGACTGCAGCGGCCATGGCGGCGAAAATCGGCATGTTCGGCACACCGGCGAAGTCTCCGCCGATGAGCACGGCGACCACCCCCGCCGAAATGGCGACCACCGACCCCACCGAGATGTCGATGCCCCGGGTGGCGATCACCAGGGTGAGCCCGATGGCCAGGAGCATGATGGGCGAGGAGTTCTTGAGGATGTCGATCAGGTTGCCGTAAAGGTGGCCCTCCTTCATCTCAAGGCGAAAGAAGTTTGGCGTGAAGAAGAGGTTGAACAGGAGCAGGCACGCCAGGGCCACCAGGGGCCAGACGAGCTTGCTCCGTTTCAAGGTCAGGAAGAACTGCATGCTATTTCCCCTCCGCGATGGTGCGCATGATGTTGGTTTCGTTGATGTCGTCGCCTGTGAACTCTGTGAACTTCACCTTGTCCTTGAGCACGGCAAGACGGCCGCTGCAACGGATGAGTTCCTCGAATTCGGACGAGATGAAAAGCAGGGCCATCCCCTCGCTGCCGAGGTTGAGGATGAGTTCCATGATTTCACGTTTGGCCCCGACGTCGATTCCCCGGGTCGGTTCGTCGAGAATGAGGAGCGTCGGGTTGGTCGCCAGCCAGCGTGCGAGCAGCACCTTCTGCTGGTTGCCGCCGCTGAGGCGTTTGACCTCTGTTGACGCGTCGGGGGTCTTGATCCTGAGCGATTGAATGAACCCGTCGGCGATCTGCTGCTGTTTCTTGGCCGGCAGGTACGCGAACGCGCCGTTTCGCCCCTGAAGCGCCAGGATGATGTTCTCCCTCACGGTGAGGTCGCCCAGCACGCCTTCTTCTTTGCGGTCCTCGGAGCAGAACCCCATGCCGGCCAGGAGCGCCTGCCGGGGGCTGTGGATCCTGGCCCTTTTGCCCTTCACGAATACCTCGCCGGTTTCGGCGGCGTCGATGCCGAAGATCAGCCGGGCCATTTCGGTGCGGCCGGAGCCGAGGAGACCCGCCAGGCCGACCACCTCGCCGGCGCCAACGTCAAGGTCAAAGGGCGCAATGGACCCCCGCAGTCCCAAGCCGCGAACGCTGAGCACGGGCTCGCGGACGACAGCCTGTCCCATGGGACCGCGACCGCTCGACTCGGTGAATTCGGCGAGCTCCTTGCCGAGCATGCGGGTAACCAGGTCGATCTTGGGAAGGTCGGCGGTGAGGTACTCGCCCTCAAACGTCCCGTTGCGCAGGATGGTCACCCTGTCGGCGATGCGGTACATCTGGTCCAGAAAGTGGGTGATGAACAGAACGGCCAACCCCTCGGACCGGAGCTTGGACACGACCTGAAACAGCTGCGCCACCTCTCCCTCGTCGAGACTCGAGGTCGGCTCGTCGAGGATGAGGATGCGCGCCTCGGTGTCGAGGGCGCGGGCGATGGCGACCATCTGCTGAACCGCAATCGAGCACGAGGACAGACTCTGCGACCCCGTGATGTGCACGTTGAGGCCCGCCATCACCTCTTCGGCCCGACGGTTCATGGTCCGCCAATCGACAAGGCCCGCCCGGCGCGGCTGGCGGCCAATGAAGATGTTCTCGGCCACCGAAAGGTTGGGGCAGAGGTTGATCTCCTGGTAGACCGTGCTGATCCCCAGCTTCTGCGCCTCAAGGGGCGAGGTAGGGTGGATGGCCTTAGTGCCAAGCAGGATTTCGCCCGAGTCGGGCTGGTGGACTCCCGTCAGAACCTTCACCAGCGTGGATTTCCCCGCGCCGTTCTGGCCCATGACGGCGTGAACTTCGCCCGGAAACAGCCGGAAGTCCACCTTGGAAAGGGCTTTGACACCCGGAAAGTCTTTGCTGATTCTCTTCATTTCAAGGATAGGGGTGTCAGACACAAAATTCCTCCTAGATCCAAAACTCGCGGCGCTCCCCCGCTTCGGCGGGGCAGGACTTCGTCCAGGACGTATCGTGGCCACGCCACTTCCGATCTCGCAACGCCCGAACTTCGTCCAAACCGTAGCGAGAAAGGGCTTTGACAAGGCTTTTCTGACCCGAGAACCGGAGCGTGTCTTTGACACGTGAGGATTCGAGGGAAGAAAAGACGCAGGCAAAGCCCTCCGCAGTAGGTTTGGGCGAAGTTCTCTAGTACTGGCGGGTGGGCAGCGCCGCCGCCGCGTTGGTCTGGTCGAACACGCCTTCGATGGTCCAGATGCGGGGGGGAAGCTTCTTGCCGGCCATCAGGTCTTTGACGGCCTGGAGGGCTTGGGGTCCCAGCAGGGGGTTGCACTCGATGGACGCGTTCTGCTCGCCGGCGATCATGGCCTGGAAGGCGCCTTTGACGCCGTCGGCGCCGATCACGATGATGTCCTTACCGGGCTTGAGGCCGGCTTCCTTGATCGCCTGTTCGGCGCCGAGGGCCATGCCGTCGTTGTGTGCCCACACGACCTGGATGGTCCTGTCGGCCTTGAGGAAGGCTTCCATGACGGCCTTGCCGCCGTCGGTGGTGAAGTCACCGGTCTGCGACCTGGTGATCTTCCAGCTGGGATGCTGGGCGACGATCTCGGCGAAGCCCGCAGCGCGGTCGATGGCGGGGGCGGAACCGGTAGTCCCTTCGATCTGGACGATGTTCAGCGGCTTGGAGTCGTCGTAACCTTGCTTCTTCAGGTAGTCGGCGAGCCACAGGCCGGCCTTTTGGCCTTCCTTGTGGAAGTCGGAACCCATGATGGTCAGGCGCAGGTGACGGTCGGCCTCGGCCACGTCGCGGTCGATCATGATGACGGGAATGTGGGCCTTCTGGGCCTCCTGGAGCACGGGGCCGTAGCCGGTTTCGACAATGGCGGTGAACAGAATGACGTCGACCTTGCGGGCGATGAACGTGCGGATGGCCTTGATCTGGTTCTCCTGCTTCTGCTGCGCGTCGGAGTAGATCAGGATGACGTCCGGATCCTCGTTGAACGTGTTTTGCACCGAGATGGTGTCGGCGTCGCGCCACTCGCTTTCCGAGCCGACCTGGGAGAAGCCGACAACGATTTTTTTCGGGGCCGCGTAGGCACCCACGGCCAGGGTCATCAAGACCAGGACCGTAAAGACTTTCGAGAACATCTTCATAACAACACTCCTTTTTGGACTGAGCACCCTAGGGGCGCTTTTTTTGTGCATGGGACGATTCGGAGACACACCTTCGGCTTTGCTACTGTGGCACCTCCTGAGATGGGATCTTCTGTGGTGGGGGACGGCGGCTATTTGGTCACGTTGAGGTACTTGTAGAGGTTCGACCCCGCGAAAACCTTTTGGATTTCGAAGTTCAGCGGACCCACGATGGTGGTGACGGCACCGTTGGGGAACATCAGGTTGAGCGTGTTGTTGATGCCGATGATCCGCACCTTGCCCTTGATGTCCAGAACGTCGCCGTACTGAATGTCCTTATCGGGGGTGTCGGCGTTGGCCCTGTAGACCTGGCGGCCCCACACCTGACTGACCACCAGCTTGTCCTTGAAGGCAGGGTCGGTGGCCGTTCCCTTCTTGGGGAAGGCGACGGTGCGCGATTTTCCCTTGAGGATGTCGAAGGTCTTGAGGACCAGCTCGCCGGAATCGGGGCCCGAAAGGTCATAGACCTTGTTCGGGCTGCCGGTGGCGATGAGTTCGATCCAGTCGCGGTCGACGTTGATGCGCAGCTCGGCTGCGGCCGGAATGACGTCGCCGATCTTGACGACCACCCAGTCGGCCTTGCCCAGGCGGTAGCTGATGCTGCCGTCGCTGGTTTCCGAATACAGGCCAACGCAGGTCAGGCTTCCCTTAGTGTCGGCGGCCGACAACGCGGTCGGCAGAAAGAAGGCGAGGATCATCAAGATCCCCAGAGCAGGCTTCAGCGGTTTCATGGTTCCATCCCTCGATGGTTGATTGTCCACCCACCTCCTTGAAACCGTCTTTGGACGAATCCGCGATGTTGGGGCCTTTTCAGATTGGGCTTAGTACTTCCTCCCCTCGATCGTCTGCTTCGCCGTTTCTGCCGGGAACACCTGCTCCGACGAGATGTACTGCCACGGCAGAGTCTTCCCCTTCAGGAAGTCAGCCAGGATCTTCATCAGCTGTGGCCCTAGCAGGGGCGTGCACTCGACTGTGCAGTTGAGCTCGCCGCGGACCATGGCCTCGAAGGCCTGGCGGATGGCGTCCACCGACACGACCATCACGTCGCTGCCCGGCTTCAGACCGGCGGCCTTGAGGCTCTCGATAGCGCCCAGCGCCATGTCGTCGTTGTGGGCGAACAGAATTTGAAACGGAGCATGGGGAGAACGGAGGTAGTCGGCCATGACCCTGCGGCCGCCCTCCCGGGTGAAGTCACCGGGAAGCGACGCGACAATGGAGAACTTCGGGTTCGTTCCCAGTACCTCGCGGAACCCCAAGGCACGGTCAACGGCGGGGCTCGAGCCCTCGGTGCCGCGGATCTCGACGATGCCGCGCTCGGGTCCGGAGGGGAAGCGGGCGGCCACCCAGGCCGCCGCCCGGCGGCCCTCCTCCTCGAAATCCGAACCGATGTAGGTCAGCCACAGGCTGGGGTCGACGGTGTCGAGCCGCCTGTCGGTAAGGATGACGGGGATGCCGGCCGCGCGAGCCTCGGTGAGCACTTGATCCCAGCCGTGCTCTACGATCGGCGAGAAGGCGATCACGTCGACCTTCTGCTGGATGAAAGAACGGATAGCGGCGATCTGACGCGCCTGGGTCTGGTCGCCCGGGTCGAACAGGAGGTCGACGCCGGCCTTGTCGGCGGCCTGACGGATGGACTCGGTGTTGGTCTGGCGCCAAACGCTCTCGGCGCCGACCTGGGCGAACCCCAGACGCGGCCGCACTCCGGGGCGGGGTGCGGGCGGGGTGACGAACTCGGGGAGGTTGGGCACCTCGCGGGTGACGATGGATGTGCGCAAAATGATCTTCTTGGGTATGCCTTCTACCTTGTTGAGGATGTCGAGGGCGTAGTCCACAGCCTCCTTGCCTCCGGTGGGCACGTTGAACGTCGCCGCGAAGATGCCCTTCTGGACGAGGCTGAGGCCACCCTCGGGACCGGCCAGTCCGTCGATGCCAAGGATGGGCACGCCCTGGCGCCCGGCCTTGCGCGCGGCAAGCCACGCGCCGTAGGCCATGGCGTCGTTCTGGGCAAACACGACGTCCACCCTTTCCTTCGAGGCGAACACGGGGGTGAGCACGTCCTCTGCCTTGTCCTGCAGCCAGTCGGCCTCGACGCGGTTGAACAGCACGGTGTCGGGCCTGTCGGCCAGGCCCTCACGGAAGCCCCGGCTGCGGTCGAGGGACGGCGGAGAGTCCCGGCGCCCAAGCACCTCGAGCACCCGCCCCCCCTTCTTGCCCAATAGCGCCGACACGTACTTGCCGGCCTCGCGGCCGATGCGCCGGTTGTCGGGCCCCAGGTACAGCGAGTAGTTGTAGCCCTCGACGGCGCGGTCGATGACGATGACCGGCACCCTCTCGTAGGCCCTGTCAACGGCCTGCCGCAACCCGTCGGCCTCGGCGGGCGAGACGATGAGCAGGTCGCACCCCAGCCCCAGAAGGTGGTCGAGGTCCTGCGCCTGCTTGAGCACCGAATCCGCGGCGTCGGTGACAACCACCCTCAGCCCCGGGATGGTGGCGGCCTCCTTTTGGATGTCGGCGATGACCGACAGCCGCCACGGCTCGGTGGTGTTGGCCTGGCTCACCCCGAGGACGAACTTGACCTCGGGACCCGCCGGGGGCGCGGGGACGCAGGCTGTCAGCACCGCCGCCACGAGCAAACCGGTCAGGGCCCTCACGGTCGGTCTCCTTTGCGGTAGTCCGACGGGGCGACGCCAAGCACCCGCCGGAACGCGCGGCTGAAATAGTGCTGGCTCGCGTACCCCACGCGTTCGGCCACTTCGTACACCCGGACGGCGGGGTCGCCCAGGAGCACGGATGCCTTGCGCACGCGCACCCGGGCCAGGGCATCGACGAACGACGTGCCGGTGGACTGCTTGAGCACGCGGCTCAGGTGGCCTGGGCTGACCTGCAGCTCGCCGGCCACGTCGTCGAGGGTCAGCTCGACCTCGCGGAACCGCCGTTCGAGGACGTTGAGCGCCGCAGTGGCCAGGGCCGCGTGGGGCGAGGATTCGCGGCGGTCGAGCACCAGGTCGTCCCATACGGCCGGCAAAGTGGCGGGAAACCCGGGCACCGGCACCCTGTGCACCGAGACCATGAGCCCCAGGGCGTCCCGAGCCCTCAGCTCGACCTGGTCGAGCGCCTTCAACCAAACCTCCTCGGCTTCCTCTTGGGCGAGCACGGCCAGGTTGCCTGCCTCGTCCCACGACATGAGGAGGTTGTCGAACCCCGCGAACGCTTCCTCGGCGACTCGCCGCAGGGCCAGCCCCATCCACGCGGGCTGCGGGCCCGAACCCGGCGCCACCAGCACCAGCTGCGGCGCCCCTGTGAAGTTCAGCCCGAGAAACGCCGAGGTCTCGGTCCATTCGTCGGCGGCCAGGCGTCCCCCCAAGGCCTCCCTGAAGAAGCCCTCGAGAAGGGCGGGCCGGTTCTTCGACGCCAGCGAACGTGCCCGGGCCACCAACGCTGCCTCGTCCCGGCTCGCAGCAAGGTCGGCGGCCGCCCGGCGCAGGGCGGACAGCAGCAGAGGTTCGTCCACGGGCTTGAGCAGGTAGTCGAACACGCCAAGGGTCAGCGCCTGCCGCGCGTAGTCGAACTCATCGTGGCCCGAAATGACGATGACCCGGATGGCAGCGGCCGCCTGCTGGGCGAACAGCCGGCCGATCAGCTCGAGGCCGTCGACGAAGGGCATGCGGATGTCGATCAGAAACAAGTCGGGTTTGTGGACACCCGCAAGCCCCAGCGCGACCTCACCGTCTTCGGCCTCGCCGACCACAGTAAACTCGTCGCGGTGCGCGTCCAGCAACTGGGTCAGACCGCGCCGGATCTTGGGTTCGTCATCGGCGATCAATACGGTCCATGGCATCGTCCCCTCCCTTCCCCTCGATCCAGGGGTGTTTGATCTCGACAAGTGTCCCGCCGGCGGGGCGGGACCAGAACTTCAAGCCGTAAAGTCTTCCAAAAGTCAGGCGCAGGCGCTCGTTGCCGTTGAACAGGCCGTAGCCCGCCCCCTCGCTTGTCCTCGTCCCCTGCCCCAGGGCCTGGTTGAGCGCTTCACGCCGCCCGGCGGGCAGACCCACCCCGTCGTCCTCCACCGTGAGCAGGAGGGAGTCGCCGTGCCGACGGGCGCCGACGGTGATGCTTCCGGGGCCTCGTTTGGGCTTGAGCCCGTGGTAGATGGCGTTCTCGACAAGGGGCTGGAGGATGAGGCGGAGGACCTGGAGGCCGCCGAACTCGGCAGGCACGTCGATGCGGTAGTCGAACTTGTCCTCGTAGCGCACCTTCTGGATGAAGAGGTAGCTCTGGATGTGCTCCACCTCTTCGCTCAGCGAAATCGTCTCGCGGCCGCGGCTGAGCCCGATGCGGAACAGCCGCGTGAGCGCCGCCACCACCGCTACGATGTCGGCCGCTCCTCTCTCTTGGGCCATCCAGTGGATGGTGTCGAGGGTGTTGTACAAGAAGTGCGGCTTGATCTGCTCCTGCAGCACCTGCAGCTCGGCCTCGCGCTTGGCCTGCTGCACTTCGGCGACCTCTTCGATCAGGTGCCGGATCTCTTCGATCATTGTGTTGAACCCTGCGCCCAGCTGGCCCACCTCGTCGTGACCCCGGCTGCTGAAGTGGACGTTCAAGTCGCCGTTCTCGGCGCGCTTCATCAGACTGCGCAGGGTGAGAATGGGGCGGACGAAGCCCGCAGTGAGCAGCACAGAACTGACGAAGGCCAGCAGCATGGCCGCCAAACCCGAGACCAAGGCGTACACGCGCAGGGTGGCTGCCTCCTTCAGGGCCTCGGGGAGGGAGAAGACGCCGATGGTCCTCCACCCCGTTGCCGACGACAGCCGCGACTGCATCTGGTAGTCGGTGCCGCCGAAGCGGTGGACGGCCAGGCCGGCCTCGCCGGTGAACCACTGGGGCAACACACGGTAGACCATTGGGTTCACCGGCGAGTACACGATGTTCCCGGCCGCATCGACAATGAACAGAAACCCCGAGGGACCCAGGCTCAGGCCCCTGAAGATGCGTTCGATCTGCGCCACCTTGAGGTCGAACAGGACGACGCCGCCGGGACCGGCCCGGCTCAGGGCCACCACGTCGTCGGCCCCCAGCCCCAGGTCCGAGCGCAGGTTGCGCCCGATGGGGCGGCTAAACAGCCTCACCTTGCCCGGAAGGGCTACAGCCGCGCGGTACCAGTCCTCGCCGGTCAGGGGAGCCCGGGTCACGGGGTGCAGGCCCACACCCAGGAATCGCCCGTCCGCGGCCACCAGGGCGATGCCCGCCAAGGCGTCGGGCCGGCTCTCGCGGAACAGCTCAAGGTCGGCGGCCAGGCCCTGCCAGTCCGACGGCAAGGCGCCCGCGAAGAATGCCTGCGCCTGGGCTTCGGACTGGAAGAACGCCATCGACGCCCCGAGGTCGGTGACCGTGTCGTCGATGCGGCGGCTGACCTGGTCGATCATCTGCCGGGTGTGCCCGTTGATCTCGTCCTCGAACGACCGGGAGTAGACAAGGGGTGCCAGGATACCGAGGGTGACCAGGGGAATGAGCAGCACGACGGCGAACGACGCCAGCAACCGGGCACGGAGACTCATGGCCCCAGTATGAAGCGACACCGATCAGGCGTAAAGCAGAATGTGTGAACGGACACGCATGTCACTCGCTTGACCCGCACAGAGCTTTCCCCTCCAATGAAGCGATGAGTCCAAACCTGATTGACCTCGTCCTCCACGTGGACCGAAGCGTAGCCTGGATCTTCAACGAGTGGGGCTGGGTCGCCTGGGCCCTTGTCTTTCTCATCGTCTTCATCGAGACCGGCGTGGTGGTCTTTCCCTTCCTTCCGGGGGACTCGCTGCTGTTCGCCTGCGGCGCCTTCGCGGCCACCCAGAACCAGCCCGTGGAGCTGTTCCTGGGGCTCATCGCCGTAGCGGCCCTGTTGGGAAATACCTTGAACTGGTTCATTGGACGAAAGGCGGGCGACTGGCTTCTCAAGACCCGGCCCGGCAAGCGGCCGTTGATCAATCCCAAACACCTGGAAGAGACCCACGCCTTCTTCGAGCGCTGGGGGGGCTGGGCCGTGACCCTGAGCCGGTTCCTTCCCTTCATCCGCACCATAACGCCGTTTGTGGCCGGCGTGGGCAAAATGCGCTTCGGGCCGTTTTGCGCCTACAACGCCCTGGGCGGGGTGGCTTGGACGGCGGTGTTCGTGATGGCGGGCTTTCTGTTCGGGAACCTTGCGTGGGTCAAGGAGAACTTCAGCCTCGTGGTCATTGCCTTGCTGCTGATCCCGTCGGTGCCCGCCCTGGTGGCCGCCGTCCGGCCGCTCCTCAAGCCGAAGTCCTAAGTCCCGCGCCGCCTCGAGACCAGCCAGCCGACGAGAGCCCCCAGAGCCGCACCGCAGACCATCGCGGCTACGGTCCGGGGTAGGACGCCGGCTAGGAACGAACGGGTGATCCACGCAGTGAAGTCCCCGCTCCCCGAGGCCTGGTAGGCGTCGAGCAGGCCGGCCGCCTGAAATACCGCGGGCTGCTCGCGCATTCCCACGTGGAGGCGGAACACGGCAAGCAGAGCGGGGGTCGAGGCCAGCACCGCTACGAGCGCCGCCCTCAGTCCGCCCACCCAGCCCCTTTGGGAGCCCGACACCGCCACGGCGGCCAGGGCTGCCGCGTAGCACCCTACAGTCCAGGCGCGGCTGTCGGCGAACCACAGGTTGTAGTCGGCGGCCGAACCCACACCCACGACCGCGGCGGCGGCCAGCCCCAGCGCCCAGGGCACGAGGCGTTCCTGGGGGGAGTCTTCGCCCCCGGCCAACCAGGCCAGCAAACCCGCCGCAGCCGCGAGCGACGCCAGCGCCGAGCCCGCGGCAAGCCAGGGAAAGGCCGTGGCCGTGCCCGTCCAAACCACGGCGCCCAGCCCTGGCAGCAGGCAGACGGCGGCGGCCAGGCGTTCGACGGTGCTGGCTTTCATAGTTCAAGTGCCCCTTGGCCGTGCGGGCGCCACCCTTCAAGCTCCAACAGTGCCCGCTTGCGTTCAAGGCCGCCGGCGTAACCCGTAAGGCTGCCGTCGCTGCCCACCACCCTGTGGCAGGGAACGACGATGGCTACGGGGTTCTTGCCGTTTGCCGCGGCCACGGCCCTGATGGCGGCAGGGTCGCCCAGAAGGGTGGCCTGTTCCAGGTACGACCTCGTCCTCCCCCAGGGAATGGTGAGCAGGCTCTGCCAAACCTTTTGCCGGAACGGCGAGCCCCTGAGGTCGAGGGGAAGGTTGAACGAGCGGAGCCGACCGGCCCAGTATTCGTCAAGCTGGTGGCTCAGGGCGTCGAGAAGCGGGCTGTGCGCCGTGGGCTCGGCGTTAGCCGGCACGCCGAAACTCAGACGGGTCAGGCCCAAGTCCGTGGCCTCGGCCCAGAGGTCCCCGAGGGGGGAGGTAAGGATGGCGGCGCTCACCGGGTGCATGCGACCAGTATACACCGGCGCCGCGGGCCTGCGTCGATTGACGGCGCGGCGATCTGTTCCGATCTTGGTCGCAGAGGTGAAAATGATGAAAGCTTCCTTCGGCCCGCGCCCCTTGCTGGCGGCGGCCCTGCTTTTCGTGTCGGTGTTTCCCGCAGCGGCGCAGTCCGCCCCGGCTTACGTTTCCGTCCTCGACCAGTGGTCCACGGTGCCCGTCCCCCCCGCGCCCCAGGCCCAGTCGGTCACCGTCGACCCCGCCACCACGGCGCTGCTGGTTCTCGACCTTCAGAACCAGCTTTGCAACCCCGAAAAGCGGCCCCGGGCGTGGTCCACCGTGCCCTTCGTCGCCGACCTGCTCCACCGCGCTAGGGCCTCGGGCGCCCTGGTGGTCTACAGCCTTGTCCCCAGCGGCGCCCCCGGCGACATCGTCGCCCCGCTGGCACCCCAATCCGGCGAGCCCGTCGTGCGCAGCAGCGCCGACAAGTTCTTCCGCACCGACCTGGAGTCCATCCTCGCGGGCCGGGGCATCAAAACAGTCATCGTCACCGGGACGGCGGCCAACGGGGCCGTGGCCAACACCGCCACCGGCGCCTCGCTGCGGGGAATGAAGGTCGTGGTCCCCGTGGACGGAATGTCGAACGAAGACCTTTACGCCGAGCAGTACGTCGTCTACCACCTTCTCAACAGCCCGGGGACGAGGGCAAACGCCACGGTTTCTCGGTCGGACCTGATTTCCTTCGGGCCCTGATTCTCGGCTATACTGGGGGGATGGAAGACCCCCGCCACCCCGGCCTCGACCCCGATGAAACCGCCCGCCTCGGCAGGATTGCCGTCGTGGCGTGGATCAGCATCGCCGCCAACGCGCTGCTGGCCGCCACCAAGATCATTGGCGGGTGGGTTTCGGGGTCTCTTGCCGTCGTGGGCGACGGCATCGACAGCTTCGGCGACATCCTGAGCTCGATGATGACGCTGGTCACCACCCTCATCATCAGCCGGCCCCCGGACGAGCGCTTCCCCTGGGGCCGTCAGCGCGCCGACACCGTCGCCACGAAGTTCCTTGCCTTTGTCGTGTTCTTCTTCGGGGCCCAGCTCTCGTACTCGTCCTTCGTAAGCCTGTGGAACCACGAGCCCCGGGCCATCCCCGGCTTGGTAGCCTTCGTGGTCACCATCATCTCGATCATCGTGAAGGTGGCGCTGGCCTTCCTCCTCTACCGAAGCGGACGCAGCTCGAACTCAGGGATGATGGTCGCCAACGCCAAGAACATGCGCAGCGACGTGGTGATCTCGGTGGTCGTCCTGCTGGGGCTCATCTTCAGCCACATCCTGGGTGTCGGATTCATCGACCTCATCTTCGCCTTCCTCGTGGGCCTGTGGATCATGCGCACGGGCGTCGAGATCTTCATGGACACAAACACCGAGCTCATGGACGGCATGGACGACAAGACGCTGTACTTTCAGGTGTTCGACGCCGTGGCCTCGGTGTCCGGGGCGCTGAACCCCCACCGCACCCGGATCCGCAAGTTCGCCAACTACTACCTGATCGACATCGACATCGAGGTCGACTCGTCGCTGACCGTGGCGGCGGCCCACGTCATCAGCCAGCACGTGGAAGACGCCATCAAGCGGCGGCTCAAGAACGTGTACGACATCATGGTGCACATCGAGCCCGAGGGGAACGTCGAGCACGCCGAGAAGTTCGGCTTGGACCGGCAGAGCTTGTAATAGCCTTAGACTATCAATCCGATAGCAAACATATCTTTTACAAATACTTCACGCACTGTTAGCCTCTGGACCATGGAAAACGACCCTTCGGCCCCCTTCCCCTGGCAGCGGAATCTGCTTGTCGTCTTCGTGGGCTCGCTCACGACGGTCATGGCGATGAGCCTTGTCCTCCCCTTCCTGCCGCTTTACCTTGGCGAGCTGGGCGTCCGGGGCCGCGACGTCGACCTGTGGTCGGGGGTGGCCTACGGCGCCACGCTCTTCTCGGCCGGGCTGGTGGCGCCGCTGTGGGGTTTCCTGGGTGACCGTTTCGGGCGGAAGCCCATGCTTGTGCGTGCCAGCCTGGGCATGGCGGTGGCCATGTCGCTGATGGGCCTGGCCCAGGATCCCTGGCAGCTGGTCGGCCTGCGCCTGCTCACAGGGCTGCTGGGCGGTTACTCCTCGGGTTCGATGATCCTGGTGGCCACACAGACGCCCAAGGAACGGTCGGGCTGGGCGCTGGGCGTGCTCTCGTCGGGCATCATGGCCGGCAACCTGCTGGGTCCCCTCGCCGGCGGCCTCCTGCCTCCCCTGATCGGCATCCGCCTGACCTTCCTTGCTGCGGGTGCGGTGATCTTTGTTTCCTTTTTGGGCACGCTGTTTCTGCTCAAGGGGGAGGGAGGGCGCCGGCGGCCCGTGCGCGAGGCGGGTGAACTCCGGCCGCCCGTTCCCAACAAGCCGCTCCTGGCTGTGATGCTCGTGACGGGCCTGCTCCTGACGGCGGCCAACCTTTCCGTCGAACCCATCTTGGCGGTGTACGTGGCGTCGCTGGGCACGGCTGCGGGCCAGGTCACCACCGTGGCTGGCCTCGCGTTCTCGGCATCGGCCCTCGGCAGCCTGCTGTCGGCTGCGGCTCTGGGAAGGCTTGCCGACAGGGTTGGCCCCAGGAACGTCATGGTCGGGTGCCTCGCGGCGGCCGCCCTGCTCATGGTCCCCCAGGCCCTCGCGACCGCCGGCTGGCAGCTGCTCGTCTGGCGCTTCCTGCTGGGTTGCGCCCTGGGCGGTTTGTTGCCGTGTTTGGCCTCGGTGCTGAGGCACGCGGTTCCCTCGTCCATGGCGGGCCGGATGCTGGGACTTTCGACCTCGGCGCAGTATGCGGGCCAGGTCATCGGCCCGGTGGGGGGCGGTTTCATCGCGGGGTTCGGCGGGGTCCCCCTCGTCCTGGCCATTACGGGCGCCGTCTTGCTGGCCACGGCCGGTCTCAACGTGGCGGTGTCGCGGGCGCGCTCGTGAGCTGTTCCCCGCCGCGGTTCCGGGGTATCGTGGAGGCAACATGGCCCCCCTCTTCCCCGACCGTGCCCCGCCGTGCCTCCAGTGCGCCCATTTCTACGTGACGTTCAATCCGTCGTTTCCCCGGGGGTGCCGGATGTTCGGCCTGCAAACCGCGTCCGTGCCCAGCCACGAAGTCTTTCTGGCAACGGGCCGACACTGCCCAGAATTCAAAGAAAACCCTAAGATCAAGAAATAGCTTTGTTGGCAGAACGGTACTTTGATGTATAATTCCGCCTGGAGGAAGCATGGAGACCATTGAATGGGATATGGAAGAAGCGAACGAGGCCCCGGGTCACCGGACCTTCGGTGAGAATCAGGTGGGGTCCATCACCTTGATGTTGGAGCCCATCGAAGCCGGAAGCCCTATCGGCTGGGTGGCCGAACAGTTCCAGGCTCGGCCCGAGCTGTTTGCTGTCCCCATCGAAAAGGACGGCGGCGTGGTGGGCATGGTCACGCGGGCGCGGATCCTCGAGCGGTCGACCAAGTTCCTCGAAAGCCTTTCGTCGCGGCCGCTGGACCACGACATCAGCCCCCACCGCAGCCTCGATGCCCGCGAGTCGGTCGACAAGGTGGTCTCGCAGCTGTTCGGCGACGACGCCCACGCGCTCACCGAGCTGTTCCTCGTCTACCTCGATGGCGCCTACTACGGCATCACCGACCTGAGGCGCCTGGTGTCCCGGTCGGCCAAGCTCAGGGACCAGGACCTCGCCCGGGCCAAGGAAGTGCAGGAAGGCGCCCTGGCGCGGTCACTGCTGCCGCCCACCCGGTGGAGCCGTTCCAAACTGATCCGAATGGCCTACGGCGTCGGCGGCGACTTCTACCAGGAGATCGCCTGGGCGGACGGCACGTGCTTCCTTGGGTGCTTCGACGTGTCCGGAAAGGGCATCTCAGGCTCGCTGATCACCAGCTCGCTGGCGGGCTTCTTCAGCGCTGTGCGCACGGAGTCGGGTCCAGCGCCCACGCCCGAGGCTTTCTCGCACCGGCTCAACGACTTTCTGAAGGAGATCCTCCCCCTGGGGACCTTCGTCACCGCCGTGTTGTTCGCCCTCCCCGCCCAGCCGGGTGGCTCGGGGGCCCTCAAGATCCTCAACTTCGGCTACGGTCCGGTGTACTACTACGCCAGAAAGGACAACAAGGTGACCGGCAAGGGCCTGCGGCCCAACCTGCCGCCCCTGGGCCTCGACGCCCTGAGCCTCGACGAGGGCAGCACGGTCTCGCTCCCCTTCGAACCCGGGACGAAGGTGTACGTCTTCTCGGACGGTATGGCCGACCTCATGAATCCGTCGGGTATCCGCTACGGAGAGGAGTCGCTCCGGGAATTCCTCTCGCGGACCTACAAGTTCGATTCGGCGGGCTTCTTGGCGCAACTTGTCACCGAGATCGAGACCTGGCAGCAGGAAGCGCCCCAAGCCGACGACATCACCGCATTGTCGATCCAGGCATGACCCGGCCCCGGCGCCGCCTCCGTCTGGTGGCCCTCGACCTCGACGGAACGACACTGAACCCCGACCACGCCCTCACGCCCAAGACCATCGAAGCCATCAGGGCCGTGACGGCCCTCGGGGTTCAGGTGGTCCTGGCCAGCGGGCGGCTGCCCCACTCCATCGTCCCGCTGGCCCGGAAGCTGGGTCTCGAGGGCGTCCACATCGGGCTCAACGGCGGCGTCGCATTCGATTTAGCAGGGAACCTGAGGCACAAGCACCTGCTCAGCCTTGAGCAGTTGACCCTCGCACACAGGTACATGGAGGCCGAGGGGCTGTCCCCCATGGTCTTCGGCGCCGGGGGCCTGTGGGCCTCGCACCATGCCGAAGCCCTGGACTTCCTCCACCGTTCGGGGGAACCCCTGCCCATCCCCTACGATCCGGCGCACCTGGAAGCCATCACCGACCCCGCCAAGATGGTAGTGGTCCTGCCCCCGGGTCCCCGGGACCAAACCATCGCAGGCCACCTTGAGCCGCGGGTGCACGTGGTCCGCTCGGCGCCCCAGTTCCTTGAGATCATGCCCCCCGGGGTGACCAAGGGCGTGGCGCTCACCGAGTACCTGGCCGACTTGGGCATACACAAAGACGAGGTCATGGCCATCGGTGACAGCGAGAACGACTCAAGCCTTCTGGCGGCTGCAGGCTTCGGCGTGGCCATGGGAAACGCCGTCGCCGTCCTGCGGGACCAGGCCGACGCCCTCACGGAGTCGAACCTTGAGGACGGGGTTGCGGGCGCCCTGACCCGTTACGTCCTCGATCTTCGATAGACTATAACGGACATTAGTGGTCAAAATCGGCCATTTTGTCGATTTTCGCAAGAAACTAACATTTTTATTGACAGATTTCGACTCTGGTCCATTGACGTTTATTCTAGACGCAGTACATTGAAGAGGAACCAAGGAGGTTCCCTGTGAACACCATCCATTTCAGCCCGGCCCAGTTTGCCGGTGCCCGTGAAGAGGAACTGCTCCATCACATCGAGGAGCACAAGTACCTCGCCAACCAGAACATCCCCTATGAAATCTCAATGGAAGAAGCCTTCGACTCCTGGAACATGCTCGTGTTCGCCCCCCTGAGCGAGGCCATCGAATCCGAAGACCTCCACCGCGCCTTTCCCGACACGGGCAAGGGCGAGCTCTTCCTGTGGGTGAGCCGCCACTGGCACTACATGAAGCAGAGCACCGGCGAGCAGGTTTCCGTCAGGCAGGCCGTTCTCGATTTCGGCAGCCGTTTCTCTCCCGACGCGGTCACCCGTTTCGGCTTCTTCCTCAAGAGGCTGGCAGCGTGACGGCCCTTCAGCCGAGCCTGGTCGGACGCCGGGCGCTCCGGGGGCTCGCCGAGCGCGCTCTCGACCCCGCCGTGGTCCGGCGGCTGTTTGAAGCCGCCGTGCTGGCGCCGTCGTGCGCCAACAAGCAGCCCTGGCGGTTCGTCGCCATCCAGGAACCCGCTCTCCTCGAACAACTGCGTGACACCTTCACCGAGGGCAACTACTGGGCCAAGAAGGCTCCCCTCATCGTGGCCGCCTGGACCCACCTCGACTACGACATGCGCCTTCCCGAGGGCAGGGACTTCGCCCTTTACGATCTGGGCCAGGCCGTCATGGCCCTTCAGGTTCAGGTCGAGCACGAGGGGCTGATCTCGCACCCGTTCGCAGGGTTCGACGTGGTGAGGGCTTCCAAGCTCCTCGAACTCCCCGAGGGAGCCATCCTTCCTGCGTTGATTTCTGTTTCCTTCGCCGGTTCGGCCGACCACCTGAGCGAAAAGCACCGCGACGGTGAATCTGCGGCCCGAAGCCGCAAGCCCTTGGACGAAGTGGTCAGCTTCCGCTGACGCCATGAGCCTCGGCCCCTGGGGGCCGGGGCTCCTTTCCTTCCCTTCCGATTGCGGTTAAATTCCAGTCCATGCATTCTCTCCACGACAGAAGACACCGAACTTCGACTGTAATCGGCGTTGCCCTTGCGATGTTTCTGGGGGCCCTCGACCAGACCATAGTCTCTACGGCCCTGCCACGGATCGTGAGCCAACTGGGCGGCCTGGACCGCTACACCTGGGTGACCACGGTGTACCTGCTGGTCTCGACCCTCCTGGTCCCGGTCTACGGCAAACTATCGGACATCATGAACCGCAAGACTCTTCAGCTGGGCAGCGTGCTTGTCTTTTTGCTGGGCTCGATGCTGTGCGGGACGGCCCAGGACCTCAATCAGCTCATCGTCTACAGGGGCATTCAGGGTCTGGGCGGCGCGGGGCTCTTTGCCCTGGCGTTCATCATCATCAGCGACCTCTACCCGCCCCGGGAGCGCGGCAAGATCGGCGGGCTGTTCGGAGCCGTCTTCGGCCTGTCGTCGGTGCTGGGTCCGCTCATCGGCGGGCTGCTCACAGACAATGCCGGCGCGTGGCTGCCCCCCGTGGAAGGCTGGCGATGGGTGTTCTACGTCAACCTCCCCATCGGCGCGGCAGCGCTGTGGCTTCTGGCGCGAATGCCGCGCCTCCACCCCCACGACAAGAGCCACAAGCTCGACCTCGTCTCGGCGGCGCTGCTCATCCTTGCGTTCTTTCCGCTCATCCTGGCGCTTCAGCTCGACAAGACCCAGCACGCGTGGACCAGCCCCGAAGTGCTGGGGCTGCTCATCGGCGGCGCGGTCTTCCTCATGCTATGGATAGGCCATTCGCTGAACTTGAGCCGGCACCCTATCCTCGACCTGCGCCTGTTCAAGAACCGGGTTTTCACGACAGGCGTCACGGCGGCGTTCTTCTTCGGATCGTCCTTCTTGTCCATCTTGATCTTCCTGCCGCTGTACATGGTCAACGTTCAAGGCGTGACGGCCATGGAGGCCGGGGCCAGCATCATCCCGCTCACCCTGGGCATCGTCGTGGGCGCGGGCATCGGCGGCCCGCTGGCGACAAGAATGGCCCGGTACAAGGCCATCCTCGTGGTGGCGAGCCTCGTGGCGTTGACGGGCAGCCTGTTGCTGACCACCCTCACGGTGGCCACGCCCTTCTGGTTCATCGTGACGGCCATGTTCCTCACAGGAGTGGGCTTCGGCCCGGCGCAGTCGCTGTACTCGCTGGCCATTCAAAACTCGGTTCCCGTCCAGGAGCTGGGCCAGGCCACGAGCTTCGCCCAGTTCAGCCGGCAGATCGGGTCGGCTACAGGGGCGGCGCTGGCCGGGGCCCTGTTCAGCGCCACCATCGTCGGGGCCATGGGCGGGCACGGCACCACCACCGCCGAAATGCACCGCACCCCCGGCGACGTGCGCACCGAGGTGGGCCGCAGTTTTGACAAGACCATCGGGGACGTCGAAGCTCTGTTTGACCTGAGGGGGGACGAGGCCCGCGCGGCCCTGGCGACGTTTCTCGAGGACCCGAACGTCCCCGCCGAGCTCAAGGACAAGCTGAAGAAGGGCACGCCGGCGATGCAACTCGAGGCGGCTTTCGCCGTGCTGGAGGCCGACCTGGAGAGGCTTGTGAAGGCCGGAGACCGCCGCGGCCTGGAGGCGTTGTTTGCCAGCGACGAGGGCCGTCCCCTCCCCGACGCCAGCCGCGCCGGCATCGAGGCGCTGCTGGCCCAACCGCCCGCCGAGCGTGAGGCAGCCGTCCCCCACCTGCGAGAACGGATGGCCAGAGGTCTGGAAATGGCCATCGAGGGCACCAACCTCATCGCGTCGGCCCGGGTGAAGGCAAGTCTGGAGAAGGCAAGGGACGAGGCGATCGCCGGCATCCTGGGCAAGGTCGCCCGGGCGTTTGCCCAGGCGCTCGTGCCCATCTGGTGGCTCAACGTGGCGCTTCTGGCCCTGCTGACTGCGGCCACCGCCGTGCTCCCCAGCCTGCCCTTGAGGGGCCGCAGGGAACCGGCGGACGCTGCCGCTCCTACTCCGTCGTGACGCTCTTGGCCAGGTTCCGCGGCCTGTCCACGTCGACGCCCAGCTCCACCGCGGTGTAGTAGGCGAACAGCTGAAGTGGAATGAGCGTCAGGAAGGGCGCAAGCAGCTCGTCGGTGCGGGGTACCTTGATCACGTCGTCGGCGAGCGACGCCACCCGCGCGTCGTCGCTGTTGGTCACCGCCAGGATCCGTCCCTGCCGGGCCTTCACCTCCTGCATGTTGCTCAGCACCTTGTCGAGGGTCTCGCCTTCGGTCACGAGGAAAACGCAGGGCGTCCCGGGACCCACGAGCGCCAACGGACCGTGCTTGAGGCCTCCCGAACTGAAGCCCTCGGCGTGGACGTAGCTGATCTCCTTGAGCTTGAGGGCGCCCTCGAGGGCGATGGGGTATTGAATTCCCCGGCCCATGTAGAGAAAGTTCTTGTGAGCGATGTACTTGCGGGCCAGGTTGTGGATGTGGGGCGACTGGCCGAGGGCGATCTCCATGAGCTGGGGCAAGGCCAGCAGGCTGTCGATGAACTCGCGGCCCCGGGCCAGGCTCAGGATGCGCATGCGGCCCAGCAGGAGGGTGAGCAGCGTCATGACCGCCATCTGGCCCAGGAAGCCCTTGGAGCTGGTCACCGAGATCTCGGGGCCCGCATGGATGTACACGCCTCCCTTGCACAGCCGGGCTATGGTTGAACCGACGGCGTTCACGATTCCAAGCACCCGGCCGCCGCGCTGCTGCACCTCTTGCAGGGCCTGAATGGTGTCGGCCGTCTCGCCAGACTGGCTGACGGCAAAGTACAAGGTGTCCTTGTCGACGATGGGGTTGCGGTAGCGGAACTCGCTGGCGTCCTCGGCTTGGGCGGGGATGCGGGCCACGGTCTCGAGGAGGTAGGCGCCCACCTGGGCGGCGAACAGCGCGCTCCCCATGGCCACGAAAACCACACGCTTGACGTCGAGCAGGTCGCGGCTGTCAAGATTCAAGCCTCCCAACTTGGCAGTGCCGAAGTCGCGGAGCAGCCGGCCGCCGTGGCCCAGGGCTCGGCGCAGCGCCTCGGGCTGCTCGAAGATCTCCTTGACGAAGTAATGGGGGAACTCGCCCATGGACGCGGCCTCGGCCGACCAGTTGAGCGCCTCGGCTTCCCGCGCTACGACCTCGTTCTGCAGCGTCTTGGTGACCCATTCGTTCTTGCGGACGATGACCATCTCGCGGTCCTCAAGGAAGGCCGCGTTGCGGGTCGATCCGATGAATGCCGCCGGGTCGGAGGCAAGGAAGATCTCGCCGTCGCCCTGCCCAACCACGAGGGGGCTGCCGTTCTTGGCGCCGATGAGCAGGTCGGGATGGTCGGTGAACACGGCGATGATACCGTAGGTGCCCACCAGGCGCGCCAGGGTGCGCCGCACCGCGTCTTCGGGGGCCTCGGCGGGAAAGGCATCGAGGTAGAACTCGATCAGGTGCGCGATCACCTCGGAGTCTGTCTCGCTCCGGAACGCGTAACCCTTTTCGGCCAGTTCGTGCTTGAGGGCCGTATAATTGTCGATGATGCCGTTGTGGACAATGGCGACCCGCCCCGACGCCGACAGGTGGGGATGGGCGTTGACGTCGTTGACCCGGCCGTGGGTGGCCCAGCGGGTATGGGCAAGACCGCAATGCGCCGCCTGAGCTGGAGGAAGGACGGACTCGAGGCTGGCGATCTTCCCCTCCTTCTTGAACGTCTTGATCTGGTTTCGCCAAAGGTAGGCGATCCCCGAGGAGTCGTAGCCCCTGTACTCGAGCATTTTGAGCCCCTGAAGGAGCACCTCAGCGGCCTTGCGGGGTCCCAGATAGCCTACGATTCCGCACATGTTGATCCTTCCTTTTCGTCTGTCGACGGCTCAGCCGTAGATGATCCTTCGGATTTGCCTCTCGCTCGGGGTCTCGACACGAAACCGCCGCCGGGGAACTTCTTCGCGAAGCCGCCTGAAGATTTCCTCGTTGCGCAACCCCTGAGCCTGGTAGCGCAGGTGCGCGCGAACGACGAATTCGCGGACGGTGGGCTCGGTGAGGGCCAGGAACTCCTCGCCGAGGCGGCGGACGAGGGTTTCGTCGAGCGAATAGGTCTGGGCCAGGTGCCGGACCCAGGCGTCGTCAAGCAGTTCCACGTTGGGCATGCCCCTATCTTCGACATTTCAGGACGAAGGACAAGACAATGACGGACAATTTGCCCTTTTCCGGGCAGATTGTGGTGCTATTTTTGTATCTTGAGGAGGATACTGCCTATCCTGAAGGTGCGGCGCAGTTCTTCCGATAAGACTTTCATGGACTTCCGCCGGCTACGCCTCCTTCCTCTTCTTGTTTTGCTGTGGCAATGCGCCACCCCCCCCGCTCCCCGCGCCCCCGCGCCCATCCAGCCGCCTCCCAAGCAGGCCGGACCCGACGACGACCACCGTTCGGTGAGCCGCGAGGAGTTCCAGGCCAGCGGGTGGAAGGCGCTCCCAAGAGTCGCCTCGTGGAAGGTTCTGCCCGACGGGGCCTCGGTCACCCTGGCCGATGGCCGCGAGGTGACTCTCACCTTCGTCGGGCCCGCCGTGGTCCGCTGGTGGGTGCCGGCCGCCCCGGGCGAAACCGCCCTGTCGCCGGCAGCCGTCTACCCCGCCACGCCGGTCGCCGGCGTGAAGGTAAGAGAGACCGACGGGACGGTCTACCTCGACACCCCTGGACTGGGAGTGCGTTTGTCGCTTGCCGACCTGTCGTGGAAGCTGGTCCAGGGCGATGCAACTGTGGTGCACACCGTGGGCGGGCCCCGGGTTGCGGGGAGGCGCCTCGTCCAGGCCCTCGCGGCCGAGGATGCGGTCCGCTGGCAGGGTCCCGGCCTCGAAGCTGGGCGCACGGCCGCCAAGTCATGGGTCGATGCGAATCCGCAGCCCGACGGCAGCGGCCCGTTCGCGGTGCCTGCGGTGTATGGCGCGGGAGGGGCTCTCCCCTTCATCGCGGCCCTCGACAGCTCGTACCAATGCTACACGCGGGTCTCGGACACCGAGGCCTCCCTGGGTGCCCTCAACGGCGGCCTGGACCTCCTGGTCGCTGCGTCGCCCCGGGCGTCCGGCGTCCTCGAGGCCTTCACAGCGCTGACAGGCCGCCCGGAACCGCCGCCCCTCTGGGCCCACGGCACCGCCTTGACCGTTCCGACCGCAGAAACCGGCGCCTTTGTGCGGGCGGCCCTCCTGCCGATTCAAACCGCCGTCGGTCCTCTTGCCCCGCGCAGACCGACCTTCGAGACCGTCGTCACTGGTCACGACGCGTTCCCTCTCCCCGACCTCACCCGCACCGACAGCGCCGCGACCTGGTCCGAGGCTCAGGGCCTCAACGCAGTGCCGCCCGGCGCCGGTGTGGCGTTTGGCCCCATGCCCGGGCGGCAGGACTGGAACACGAGCTTCGACGAAGGCGGCCTGGGCTCACCCCTGGCCCGGATGAACAACCGCCTGCCCGTCCTCGAGGCGAGGGTTGCCGCCGGCGTGCAGGCGGCCCGGGCGCCGGGACTCAGGCCGCTTGTGCTCGCCGGTTCGGCCGCGCTGGGGTCGGTTCGCTGGACTCTGCCCCAAATCGCCGTGACGGTGGGGGACGAGTCGGCGTTGCCCCGGGTCCTGGGGCTCGCCGAGACCGGCATGGGCACGCCGGCCGTCAGACTTGACCTGACGCCGCTGGCGGCCAAGTCCACCAGGAACGTGGCCTTCCAGGCCCTGCTGTCTTGGCTGATGGCCCCCGTGCTGACCCTCGATTGGGGTCCCGACCCCGCAGCCTTCTGGAACGGTCTGGCCGAGCCCGACCAGAGGCGGCTCAAGGCCATCCTCGACCGCCGGTCGCAGTTCAAGCCGCTGTTCGCCCAGCTTGCCCGCCAAGCCGCCGCCGGCCGGTCCGCGTGGACCCCCGTTTGGTTTGCGGCCCCGGCCGACCCCAAGGCCCTGGCGGCCGACGACGAGTTCCTGGTGGGGGATTCGCTTCTGGCCGCGCCCGTGTCGGGCAACGCGACGGGCCGCCAGGTCTACCTTCCCGGGCCTGGCGTCTGGTTCGATTTCTGGTCGGGTGAGGAGTTTGGCGGCGGCAAGACGTACTCCGTCGACGCCTACGCCGACAAGCCCCTGCTGTTCGTGCGCGCCGGATCCTTCGTCCCCGTGAGGGAGCCCGAAGCCTTCGACGGCAAGGACGTCTACAACCCGCTTACGGTGCACGTGTTCCCCGCCGATCGCGGCGAGGGCTCCTACTACAGGGACGACGGCGTCACCACTGCGTGGAAGAGCGGCGGCGCGTGGGAAACCCGCCTCACCTACGACTCAACCCAGAACTCGATGACCCTTGAACACGAAGCCGTGACCACCACGGGACTGCTGAAGCCCGACCCGTACCTGATGTACAGGCTGCACAATGTGTTTCGCCCCAAGGCAGTGAAGATCGACGGCAAGGCCATCCCCCTTTTTGGCGACAGCTGGGGCATCACCGACACCGACCGCAGCGCAGCGTGGTACGAGAGCGACCACACCCTGCTGATCAAGACGTTCAGGCCCGAGCGGGAGCAGGCGATAGACATCAGCTTCTAAGGGGGGCGCCAGACACGGGCTACAACACAGCCTGCAACACGTATTCAACCACGGGAGCCTGCGGCTCAACGGAGCAGCGGAGGGGAGGAAAGCAAGGGGTCCCGAAGAAACGGGGAACGGAATCATCGTTACCTTCCCCACATCTTCCTCTTCTCCGCTCTCCTCCGTGCCTCCGTTCCTCCGTGGTTAAAAGTGCGTCTATGACCCGTGAAGCCGCCGCCAGAACACGATTGAACCACGGGAGCCTTCGGCTCAACGGAGCAACGGAGGGGGAGGAAAGCAAGGGGTCCCGAAGAAGCGGGGCACGGAATCATCGTTCCCTTCCCCGCATCTTCCTCTTCTCCGCTCTCCTCCGTCCCTCCGTTCCTCCGTGGTTAATAACGTGTATAAGCTCCAAAAACGCCCTGCCCCCAGAACGGGCTACAACACAGCCTGCAACACGTATTCAACCACGGGAGCCTTCGGCTCAACGGAGCAACGGAAGGGGAGGAAAGCAAGGGGTCCCGAAGAAGCGGGGCACGGAATCATCGTTCCCTTCCCCACATCTTCCTCTTCTCCGCTCTCCTCCGTCCCTCCGTCCTCCGTGGTTAATTTACGTCTATGGTGCCCGCCTAGAGGCCCGCGTCAGTGCGGCAACCGAGGCTTCAACAACCCATACAAGAACGCCCCCGCCAGTGCCCCCGCGAGGATGGCCAGCGCCGTCCACGTTCCCGTGCCGATGAGCGCGTAGATGGGGCCCGGGCACGCGGCGGTGAAGTACCAGCCCACGCCGAAGAGCAGGCCGCCGGCGACGATGCCCGTCTGGAAGGGTCTCTTCTTGAACTCCATGGGCTGACCGGAAACGTCGGTCTTCGACTTCCGGAGCGCCCGGACAACCAGCATGCTGACCACACCCGTGACGACGGCGGCGCCGATGACGAGGAACATGTGGGGTTCCTGATAGGCGAACATCCGCCTCACCCGGATCACCGAGATGACCTGGGCCTTGGTCAGCACCACGCCGAAGCCGACGCCCAGCAGCAGCCAAGCGGGGAACTTCCACCAGGGGGTTTTCACACTCATGGGACGAGTCCTCCAAAGACGAAACGGTCGACAAGGCTTGCGGCCGTACCGCCGATCACGAAGCAAGCCGAGGCGACTACGCTCGACAAGCTCAGGTTTGAAATGCCCGAAATTGTGTGGCCCGAGGTGCAGCCGTCGGCCCAGCGGGTGCCGAAGCCCACGGCCAAGCCGCCGGCGAACAGCCCGAGCAGGCCCAATCCGGTGAGATTGCCCGCCAACAGGAGGGGAACCCCGGCTCCACCCAGTCCGAACTGGACGAGGGTGCCGCCCAAAAGGATGCCGACGACAAACAGGATCTGCCAGAGCCCGTCCTTGAGCACGTTGTAATTGAAGTAGCTCACGGCCTTGGCCCCGGGCAGGACTGCGCAGGCGTGGCGGAAGGAACTGGAAACACCTGGCTCCTTTCCGGTCAGCAGCAGCATCGCGGGCACGAACAGTCCCAGAAGCGGCCCCGCAATGTACCAGGGCAGCGGATCGGTGATGGGAACAGTGGGGTCCATAACACCTCCTCAAGTGATTAGATCAACTTAGTCCGTTTTGCTTGAATTGGCAAGGGCGGAGCCGTAGAATGAATTCATGACAGAAGCGGTTGAGGAATTTGCCGTCCACCGGTTCGTCCGGGACCTGTTCGAAGACCTCAACCTCACCCTCCCCGCGCTGGGTTGTGCCTTCGAGGGCACGGTGCCGTGGAGTTCCTTGACGGGGCGAGGTTCATTGCAGTCGCTGAGGAACAAGCTGTTTCTGTACTTCGCCGACCTGGCGACGAAATCGGCGACCCTGTCGGTGACGTGCCGGCCCTCGGTGCAGGGTTCCGAGCTGGGGTTGGACTTCGTTTGCGTTCCCTTCGTGGCGCGTTGGACCAGCCTCCCCGCCTGGGACAGCACGCTCTTCCACGCGCTGCCTGACGGCAGCGGGTTCGGGATCGTCGTGTCGCTGGGGGCGCCGCCGGACCTGGGGCCTCCGGTGAACTGGCAGCGGCTTGCCGAACTGTACGAGGGCGCGGCCCCTGGGCGCCAGATGCTCGACCAGTTCGTCGTCAGGTCGGCCGTGCTGGTCGGCGAGCTCGAGAAGGCAATCGGGGCCGGAGACGCCAACAGGGTCTTCAGGGCTGCCCACACGCTCAAGGGTTCGTCCCGCGGCGTCGCGGCCCTGCCCCTGGCCGACGCGGCGCTTCAGCTCGAGATGCTGGGCCGACGCGGCGAGCTGAGCACCGCCGCAGACCTTTACAAGGCCTTCAAGGTTGCCTACGATGACTTCGTCGCCACGGTGCGCAGGGGTCCTTAGTGGGAGCGATGCTTTTCATCAGCCTCCTCGTCCTGGCGGGGTCGGTGTGGACGTCGCGGTGGGCGCGTCAGGAGGCGGCCAAGGCGCAAGCCGTCTCTTTGGCCGCGGAGTTGCCGCTGTCGCAGCTGGCCGAGGACGCGGCTTCGGTGGCCAAGGAGATGGGAGCTGGCTCCTTCCGGCAGGAGGTCAAGATCCGGGGCACCATCGCCTGCGACTCGCCCCTGGTCGCCGAACTGTCGCACACCCCCTGCGTTTCGTACCGGTTTTCTGTAACCAGGGACTACGAAGAGGTTCTTTGGGAGGTAGGCCCCCGGGGCAGCAGCCACCAGCGCCTCCAGAGGAAGAGCGAGGTGGTCGCTTCCAACCAGGCCGACGTTGCGTTCTGGCTGGACGACGGCACCGCGAGAATCCTTGTTCACCCCGAGCACGCCAAGATCGAGTGGATCAAGACCCACGCCAGCTTTCAGCAGGCGCCGGGTCCTGGCCTGAACGTCGGGTCGCTTGTGATGAACTGGGGGCCGCGCGGGGGCGGGACCATCGGGTACCGCTACGAGGAATTCAGTCTTCCCGTCGGCCAAGAAGTCACCGTGGTCGCCGAAGCCGGGGACGCCGGAGGCCAGCTGGCCCTCCGGGCCCCCGAGGACGAGGGGGCTCCCTTCCTGGTGAGCCCCGATTCGCTTAGGGGGGTGACCAAGGGCGCCCAGCTCCTTCCTTCGGTGCTCAGGGGCGTTTCTATTGGCCTGGCCGCAGTGGCGGTCCTGATCTTTTTGTTGGGAGTCCTCCGTTGAATCGAGCCATGCTTCTGCTGTTGTCCTTTGCGGCTATGCCGCTGTGGGCCGCCACCTCATCCGACGACGTCCTGAAGGTGAACTTCGGAGCCTCGACGGTGCAGACCGACCCGGCCAAGGGACAAACCGCCCTCGAGGCCCAGGTGCTGACCGCCCTCTACGAGGGCCTGGTCACCTACGACCCGCTGTCGTTGCGGCCCATTCCGGGCGCGGCCCAGTCGTGGGCGTTTTCCGACGACGGCCTGACCCTTACCTTCAACCTTCGGCCCAACCTCGCCTACGAAGACGGCTCGCCGCTGACCGCGAAAGACTTCCGCGACAGCTGGATCCGCATCCTTGACCCGGCAACCAACGCGCCGTTCGCGTCGCTGCTCGACCCCATCCTGGGCGCCCAGGCGTGGCGCGAGGGCAAGCTTCACGACGCGTCCAAGCTCGGCATCCAGGCTCCCGACGACAACACCTTGGTTCTGACCCTCGCCGAACGCGCCCCCCACCTTGTGGCCGTGTTGTGCCACTACGCCTTTGTTCCCGTCCAAGCCGCGTGGAGGGCCTCGGCCCAGAATACGCCGCCCCCGGCCAACGGCCCCTTCCGCCTTGCCAAGGTCGAAGAACACCACTGGGTGCTTGAGCGCAACCCCAAATACTGGGACGTGGCCAACGTGGCCCTCGCCGGTCTGGACTTCCAGTTCAGCGACGACGCCCCGGCCGTGACCAAGGCCTTCAAGGAAGGGGCGTTCGACTGGGTCGCCGACGGCATCGACGGCTCGGCCACCTTGGGCAGCCGCTACTTCAGCGCCAACGCCGTGTTCGGCACAAGCTTCTTCTACTTCAAGACCGCCAAGGCCCCGTGGACCGACGCCCGTGTCCGCCAGGCACTCATCCTTCTCCTCCCCCTCGAGGACATGCGCAAGCCCTACCTTCAGCCCACGTCGGTGCTGATTCCCCAGTTCCAAGGGTACCCCAAGGTCGAGGGCATTGAGCACGGCGACCACGACAAGGCGCTGGCGCTGCTGGCCGACGCCGGGTTCCCGGGGGGCAAGGGACTTCCTCCGCTGACAGTGGCCCTCCCCGATGATCCGGCCAACAACGCGTTTGTCGATACCTTCCGGCAGGCCTGGAAGGAGATCGGCCTCGAGGTGAAGCACGAGGTGGTCCAGGGCAACTACTACGACCAACTGGCCTCCCTCGACCACACCATAGGGTACTTCAGCTGGATCGGCGACTTCCTCGACCCTGTGACCTTCCTCGTCCTGTGGAAGGGAGGCAGCAGCCTCAACTCGTTCTCGTTCGCCGACCCCGCCTACGACGCCCTGCTCACCCAGGCGGCGTCACAGAAGCCCGACGAACGCCTCAAGACCCTGGCCCAGGCCGAAACCTACCTCCTCCAAAACGGCCTGCTGATCCCGCTGAGCCACACGCCAAGCTTCAACTTGATCGACCGCGACGAGATTGGGGGGTGGTACGCGAACGCCCTCGACATCCACCCGTTCAAGAATCTTTACAGAAAGGCCGCCAAACCGGTGAAGGACCTTGTCAGGTTTGACCTCCCCTGATTTTTATGCTATCTTCCGCGCATGCCTGAGGACAAGTCAGCCGTCAACGCGGCCGCTCCCTTTCAAGTCAATCAAAAGGTGGTCTACCCCCTGCAAGGTGTAGGCCAGATCATGGCGATCACCGAACGGGCGTTCAAGGGCAAGCCCACTCAGTACTACCAGATCTTCCTTCCTGTGACCGATATGACAGTGATGATCCCCGTGGCCAAGGCCGTCGAGATCGGAATCCGAAGCATCGTGCCCAAGGAAAAGGCCCAAGAGGCGTTCAACATTATCGCCAGCGATTTCGAGCCGGTGACAGCCGACTGGAAGATGCGCTATCAGATGAACCTAGACCACCTCAAGAGCGGCGATATTACCGACATCGCGCTGGTGGTCCGCAACCTCTACCATCGCTCCAAGGTGAAAGAGCTGCCCATCCTGGAGCGCAAGCTCTACGACAGCGCCATGAAGCTGCTCATCGATGAAATCGCGTTCTCCCTCGACATCCCCGTGGCCGAGGTTGAGTCCATCGTTCACGAACGGCTGGAACCTCTGGGCAAGATCGCCGTCGGCGCCGAACCCGACGCCGAGGAAGACGACGTCGAACCCGAGCCTGAAGAGGAAGAGGAAGAAGACGAATAGAGACTGGGAAGCAGTCTTCGCGGTCCTTCGGTCGCAGGCCTCTGCCCAACCCTCGCCGTCGCTCAACGTTCTGACCGACGGCGGTTCGACCCCCTGGCAAATTCTTGTCTCGACAATTCTCTCGCTGCGCACCCGAGACGCAGTCACGCTCTCGGCCAGCCGACGCCTGTTTGCCGTGGCTCCCGACCTGGCCTCGATGCGGGCCCTGAGCGCCGAAGCCGTCGAGCAGCTTATCTTTCCCGCTGGTTTCTACCGTACCAAGGCCGCGCAGCTTCGTGCCATCGCCCGCCTCCTTGCCGAGAAGGACGAGGTACCCCGCACCAGAGACGGACTGCTGGCCCTGCCCGGCGTGGGGCGCAAGACAGCCAACCTTGTGCTGAACCTGGCCTTTGGCCTGGACGCCATCTGCGTCGACACCCACGTCCACCGCATTCCCAACCGCCTGGGCTGGATCGACACCAAGACGCCCGAGCAGTCCGAGGCGGCCCTCGAGGCCCTGTGGCCGCGCCAGCACTGGATCGAGGCCAACGGCCTGCTTGTGAGTTTCGGCCAAAGCGTATGCACTCCCCTCAGTCCCCGCTGCTCGCTCTGCCCTTTTCGGCCGGACTGCGAACAGCGGGGAGTGCGGAAGGCCCGGTGACCCTTACTCCTGAACGATGAGCAGAGTCTTGGTGTCGAGCACCAGGTGCATGTCCTTGGGAGACTGCCCGTGGTCTTTCACAAGCTCCAGGTGCACTTTCCCGTCTTCCTTGTGATGACGGAGGTTGACCAGCACGTCGATGCCCGTCAGGTACCCGTCCAACAAGGTCGGGACGGGGCTCCCGGCGGTCTCACCTTCCTGGTCGAGCGAGACGCTGAACCAGAGTTCCAGGCCCTCGGCCTTGGCGAAATCCCGGAACTGCTGAAGGTCGGTGGCCTTCGCGTGACTGAAATCAAACTCATCGACCACGATCAGGTCGGCGGGAAAGCCGCCGGCCTTGATCCGCGCGCGGATGCTGTCGAGGACGTGGGCGGTGGTCGTCGCTTTCTGGTCAAAGTTCATGACCGTTCGCCGCGAAGCGATCTCGTCGTGCACGGCCATGGCGCCGGAGAGGTTCTTGATTTTCGAGATCTCGGTGAAGATCTCTTCGTAGTAGTCGAGAATGTGGAGGGTTCGGTTGGCAAAGCTCACGTGAATCACGTGCTTGCCCTGCAATAACTTGTCTGTAGCGATATGGACAAGTGCGGAGGTCTTTCCCACCCCGTGGCGGGCCGCCAGAACCCCCACGTTTCCCTTGCCGACGCCACCGTTCATGGAAGCATCGAGGATGCGCAGGGGGCTCTGCTTGATCAGCTCTGACTTAACCATCGGACTCCTCTCCTTTTCGGCGGGAAGACCGATGGTCGTTGCCAGGGATCTTCCCTCGCGATCATGTATGTATCTACATTCTCGCTCAGGATCCCCCTGCCGTCCAGCCTCAATTCCTCTGAGTCTTGCGCTTTTCCTCGTAGTCCTTCTTGAGCTGCGAGGCCACGCTCTCGGGCACCTTGGTGTACTTCTCGAACTCCATGGTGAACTCGGCCTTGCCCTGGCTCATCGAACGCAGAACTGTCGAGTAACCGAACATTTCCGACAGCGGAACCTCGGCGATCACCGAACAGAACTGGCCGTCTTCGGTGGACGACACGATAACGCCGCGCCTCTGGTTGATCGACCCGAAGATGTTGCCCTGGAACTCGGTGGGGCCTTCGACGGCGACCTTCATGATGGGCTCGAGGATGATGGGCTTGGCCTTCTGGTACGATTCGCGGAAGGCCATGAGCGCCGCCGTGCTGAACGCCATGTCGGAGGAGTCGACGGGGTGAGAGGCGCCGTCGTTGATGACCGCGCGCACGCCCACGACGGGGAAGCCGATGAGCGTCCCCTTCTTCACGGCTTCCTTGAAGCCCTTGTCGCAGCTGGGGATGAACTCGTTGGGGATGGCCCCGCCCTTCACCATGTTCACGAACTCGTAGTCGCCCTCGGTGTAGGGCTCAAAGTAACCGCCGATCTTGGCGTACTGGCCCGAACCGCCGGTCTGCTTCTTATGCACGTAGGTGAACTCGGCCTTCTCGGAGATGGCCTCGCGGTAGGCGACCTGGGGCATGCCCGTGGTGACCTCGGCCTTGTACTCGCGCTTCATGCGCTCGATGTAGACCTCGAGGTGAAGCTCGCCCATGCCCTGGATGATGGTCTCGTTAGACTCGGGGTCGACGAAGGTCCGGAACGTGGGGTCTTCCTTGGTGAAGCGGTTGAGCGCCTTGGCCATGTTGTCGCCCGACTTCTTGTCGATGGGCTTGATCGAAAGCGAGATGACCGCGGCCGGCACGAACATCGAGGTCATGGTGTAGTCCAGGCTGTCGTCGCAGAACGTGTCGCCCGAGGCGCACTCGATGCCGAACAGGGCTGCAATGTCGCCGGCGCCAGCGTAGTCGATGTCTTCCATGTGGTTGGAGTGCATCTTGATCAGGCGGCCGATCTTGAAGCGCTTCTGCGTCCGCATGTTGCGCAGTTCCTGGCCCTTCTTGACTTCGCCCTGGTAGACGCGCACGTAGGTGAGCTGGCCGTACTGGCCGTCGTCGAGCTTGAACGCCAGCGCCACGGTGGGCTTGTCATCGACGCACTCGAGGGCGACCTTCTCTTCGGCCTTGCTCTGGTCGAGGGCCCAGTTAGCCTTCTCGGTGGGAGCGGGCAGGTAGTCGCTCACGCCGTCGAGCAGGACCTGCACGCCCTTGTTCTTATACGCCGAGCCAACAAACACAGGGGTCAGCTCACGGCTGATGGTGCCCTTGCGGATAGCAGCCTTGATCAGGTCGACCGGGGGTTCTTTACCGTCGAGGTGGAGCTCCATGAGCTCGTCGTTGAACATCGACAGCTCCTCGAGCATCTTCTCGCGCCATTCCTTGAACTGAGCCTCGTATTCGGCGGGGATGGGCAGGCGCTTGATGTCGGTGCCGTCTTCGCCCTCGAAGTACACTGCCTGGCTGTTGACCAGGTCGATGACGCCCTCGAACTTGTCTTCGAGACCGATGGGAAGGGTGACGAACACGGCATTGTGGCCGAGCTTCTCTTTGAGCTGCTCTTTGACGCGGAACGGGTTGGCACCCGTGCGGTCGGCCTTGTTGATGAAGGCAAGGCGGGGCACGTCGTAGCGCTTCATCTGGCGGTCGACGGTGATCGACTGCGACTGAACGCCGGCCACCGAGCAGAGGACGAGGATGGCGCCGTCGAGAACCCGGAGCGAGCGTTCAACCTCGATGGTGAAGTCGACGTGGCCGGGGGTGTCGATGATGTTGATGAACTTATCGTTCCACTGCACGCTCGTGGCGGCCGACTGAATCGTGATGCCGCGTTCGCGTTCGAGCTCCATGGAGTCCATGGTGGCGCCAACGCCGTCTTTGCCCTTGACCTCGTGGATCGCGTGGATACGGCCGCAATAGAACAGGATGCGTTCGGTCAGCGTCGTCTTGCCCGAGTCGATGTGGGCGCTGATGCCAATGTTGCGCATTTTCTCAACGGGAACCTTCATACCAAAAAAACCTCTCTCTGCAAATTGCACGTAAGTATAGAAAAAGAAACCTCCTTGAACAAGGTCAAGGAGGTTCTGAACTTGATGAAATTCCTGTGATTATTTCTTCTTGGGCAGGGACAGCAGTAGCCGATCAAAGGCCTTGAACGGCCTTTTCGGGTCATTGAGCTTGAGCAGCGTCCCGCGCCAGCCTTCGGTGCCGAGCTCCAGCGTAACGGTTCCCAGCTCCGAGTTGTTGAACCCGTCGCGCACTTGCGCAACGTTGGGAGCCTGTATTTTCTTGGCGGCAGGCGGCGCCGAAGTCGAGTTGGCGGCGGCTTGCTCGGCGGCGGTAGCTGCGGCGGCCGCTGCTGCGATCGCGTCCGACAGTGCCTTGGCCCGGTCGGGCTTGAGCACGACAACGAGGTCGGTAGTGTCCCCGGCGTCGGCAAGAACCCCATCCTCCCTGAGCAGGGCCACGTACGAATCGACGGCCCCCGTCCAGCGGGCCAGGGTACGTTGAGCCTTGTCCCTTTCGGCGGCCTCGGCCGCCTCCTTGGCTTGTCGGTCGGCCTTCTCGGCGGCCAGCTCGTCGCGCGAGTTTTGGAGGTCGGTCTGGAGAGAAGCGATGGTCGCGTCCCTCTGGGCAATCACGGCGTCGAGGTTGGTCAACGACGTGGCCAGGGGCGCCAGGTAGCCGTCGTACCCCGAAAGCGAGTCGGCGATGGCGTTGTCGAGGGAGTTGATCAGAGGAGGAACCGAGTTCTCGTAGGGAATCTGTTTGAGGCGGGCCAGCAGTTGGTGGGTCCTGTCGACCCGGGCCGCCAAGGTAGCTTGCAGGTCGGCCGAGAGGAGATTGGCCGTCGCGATGCGGTCGGGCAAGGTGAGCGCCGGGTAGGTTGCCGGCTTGGTGCCCGAGGCCGTCAGCAGGGCCACGAGGGCCGGGTCGCTGATCATGGGGTTGTACTTGAGGATGAGCTTGCGGATGTCGTCGGCATGCTTCTCCTTAAGAGCCGTGACCAAGTCGTCGCGCTCCTTCTTGAGCCGGGCCACCGTGACGGCGGTCGCGTCGACCTGACTTTGGAGTCGGGCCTCGTAGTCGTTGGTCAACTTCTGCTTCTCGAGGTCGAACAGGCGCTGCTGGCTGTCGAGGACCTGCTGGTTCTTCTTGTTGAGCTGGCCGATCCTGTCGTCGTAACTGTCGATCTTCTTCTGGATGTCGGCCGCTTGGTCTTTGAGGGGCTTGAGCGCGGCCGCAAGCGAGGCCTTCTCGGCGGCGACCTTCCGGGCCGTATCGGCCTGGATGGCCTTGGCCTGGGCGCCCGTGGCGTCGTTCACCGACGCGATGTCGGCCCGGGAATTCCCGGACTGCTGCAGGGCCGCCACCTTGGCGTTCGAGGTCTGCGTTAAGTCGTCGATCTGTGCCTGCACGGTCTCGAGGTCTTTCTTGTTCTTGCGCGCCGTGTCGAAGATCTCCTTTAGCTTCAGGTCGTCGAACGACCCGATGCTGACCGAGGACTTCTGACTCGCCTGGTCGGTGAACTGCGAGGCCACCCACGCTCCGATCCCCAGGAGCACCAGGAAAATGGCGACGGAGAGGGGAATGAGGAGGCTGCGGTTTTTCTTGGTCTTGGCGAACTCGCCCTCGAGGTCGAAGGCCTTCCCGATCGCCTCGTCCCGGTTAAGGGGCTGGTTGAGGAATCGGTCTCTCGTCCCTTGGACGAGGTCGGTTACTTGCTTGTCATGGTCCATATACCGTTCCAGTTCGCCGGGACAGAGGCGCCCGCGAGTCGTTCCACAAAGATTTCCGCTTGGGGCACCTTGCTAGCCAAGAAGTCGCGTTCGGCCTCGGGCCAGCGACCTTCGTAGTAGGCGGCGAGCGCCCTGGAGAACAGGCTCAGCGACGCCTTGAGGGGCCCGTCGACCTGGGTCTGCTTGACCGGCCAGTAGATCCGCTTGCCTACAGTCTTGCCCTTGACCTGCACCTGGTCGATTTCGACAAAGAGGTACTCCTGGGTTTCAGAAGTTACTTCAAGCATCACCGATTCCGACACGATCACCGGCACCTTGTACACCCGGGTCAGGCCCTCAAGCCGCGACGCCGAGTTGACGTTGTCGCCGATGACCGTATTGGTCATGCGAACGTAGGAGCCGATGTTGCCGTAAAACACCTCGCCGCTGTCGATGCCCACGCCGACTTCGATCATGACGGCCTTGAACACCTTCTCTTCCTCGGCACTCAGGCGCCCGTTCTCGGCCAGAATCTCCTCGCGCCTCTTGAGCATCACGGTGCGCAGGTGGCCTGCCACCTCTTGGATCTCGTAGGCAGCGACCACGGCCTTGTACGCCCGCTGGTCCCTGGCGCCCTCGATGGTGCCGAATACGGCAAGCAGGGCGTCGCCGATGATGGAGCCGACGATGCCGTCCCGGGCCTGGATCTGCCGGATGGCCTGGTCGTAGTGAAGGTTGAGCAGCTTGATGATGTCGTTGCCCAGGGTCTCGGTCATGTAGGTGAAACCCTTGATGTCGGTGAACAGGATGGTCAGATCCTGCTTCGTCCCCTCGAGGCGGATGTCGCGCTCCTTGTAGGCGCGGCTGGCGACGTCCTGGGTGACGAACTTGCGGAAGATGTTCATCAGGTTGTGCACCGTGGAGGAAAGCTGGTTAAACGACAACCCCAGGTAGGTGATGTCGTCGTTGGGGGCCCCTTCCATGTTGATGATGCCCAGTTCCTGGCTTTCCTGCATTTTCATGAGTTCTGCGGTGATTCGATCGACAAACCGGAACTGGTGGCGCAACAGGTAGATCGCCAGGATGGAGGTCAGCGCCGTGATCAGTAGAATCAGGAGCGAGACCGTGCCGAAGATCTTCCAGCTTTCCGCGAAGAAGAGGTCCTTGTCCTCGGCCCTCACCAGGTACGCCTTCCAGTCGGGCTGGTACTTATAGTAACCGAAGAAGGGGCGGCCGTTGAGATCGAAGTCTACGGGCCCTTCCTCGACGCCGGCCGCCCGGTCCGAGACCAGCTTGGCCAGGGCTTTGGTGTCGGTGAAAGACTGCGCGGTCATGTTGAGCGACGAGAAGTAGAGAAACGTCCCGTCCTCCTCGACCCCGAAGGCCGACGAGTTGGGCCGCGAGAGCACCTGGGCCGCCGATTGGGTCAGGGTGTCGCGGCTGGACTTTAGGTTCTGTTCAAACGTGAACACCTGGTACTGGTTGCCTGCGGTGACGAAGTTCTCCTTGAGCTCCTTGACCAGCAACTGGTTCATCAGCTTGACCTGTTCGGAACGGCCCAGGATGAGCGTGATGTAGTTGGTGGCCAAGTTCGACGCCAGGAGGAAGAACAAGAAGAGGACGACGATCTTGCCGTAAAGGGGGACAACGCGGGTTGTCCCTACCTTACGGAATGAAAAAAGACTGTTTTTGCTGGACATTTCGATCCTCGGCCTAAGGTTAGCACGGGAGGGAGCCGAACACAAAGGGTTTTACAATGAGAATTTCGTATCTTTTCTGCCTAGACAACCCTCACATCGACAACTTTCTTGACTAAAGGAGTCACGATTTCTTGAAGTGCGTCAACGGTTACATCCTGAACTTTCATGGTGAGCAGGGTTTGCGAGGCGTCCTCCCCGAGGAAGGTCCCCAGGGCGACAATGTTGCCTCCCATGGCCGATACCGCTCCCGAGAGCTTGGCAAGCTCGCCGCGTTCCTCGGGGACGACGAGGGTGATGCGCACCCCTTTCTGGCGGGACGCGAACATTTCGAGGAAGACCTTGAACACGTCGGACTCGGTGATGATGCCCACCAGCTTCCCGGCCCTCAGGACGGGCAGGCCGCCGATGTTGTTGTCGACCATGATCCGGGCGGCTTCCTCGATGGCCGTGTCCTCATCGACGGTCACAAGTTCATTGGTCATGACCTCGTCGACCTTCAGCTTGGACAGCAGGTAGCTCATCTCGTAGACGTCGAGGGTCGTCGCCGGCGAGGGGGTTGCGTACAGGAGGTCCTTTTCGGTCACGATGCCCTTGAGTCGGAGTTCCTTGTCCACCACCGGGAACCGGTGGACCTTCTCCTTGCGCATGGTGTATTGAGCTTCAGACACCGGGGTGTCGGGGTGAACGGTGATGGGATTTCGTGTCATGCGTTGTCCAACCGTCATGGGGCGCCTCCTTAATGTACAGTTCAAGTCTAACGCCGAGCGGCGCCGAGAACAACAGGAAAGTTCTCCATCGGAGACCGCAGGCCCCCTTTCCTTGGAGCTCTGTCCGAGGTATCCTCGTCGTTACGGGGCGCGTATGAACGATGTCGGAAAAGAGCTGATCCGTCTGCAGATCGCGGACACCTGGGGCTTCAACGTCGAGACCCTGAAGGCGCTGTTGAAGGTGCTCGACGCCGACCCGCCCGAGCACTTCTGGTTCCACAGCCCCAGCCCCGTGGTCGCGTACTTCAACCCCACGAAAAGCGATGACTTGAAGAAACGCGTCCTTCCGGGGGTGATCCGGGTGCTTCAGAAAAGCCGCACTGTCCTAGAGCACAGCCGGGTCACCGTCTGCCTCGACCGCTTCAAGATCGACGGCGCGCTGGTGACCGGCAACGGAGCCCCCGATTCCCTGGTGTACGAGCAGAACGAACCCGCGAAGGGCTAGTGTCCTGTCCCATAGATTCGTTCGCATAATCGGTGGACCTTGGCAAGGATCGATTCTGTTGTTGCGGTCCAGCGGAATGGGACGGCGGTCTTGTTGTATGCCTGAACGTAGGCGTTGAT
>Ga0181516_10000378_pt1 | contig 42045 bp, 34 predicted proteins | sample PEATcosm2014_Bin_25_FD_121104 | JGI IMG/M metagenome (GOLD analysis project Ga0181516, IMG submission 121104) | Peatland microbial communities from MTU Mesocosm Facility, Houghton, MI, USA - PEATcosm2014_Bin01_10_metaG | ecosystem: Environmental > Terrestrial > Soil > Wetlands > Peat | place... | reverse complement strand
CGCCTGAGAGGGGCCAGCTTGCTCCGGGCTACGCCCTCCGCAAGCTGGCCCCTCTCAACCAACAGAAACAAAAAACAACTACCCTCAGGAATGGGATTCTACAGAACAATTAGGACTTGACTTCCGTGTGCCGCAACATGGATTTTGAAAGCGGCAATTGCACACCGTCCTCTGTGACCTGCATCGAGGTTTGGAGTTACTGAAATTTGTCGCTTTGTAATCAGGGCTCGACTTTAGTCGGGCCGCAAGAGATTGAAAAGAAAGCTGGGCTTTTAGCCCCTGCAAAACTTCGGTTTGTGAACTGCCATGGTTCGGCTTCTTTTTGATCGTCGATTTTCAACTGCTTCGCAACTCACCCAAATGGTGAAATCGTCAATCATCGTAAGGAGTTTCACTTTGAAGAAGATGACCGAATTCAATGCGTACCGACTGGCGCTTTTAGATTGATTCTGTTGGCCGGTCTGCAATATTCTCATGCAGATCATTGGCGTGGTTGATTGCGAATTCTTCGCGAGTTACCGCGCGAGGTGTGCGTAAAACACTTCACGCCTGCACGAAAGAGGTAAGTTCCATGTATCGATTTCCTTATCTGGTTTCATTGATCCTGCTGCCGGCAGTGGCCCTTGCTCAACAGGCAGGCACTGCCTCCGAATCCAAAACAACTTTGCATCTGACCACGCGCCGGGTGTATGTCGATGTCATCGCGCGAGACTCACACGGCAATATCATGCGCGGCCTCACGCAACAGGACTTCAATGTTCTGGAAGATGGCCATCCGGTGCCAATCGAGTACTTCACCGCGCATCTTCCCGAGCCGCCAGCTTCAGCGGCCACTGCCGAGAGTATGCCGGAAACTTCCAAGACGGAATTTTCCAATATTACTTCCGGCGAGGCTACAAAGCCAATCACCATCGTGCTATGCGACCTGCTCAATACGCCCAATGGCGATCAGCTTACCGGGCGACAGCAGATGCTCAAGTTCCTCGATGCCCTGCCCTCGGGCGAGCGCATTGTGATCTTTTCATTGACCCAAGGGTTGCAGATGACGCAAGGGCTCACCGGCAGTGTTTCGTTACGCTCGGCGGTCTCAACCATGCTGAGGCCGCGCGATGTTGGGCTTGACGATGCAAAGACCGAATCCATGATGGACGATCAGATTGCGGTTAATGCTGCTGCTCAGGGCTTTGGCAATGGTGCTTTAGTACACGGATTGGAAATCGCCAAGGAGCAAAACTACGATGTGCGTGCTCGAACCACTATCTCTTCGTTGGGCGAACTGGCGCGCGCCATGGCAGGCTATCCTGGACGCAAGAGCCTCTATTGGCTCGCGGAGAGTTTTCCACTTTCGGTTGATGTTGTCGGCCCCCCAAAAAACCCTGAAGACTCAAGTACTGGAAAAGGATCGTTAGTGCAGTTCACGGAGAGCCTGACCACCCTGCAAAGCCACTTCAGCCAGACCTCGCAGCAGGAGATGAGCACCACGCTCAATCTGCTGGCAAGCGCGCGCATTGCCGTCTACCCCACCAGCATCTTTGGCCTGGCAACCCAAGCCTCCTCGGCAGCCGTTGGCGGAGGGCTGTCGGGCGCAGCGAATTCCGGCGACCCGCGTGGCGGCTTCTTCACGCTGAGCAACCTCAAGAGCGAGATGCAAGACCTGGCTCAGGAGACCGGAGGCGAGGCGATCTTTGGCACCAACGATATTGCGGGAGCCATGAAACGCACCCTCGACGACGGCGCCACCTACTACACACTTGTCTATAAACCAACCAATAAAGAGTGGAATGGGCATTTCCGCAGTATTCATGTTGAAGCGGCCGGCAGCGGCTCATTGATCTACCGGCGTGGATATTTTGCCACTCCCGACGGCGCGGTCTCCGATTCCGGCGACGATCTGATGCGCGCCATGCAGCTTGGCGTTCCAGAAGAGACCTCTTTGCGCCTTCGCGCCAAGCTGCTTCCACCCGATCCCAAAAACCCCGGCCTGCTCGTCGAAAGCACCGTCACTACCGACGATCTCTCTTTCACTACTACGCCCGACGGCCATCGCCACGCCAAGATTTTGGTCCAGCTAGTGGCCTATAACGACAGCAAACAGCAGCCGAAAACCCTTCCGCAAACTGCGGGAACTTTGAATATCGATCTGGATCCGAAGCGCTATGAGTACATCCGTTCGGCGGGGATCGCGTTTCGTCAGCAACTCGCACTCAAGCCAGGAAAATACCTTGTTGTTCTGGGCGTAAACGACGCGTCAAGCCGCAAGCTGGGCACAGTGGAGATGCCGATAGTTATTCCAGCCAGCTAATGCCTTCTCGTGTAAATTTTGTTCGTCGCAATTGCTTGAAAGAGACGCTGCGAGAATACTATCGCAATTGACGCGCCATATCTGAACAATCAAGCCGGGAGGGTGGCGCAGGTTCGGGTGATAAACCTCCCTGCGCCAGCCGATGCCCCTCGTCGGCTGGTGGCGCATAGCGTAGTAGAATGGCAGCATATTCAGATGGGAGTATATGCCGTGGCAAATACGATAGAGATAGACACGACTGTTCTGGGGTTTGCACCTGAATCGATTAAGCTGAAGAAGCTTGTTGACAGGAATCTTCGGCGCATCGGGAAGCCGGGCCCGAAAGTACTTTCTTGTCTTGCTTTTTTTTGCGTCAGTGGAGCCTTGGCGCAAACCAATATGCCTCCCGTTTTTACATCCTATACAGAGGCCCAGCCCGCGTTTCATGCTCTGCAAGCGTCGCCCGCCCCGCAATCGCCGGCATTGGGAGATTTGACTGTTGCAGCGTGGCCGAATTGGGTTCAAAAACACGATCATGAGATTCGGCTGCGACTGACCAGGGGTGAAGAAGATACTCTTACGGATTTCTTGCGTTTCGGATTGAGCTTCACCAAACAGCCTCCCATCAGCAATCGCGAACTGATCGATTACGATGGCAATCCAGCAATTAGATCCACTGCGGAAGAGCGCATTGACGACCTGGTGAGTGCGATGGCCTCGCCGGGCAGCAACGAGCGTGTGGCGCAGTCGCGGGCTTTTGTCGAGGCCAAGGGCTTCGCGCCCCAGTCCAGCAAATCGGCGGACAAACTCAAAGCCTACCTTCTTGCCAATCTGCTTCGAATGCGCGATGAGTTTTTGCAGTACATTCATCAACCCCAGGGAGCAAATCCCTTTGAGATATTCAAGGACCGGGGAATCTCTCTCGATACGAATCTCTATCCCGACTTCCTGATCGATGTACACCTTCGGCATATGATCGACACTGGCCTTGTCAAGCCAGGATCGATAAAACGCGTTGCGATTGTTGGACCCGGCCTGGATTTCTCAAACAAGGAGGGAGGAAGCGATTATTATCCTCCGCAAACCAATCAGCCATTTGCCGTGATCGACTCGCTCCTTCGCCTGGGCTTATCCGATTCGAAATCGCTGGAGGTTTACACGCTGGACATCAGTCCAAACGTGAATTCGCATATTCAAGAAGCGCGCGCAAAAGCACATGCCGGAATTCCTTATGTGCTTCAGTTGCCATGGAACACCGCGGCCCCGGTCACGGAGGAATACCGCGGCCGCTTCGAGAGTTATTGGCAGAGCTTGGGAGATAAAATAGGCGAATCTACTGCCCCCTTCGCAGTTCCAGCCGCTCTTGCCGATCGAACCAAGATTAAAGCAGTCAAGATTCGACCGGAAATCGTGAGTCGAATCCGTGCGCTTGATTTGGATGTTGTATGCGAGCACTTGAAATTGCCGGAGGATCAGGGCTTCGATCTTGTGATTGGCACCAACGTGTTCTTGTATTACGGATTGTTCGATCAGTTGCTCATCCGCTCGAATGTCTCGCTGATGCTGAAGCCGGGCGGCTATCTGCTTTCCAACGACAAGTTTCCCGATACCGTTCCAGAGTTATTGAAGAATTCGTTAATCACGTCTCAGACGGTGGGTCAATCTCCGGAATACATGTTCTCTTATCAGCGTCAATAGGGTTCGAGCGACTCCCATTCCGGCATCAGACTAACTGCGATTTCCACCGGCCCCGGCGGAATAGCAGGACACTGATCGATGCAATCGCAAACTCGGTGAGCACGATGGACAGGGATACACCCTGTGCGCCGAGGCGCTCTTGCGAGGCCAGCCACCACGCGAGAGGTATTTCCAGTATCCAAAACCCAAGGAAGTTCACAATCAATGGAGTCAGCGTGTCGCCTGCGCCGTTGAATGCCTGAAGTATCACGACCGCCTGCGCATACCCGATGTTGCCGCAAACAAGGATGCGAAGGATCACGGCAGCATTGGAGGCGACTTCTGGATCATCCAGGAATATGCGGACCAGCGGCGTGGCAAAGACGAATAGAAAAGCACCTAAGACGCCCAGAAAAAGCATATTGAAAAAGCCGGCTCTCCATACGATTTGTTCGGCGCGATCCGGCTGGCCGGCACCCAGGTTCTGGCCCACGAGAGTTGCCGCGGCGTTGCTCAGCCCCCAGGCAGGCATCAGGAAAAAGATCAGAATCGATACGGTGTAACTGGCAACGGCCGGCGCGCCATTGAGCGCGACAATTCGAACCAGCACAATCCAGCTTGCATTGATGACGGTGAATTGAACGATGCCGGGAAGGGAGAGGCGAAGCAGGCGCTGAAGCACTGCCGGGTGAAAACGGAAAGGGGTACCGAGGATTCGAATGCGCCCGGTTCCGCGCATCAGCCAAAAGGTTTGACAGAGTATGCCAAACAGGCGCGCGGCAAGAGTGGCAAGCGCCGCGCCTGCAACGCCGAATCTGGGAAAGGGGCCCCAGCCAAAAATGAGACACGGAGCGAGAACCATGTTCACGCCATTTGAGATCCACATGATCCGCATGGCAAGGGCCGCATCGCCCGCTCCGCGAAGAATTGCGTTATTGAGAAGCAGAATGACGATTGCTCCACAACCGCCGAGCGCAATGCGGGAATAATTGGCGCCCATGGTGACGACCGACGCTGATGCGCCCGTGGCGCGCAAGAGCTCTGGCGCCGCCATTCCGCCACAAATCCCCAGCGCCATGGAGATGAGAAGCCCAAGCTGGATAGCTTGAACGGCCGCGATAGCCGCTTCACCTGGGAGCTTCTCGCCGATACGGCGGGCAACCACAGCCGTGGTAGAGAGCGAGAGGCCGAGTCCCACGGCAAAAACTACCGCAAGCAAGGATTCGGTGAGGCCAATTGCAGCAACGCCATTGGCTCCCAACCGCCCGACCCAAAAGAGATCCACAACGTCAAAAAGCGATTGGAGAATTCCCTCGACCGCCATGGGAATCGCCAGCATTAAAATAGATCGATTGATACTTCCGACGGTGTAATCCTGATTCGAGCCATGCAGGGATACCCTGACCGAATTTAAAATCCGAGGTTTCGGTTTCGGAACAGAGATTCCATAATTCATGATTATTCCAAAAGTTTAGCAGAAGAAGGCATGAGATGCACATGATCTGCCGCCTGGCGTCTACGACAGCGATCTGGAGGAGGCCATTGCGCCAAAATAATCCGCATTGTCTTATTTACCGGAAGAAGCCGAAGTTCTTTTTCTTCACCGGCGCAACGGTGCGGCCGGAGACAGCCGCGCTCATCTGGCGGATGGCGCGCGCAATGTCCGAGTCCTCGTCTATCAGCGGCACTCCGTTGTGCTGCATCCGCCGCACCGCATCCGGGTTGTCGGGAATCTTCCACTCCGCCGGCCGAGTCAGTGCCTTGACCACATACTCCTCGGCGATCTCCTGCCTGCGCGCATCAAAGCGGTTGAGCACAATCTCCACCCTGGGGCTTCCAGGAGTTGAGAGCTTCTGGATGACGCGGTTGGCGTTGCGCAAGGGGGCAATGCCAACCTGGGTGACCAGATAGATCACCGCGGAGAGGTCGAAGAGCCTGGTGCTCTCCATATACAGCTTGGCGCCGGCATCGACCACCACGGCGTCGAACTCGAGGCGGGCCAATTCCACAAGTTTGTCGATCGCCCAATCGGAGAAATGCGTGGCGGTCAGTTCAGTGGGCGCGGCCAGCACCCAGAGGCCGGAGCCATGCTTGACCAGCATTCCGTTTAGCAGGCTCCTGTCCAGGCGATTGGCATGGTCCAGGGCATTGGCAATCGAGTGCTCGGCTTTGATTCCCAGGTTAATGGCCACATCGCCCAGCGGTAGATTCAGATCGATCAGCAGAGTTCGCTTGCTTGAGTCTCTGGCCAGAGCTACGGCAAAATTGGTGGCCACAGTAGTGGCGCCGGCGCCACCTTTGGAATTGAGAAAGACCAGCAGGCTTCCATCCGGCTTGCTATAGTTTTCCGGGGGTGGGCGCAGAGCCGAGACCCGCTTCAGTGCTTCGCCCAGCAGATTGCTGTCGATAGGCAGGGTCAAATACTCCCGGGCCCCGGCGCGCATGGCGTTCAGCAGCATTGCCCGATCGGTTTTGGCGGAAAAGACCATCACCGTCGCACGCGCTCCCACACAAATGCTCCGCACCAGATTGAGCGCATACTCTTGATCGCTGTCCAAATCCAGAATCACCACATCGTAGTCGCGGTTCAGAGTTCGCGCCACATCGTCCAGATTGGGAGGGTAAGAGATGAACTCGCGGATCGGGCCATTATGACATTCGCTCAAAGCGCCAATGGCCGCCCTTCGCCGCCCGTGTTCAGGACTGATCACAGAGATGGAAAGCACGCACTGGCCGCTTGCGGCATTGGACAGCGACGCTTTTTTGAACAGGGCACTGGGCATCTCTCCGTGATGGTACACCGGTGCAAGAGGCAAATCGGAAGAAACGAGATCCGAATTGGCGAAGCGTTTGCCGGTTGAAGGATGCAGAAGGAAACTCGAACCATTTCGGGAAGGCGCAAAAAGATCCCGCAACCCATTATCTGAAGAAGCCGAAGAGTTTCTTCTTTTCCTGCACCACCGGCTGTCCGGTGATGGCGGCGCTCATCTGGCGGATGGCGCGCGCAATCTCCGAGTCTTCGTCGATCAGCGGCGTCGCCTTGTGCTGCATGCGCCGCACCGAGGCATAGTCGTTTGGGATCTTCCACTCCGCCGGCCGGGTGAGAGCCTTGTTGATCAACTCCTCGGCAATCTCCAGGTTGCGCGGATCGTAGCGGTTGATCACAATCTCCAGCTTGGGGCTGCTTTTGCCGGAAAGCCTCTGAATCACCCGGTTGGAGTTGCGCAGTTCGGCAATGCCAATTTGCGTAACCAGATAGATCACAGCCGACTCATCGAAGAGCTTGGTGCTCTGCAACTCGAGCCTTGAACCGGCATCGACCACGACCGAATCGAACTCCTGCCGGGCCACCACGACCAACTTGTCGATCGCCTCATCGGAGAGATGAGTTGTCGCCAGTTGGCTGGGCGCGGCCAGCACGGAAAGGCCGGAGCTATGTGCCTCCAGCATGGTCGAGAGCAGATTTGCATCCAGACGGTTATAGTGCTGCAGCGCGGTGACAATCGAGTGCTGCGGCCGGATGCCCAGATTGATCGCCGCATCGCCCAGCGGCAGATTCAGATCGATCAGCAGAGTTTTTTTGCGCGAGTCCTGGGCCAGCGCGACGGCAAAGTTGCAGGCCAGCGTGGTAACGCCGGAGCCGCCCTTGGCGCCGAGAAAAACCAGCAGCCTGCCCTCGTCCTGATTTTTCTGCTCATCTGTGCGGACGGCCGGGCGCATCACCAAAGCGCGCTGCAAGGCCTCGGCCATGACGCCGGCGGTAAAGGGCACGGTGAGAAACTCACGCGCGCCGGCTCTCATGCTGTTCAACAGCATCGCCGGATCGGTCTCGACGGAGAAGACCATCACCGTCGCCCTTGCTTCCAGGCTTACGGCCTTCACCAAATTGAGCGCGTACTCCGGCTCGGTGTCCAGATCCACAAGGACCACGTCGTAGTCGCGGTTGAGCGTACGCGAAACATCGTCCAGATTGGGAGGGTAAGAGATGAACTCGCGCGTGGGGCCGCTATGCGCTTCACCCAATGCGGCAAGCGCCGCACTGCGCCGTTCCCGGTCCGGGCTGATCACGGCTACCGACAGCGCGCTTACTCCGGCCGAGGGAGCACTGGCTGTTCGCTGATCCTTGCTCATCGTCCTTGCCACCTTGCTGCAATTTTATACTGACAGGGCGCGAGGCTCAGACGGGCCGTTTCTTGCTAGAAGGTTAATGGAACAGGTGAAATCCTTTCTTTTTCTCCGGCAGCGGCGGCCTGCCGCAGATTGCCCGCGCCATCTGCTGGATCGCCCGTGAAATCTCCGAATCCTCTTCGATCAGCGGTGTCGCCGTATTCTGCATTCGCCGCACCGCCGCATAGTTGTTGGGAATCTTCCACTCCGGCGGGCGGGTGAGCGCCTTGTTGATGTGGTCTTCGCCAATTTCCTGGTTGTGCGGATCGTAACGGTTGATTACGATCTCGACTTTGGGGCCGCCCGCGACTGAAAGCTTGTTAATCAGCCGGTTCGAATTCCGGAGCTCCGGAATCCCCACCTGCGTCACCATGTAGACGGTGGAGGATTCATCGAAGAGATGCGTGTGCTGCAAGTCCAGCCTCGAACCGGCATCCACCACTACATAATCGAACTCCCGGCAAGCCACCTCCAGCAGCTTTTCCACTGCCTCCTCGGTAATTTGCTCACTGGTCAACTCACTGGGCGCGGCCAGCACCGACAGGCCCGAACTGTGCCCCACCAGCACGGATGAAAGAAAATGCGCGTCAAGGCGGCTGGCATTCTGCAGCGCGTTCACCGTGGAGTACTGAGCCCTGATCCCCAAACTGATCGCAGCATCTCCCAGCGGCAGATTGAGATCGATCAGAAGCGTTCTTTTGCTCGAGTCCTGGGCCAGCGATACGGCATAATTGCAGGCCAGCGTCGTCACTCCGGAGCCGCCCTTGGCGCTGAGAAAGACCAGCAGCTTGCCATTGGTCTTCTTCGTGGGCCGCACGGCAGAGCGCAGCGCCGAGGCCCGCACCAGCGCCTCGGCCATCACGCCGGCTTCAAAGGGCAGCGTCAGAAATTCGCGCGACCCGGCCCTCATGCAGCGCACCAGCATTCCTGAATCGGCTTGCGCGGAATAAACCATCACCGTCGCCAGCCCGTTGGCGCAGATGCTCTCTACCAGATCCAGCGCGTACTCCGGATCGCTGTCCAGATCGACAATCACCACGTCAAAGTTTTTGCCCAGCATCAGCGAGACATCGGCGAGCCCTGGCGGATAGGAGATGAACTCGCGAATCTGGCCGCCCTGACACTCGTCCAATGCTCGGATGGCCGCGTCGCGCCGCTGATCGTCCGGGCTGATCACGGCAATCGACAGCGAACTGGCGCAGAGGGTAAGAGTGTCGGGAAACTGCATCGTGGTCGACATGGCGGTTTCGCTACCCCCAGTTATGTGTGGCACATCCGCTTTTCGGCGGACGCGGGTTGCTGTTAGCGCCTCTCCTATGAGAATTGGAGGAGAAATGGAGAAGAGGTGGAGATCCAGCCTGGTTTTAGAAAGTTCCAAAACCTTAGCAGTTGCTCATACTTGTTATCGGCGTCACAGACGGCAGCATTAGAGGATATTGAGAATATGTTTACCCCCCGAATCCCCTGATAATCTCTCGTACCCCTCCCACAGGCAGAAAACTCGTATCACTACTTGACATGCCATCCCAATACCGGCAAACTGAAACTGATCATATTGCATTTTTTGGAGAAACTTCATGCGAGATTCAGCTCCGCAAGGCACTTATAAAGTTCAAGCCCTGGACAGGGCCTTTGCCGTTCTCGATCTGCTGGGCGAAAGCGATACGCCGCAAGGCCTGGCGCAGGTTGCCGCGGCGCTGCAACTGCACAAAAGCACCGCGCATCGCTTCCTCATGGTTCTGGAGCGCCACCGCATGGTGGAGCGCACCACGGGCGGCAAATTCCGCCTTGGCCTGAGGCTCTTCGATCTGGGCAACCGCGCCATCGACCAATACGACCTGCGCGACCGCGCCCAGCCGCATCTGCGCAAACTGGTCACCGAGACCGAAGAGACCGCACACCTGTGTATTCTGGAGGGCGCGCACGTCATCTACATTGACAAGATTGAGCCGGCCCGCTCCGTGCGCATGATCACCCGCATCGGCGCCAGCAATCCCGTCTACTGCACCTCGGTGGGCAAGGCGATTCTGGCCTTTCTGCCCGAAGAGCGTATCGCGGACGTGATTCGCCGCACCCGCTTCGAGCGCTTCACGCACCGCACCATCGCCAACGCCGAAGCGCTCCGCGTCGAGATTGAAAAGACCCGCCGCCGCGGCTATGCCGTAGATGACGAGGAGCTTGAAGAGGGCCTGCGCTGCATCGCCGTGCCGGTGCTGGATGCGCAGCGGCTGCCGGTGGCCGCGGTCAGCGTCTCCGGTCCCTCCTTCCGCGTCACCGCGGCGAAGTTGCCCGGCATCGCCAACCATCTCTTGCAGTGTGTTCGCGGCATCTCGGTCGATATGGGATACACGCCCACTGGCCGCGCCAATCGCGCCGTCTGGTCGGCGTAGCGGTTGTCAGTTTTCTGTTGTCAGTCGCAAGTTGTCAGTCGTCCGCCGGCCTCTTTGTAGCGCCAGCCCCTGGCCATCTGTAGCGTGGACCTCCCGGTCCACGCTGGTTTTTTCTATGGCACAATTTCACAGGCCGCGAAAAGACTCAATCGAAGCCACGTATGGTATCAGTGCATCACTTCAGCCGGGGCGATAAAGCCATTCTTATATCTTCTGCTTGCCCGCTCAGGCTCCTTTGAAAACGCCCTCCGGCGACCACCATTTTCATCCCCCCTTGTGACCGGCACGGCCATGAACGGCTCATCCTATATTGGACAAGAGTGGAGTTGGCTTTTTCAGGCGAGTTGGCATATCTTCGTCTTGTGAGATCGCGCCGGATTCTTTGCTCCGTTTTTTAGAAATCGAGGGTTTCTCGTTCATTTTTGCCTGAAAGCGTTCATGCATATGCATTCATATTGCAAGGGAAGGCAATTGCTGGCATCCTGAATTTCTTTTGTAGTCTCACTGTGAGGGGCCCCTTTGCGGGGCGAGGGCTTTGGATTGTCTGAACTGGAGCACAACGAGATTGATCTTTCCGCAGGCCGGCCTCTGATCGACATCCCTCCGCAGAGGCTATCGATGCCGAACTGGTTCGCCGTCTACACCACGCCGCGCCACGAAAAGCGCGTGGTTCAGCATCTGAGCAACCGCGAAATCGAGAATTATTTGCCTCTATATCACCCCCAGCACAAGTGGAGCGGCGGCTCGACACCTATTCTGGATCTGCCGCTTTTTCCCAGCTATGTCTTTGTCCATATTGATCGCGGCCAGCGAGTACGCGTTTTGGAAGTGCCGGGCGTTCTGACCTTTGTGGGCGGCACGGGCGGAAAACCGGCCCCGCTGCCGGATACAGAGATCGAAGCGCTGCGCTCCGGCCTTACCCTGCGCCGCGCCGAACCTCACCCGCTGCTGACGGCGGGGCAGAGGGCGCGGATTCGTTCCGGTGCGCTGGCCGGAATGGAAGGCGTCGTTGTTCGGCTGAAAAACAGGCTGCGCGTCGTGTTGACCGTGGATCTGATTCTGCAGAGCGTGGCTGTTGAAGTGGATGCATCAGAGCTGGAGGTTCTGTCCCCTGGAGCTTCTGGCGGCCTTCAGGGTTGCACGGCCATTCCCCGCGCCAACTCAGCGCAGGGGTCGCTTGGCCGATTCAGGCGGATAACCTAGCCTCCATCATGCAAGTAGCTGCATGCATGAATTCAACACGCGGCTGAACAATGCAGCGCACAGTTTTTCTTTTCGTGACATGCCGCCCTTGGCCGATGCACAATAGAAGTAATCAGAGGAGCAGAACTCTTCTGACCGATTTTCCCCTCCCCTCTCTGTTCTACGAACCATACATGTGTTTTGTCACGTGCTGGAGGTTGGTATGGGAATCAACTGTATTCGTTGTGGTCAAGCGACTTTTCGTCCATCGCGCTTCCGATTTCGGCTATCTGATCTCTCTCATTTAGCCCTTTTTCAGATGCCGGTGCGGTGCATGAGCTGCGCCAAGCGAAGGCACGCCTCGCTTTTTCAGTATCGTGAATTGGTCAGTGCGCGCAAGGCAAGACGTGGCGCCAGCCTGGGCTCAAAATAGCTCCTATGCGAACCGGTCGGCGCAACAGTGAAGATTCTTCGGGTAGGGCGAAGCCTTCTCCCGGCTCAAGGGACAGGGTCAGGAGTAACCGCGGCTGACGCAGTCTTGTATTGCAAATTGAGTATCGCTAATTGATACCCGCTGGGAAGAATCGGGTAACTAAGTGCATCGAGGTTCGAGGGAAGGTGCTTTGGCCCCAGCAAACGCCAAGCTTCCGGAGCCTGCCAGGGATCATAACCGGCGTCGGCAAGTAGAGATAAGACTACCCTGGCACGTTGCTTCTCCATGACAATCGGGTCCGTCATGTTCGCCGCTGTCATGTCGCCAATCGATGCTACAAGCCCAAGCCCCGGAACAAATGCTCCTCCAATTTCACCGGCGATTTCTGTGCCCAAAGCAACGCGATTGGCCACGATGATTCGCGCCGCCTGCCGTTGCAAATTGAAAGCCACGCCATCGGCCAGCACCGCAGCCAACTTGTCATCGTCCTTGAGCCGCACCGCCATCTGCAATGGAACCAGAATCAATCCATCGATCGAACAGATTACGTAGTGAATCTTCTCCGCATCCACTGCATAAAAACGGAAGTTGATCTTGGAAGGGTCGGTTTCAGGCAACTCATTTTGATACCTGGGAATCACGCGCATCCCTATGCGACGTACACGATCCTGCAGCGCTGGATCGGCCGGAATCCGATGCCATCCACCAACCGGCGCCAACTTTACCTTTCCGGCTTGCGTGCGAATGTCCCCTTGGTCCGAAGCATCCTTGGGCAACGGCGCACTGCTTTGAGAAGCGCTACTCTGAATTGAAGACCGGGGTGGCTGAAACTTCAAGTCTGACACTTCCAATCCTGGCACCGCATTGACCTTTGCCTTCTTGGCAGGGAAGAATTCGACCTTTGATGCAACCAGAAGACCTGTAGGATCGCGCTTCCCTTTGTAATGTACCCAGGTGTTTGCACCAACATCGGCCAGCGTTTTGAGGCCTTCTGAAAAATCAATCTTCGTGGCGGAGGTGATTTGAATCCGGTAGCCATCCGCCTGAAAGACCGGCTCCGGTCCGCCGGAAATGACCTTGTCAATAACGCCAAAGCCCGCGAGCGCTGGATTCGCGTCGTGGAGAATGACGACATCTTTCGCAATGACGGGAAAAATGGTCTTGTTTAACCTGTCCTTTGCGCCAACAACCTGGACATAAACACCAATCTTCATTGCGGGGCACAGGGAGTTATCAGCGGCATTCATTTTGCATTCGATCCATTCATCGTTTGGATCACGATAGCTTGTACCGGCGAATGTAGCCACATGTCTCCCGTTGACGTCGAAGCCCGCGGGAAAATGGATGAAGGTAATGTAACCCTCCACAGCAACATCCTGCGTCTGCGCCGACGCGCAGAGGGTAGGCACACCAGTTGCCACCAGAAGCAGGATGAATGGGCACAAGAGTCGAAAGACCATGCGCCGAAACCGCATAGAGAAAGACGGAACCATTTCAAACTCCACGAAAGCGGATTTGAGATGAGTATAACGCCAATCGCCCACCGAGTTGGGACTCGGCGGGCGGCCAGGGCTAGGTATTAAGGGCGAGGTGATTAATTCGTCTGGGGCAAGGACGCGCCAGCCTGCGGTGGCGCGGGGGGCTTGGGCTTGGGCGCTTCCTGCTTCTTGGATGGCGCAATAATCGCGTGCAGGATGGTGCCTTCCATGCGCGGCATGAACTCCACAATGCCCGCATCGCCAATGTCCTGGATGAGCCGGTTGACGATGGCATAGCCCAGGTCGCGGTGGGCCATCTGCCGGCCGCGGAAGCGCAGGCTGGCCTTCACCTTGTCGCCGCCGACAAGGAACTTTACCGCCTGGTTCTTCTTGGTCTGATAATCGTGCTCATCGACGGTTACGGAGAACTTGACCTCCTTGACCGTGATAATCTTCTGCTTCTTCTTGGCGGCGCGCTCGCTCTTTTCTTTCTCGTAGAGGAAGCGGCCGTAGTCCTGGATGCGGCAGACCGGAGGAACCGCGTTTGCCGAAACCTCGACCAGGTCAAGGCCGCGCTCCCGGGCAATTCTCATTGCCTCAAAAGGCGCCAGGATGCCAAGTTGTTCGCCGTTTTCGTCGATGACGCGGATTTCGCGCGCACGAATCTTTTCGTTGATGCGGATAAAGGACTTTGCCGAACGTTTGTCGAGTGCGATGGTGCTCCTCCAAAAGTCGCCGCCGCCTGCATTCCGGCTCAACCGGAATCGCCGCAGACACACGGGCGCACACTGAGTATAGCATTGGCCCGCCTTCTTGGAACAAAGGGTTTACGGCGGATTTCAGCCATGGTGCAATGAAATGCCGGCAGGCAGGATGTGGATGGGTCTATTCCGAGAGCCATCTTGCAGAAACTTCTATCTGGATCTTCGTGAATACACATTTCTGTAAAGATCGTTTTGCTTTATTGTATAGAAAGGTAGAAATACAGGAGGTCAGGTACCATGGCCATCAGCATCAAGTCCCCCGAGGCGGATCGCCTTGCTCGCAGCCTTGCCGCCGCCACTGGTGAATCCATAACCATTGCAATTACTGTTGCCATGCGGGAGCGTCTGGAGCGGGTAGAACACAAGCAGTTGAACAAGGCCGCACTCTTGGAGGAAATTCGAGCGATCAGCCACCACTGCGCCTCTTTGCCTGAACTGGATACACGCAGCGAGGATGAGATTCTCGGTTACGACGAAAATGGTATCCCGGCATGATTGTGGATACTTCGGCACTGATCGCCATTCTATTTGAAGAGCCTGAGGGGCATCTCTTCGACGTAGCCATCCTCAACAATGCGGATTGCCGAATCTCTTCGGCGTCGTATCTTGAGGCCGCGATGGTCTTGCTGGCGCGCAAAGGCGCAGACGGCGTTCGTAGCCTGGATCTTCTTATTCTGCGAATGGGAATTGGGATTGTGTCTTTTTCTGAATCTCACGCGCGTCTGGCGCGCTTCGCATTTGAACGCTACGGCAAGGGGTTTCATCCCGCCAAGCTCAACTTTGGCGATTGCATGGCGTATGCGCTGGCCAAGGAGACCGGCGAAGAGTTGCTCTTCAAAGGAACCGGCTTTGCGCAGACCGACATTGCGGTTGCGAAATATTGAACCGACGGAGGCTTGACCCCTGTTTTCATCAAGAGGTGGATTCCGGCAACTTCCCCAGCGCATCCTGAATCGGCTCGCCGGAGTAGGGAATCTCCGGTTGGAAATCCTTGCCCAGCAGAGCCGCGCACGAAAAACTTTCACTCCAGGCAAAGTTCGAGGGGTCTCACCCAAGCCAGACTGGCTGGCAGCATGGCGTACACAGCAGAAAGCCCAGCCGTAAAGGCTGGGCTTTCTGCTGTTGCAAATTGTTAACTGTTAACCACCGCAACTGGCGAAGACCAATACCTGAAGACGCGGCGTTACGGCATCACCGTTTGCGATGCATGGTTGCCGTGAGGAATGGCGACGATCGCGGTGGGCTCCTGATCGGTGGGGTAAGGCGACGCCTGCGTCACGCTCAGTGAACCTCCAGTCGGCTCCAAACGAAAACCGGAGAGGGTGGCGCCCAGATAATTGGCTGTGTAAATGAAACGGCCCAGTGCCGGGTCAATCGCGATTGCGACAGGAAGACTATCCGTGGCGTTGAGTTGGCTGCCTGATGAACCCACCATGACCGTGGGAGTGCCATTGGTCAGGTTAATATCGTAGCCTGAAACGGTGTTATCCAGCGCGTTGGTCAGATAGATGAACTTGCCGCGCGGGTCAATGACGATGGCATTCGGCTCGTTCCCGGTTTTGAAGGGGCCGTTGGCTATAAAGTTCAACGTATTGCCGGTCGCGATTGTATAGCCGATCAGCTCGGAAGAGGCGTAGTCGGTCACGTAGAGGAAGCGGTTGGTGGGATCGGCGGCCAGTGAACTGGGCTTGACGCCAGCCCGGTAAGGGCTGCTAGCGGGTGCGGTCAGCGCGCCGCCCGAGCCAACGGTGAAGGCAAAGACCCAGCCGGGATTGGCGGTGCTGAAGACTGTGCCCGCGGGCGCTCCGGGATTGTAGGCGGATTGATCGTAAGCCGAGACAAAGACACCGTCGCCCGGGATCGATGTACTATTGGCCAGGACACAGACGCCGGTGGGGATGATGGTGTCAGAGGAGTAGTTGGAAAGGGTCAGAGCTATTGGCGGCGTTGCCTCGGAGCCGATTGTGCCGGAAGAGAGCGAATACTCGGTCAGCGTCGCTGAAGTGGTTCCAGTAACCACATACAAGTAGGTTCCCGCGGTGTTCACGGCGAGGGCGACCGGCACGCCACTCAGCGTGACGGAATCCTTCGCTGTGAGATTCCCGCTCAATCCTATGGTGAAGTGGGTAATCGAATTGCTGCCCGCGTTTGCGACATAAAGATTCGCATAGTCGGAGGTAGTGGTCATGGCGACTGGCCTGACTCCGCCGGTGGAGACGGCGGTTGACACCGGTCGCAATGCGCCGGATTGGGAGTCTACCGCGTAGGTCTGGATATTGCCATCTGTTCCGCTTTGCCAGCCGGCAGCGGAGGCCACGAATACGAAATCGATGGTCGTGATTGAGCAGGCAGTCAAGAGAGTGGCCACAAGAAGGCCTATGGAAGAGACCAGAAAAAGCTGGCTCGATTTGCTGAACTTCATGCGCTTCCTTCGTCGTGGGCGAGTCAAAATGCGGGCCCAAAAACCGGTTAAGTTGCCCCGTAGTTATTCTAAAAGCCCGGAACGGGGTGATGCTTAAGTAGACGGCAGCATACTGCGGCTTATTTTGCCGTGCTGCCGTGTGGAATCGCCACCACCGCCACAGGCTGGGCGTTGGAGCCATAGGGAGAATGCTGCGTATTGACGAGCGTGCCCGCGGTGGGGCTCAACTCAAAATCGGAGATGTCGTTGCCGAGAAAATTGACGGTAAAGAGAAAGTGGCTGGTCGAGGGGTCGATGCCTATAGCTACAGGCTGAAGCCCGGTGGCGTAGTTGGCGATGAAGGTCAACACTCCGTTGCTTCCAATCGAATAGGCGCTTACGTTGTCGTCCTGCGCATTGGCGACGTACGCAAATGAATAGCTGGGATCGACAACGATCGAGGAAGGCTGATCGCCGGCCGTGATGCTGCTGAGCCTGGTCAGTCCAGCGGAGCCAGATGAATAACTGACCACAAGGCCGTTGATGGAATCCGTCACGTACAAATTGCCGCTGGAATCGCTTGCAATCGCGGAGGGGTGAACGCCAAGTCCCGAAGCGCCAACTCCCATGTTATGGGGTACACCGCCGTCAAGGGGAGCCAGCGCACCGCTCGAAGCGACGGCAAAGCCAAAGATGTAGCCAACATTGGGTGTAACGGAGGAGTCATAAGCGGTGACGTAGACATATTCGTTTACAATATCCGCGTATCCAACCCCAGTGGTCCCGTTGCTGATGCCCGTCACGTTTGCTTCAAACTGCGCGGAAGTTAACCCTGTCGAAAGCACCGTGACCAGTTGGCCGTTCAAAACTGAACCAGTTGAGGCAAAGCCTGAAAGATAAACGAGGCTACCCGCCACCGCACTCTGATTCGCGGTAAAAGTCGCCACTCCTCCGGTCACGGTACCAGCAGAGATAGAAACTTCCACGTCTTCGCCGAAGGAATGGATCGCAGTAGGCACAATCACGTCTTTGGGCGCGCTGGGCAAACTGAGCGGCCAATAGTCCGAGCCATTGCCAGGATTGGTGACCGGCGTGGGCCCCGGCTCGCCGGGCATGGTGCTTTTGGCGTCGGCGATCGGGAAGACGCCCACCGACCCGGAGCACGGCTCGGCTGACGAACAACTGGGCAGCGGCTGATAGGTATCCACGATAAACAGATTCAATCCGTTCACGGCAACCGCCATCGGAAGGCTCCCAGGGGTGTTCACCGTGCTCTGCGGATAGAGCTTGCCGTCGCTGCCGATTCCGAATTGAACGATCGTATTGTCGTTCTGATTGACAACGTAGAGATTGGCGTAGTCGCTGGAGACGGCTTCAGCCACCGGGTTGCGGCCGCCGGAGGGGAAAGGCGAGGTGGGAATCTGGCGCATCGCGCCGGAGACCGCGTTGATCTCAAAGACGTCGATCTCACCGTAGCTATAGGGCCCCGCGGCTTTGGAGCTGGCCACGTAGACAAAGTCCGTGGTGGCGGTGCCGCAGGCCGTTAAAACTCCGGCCGCCAACAGACTCACAGCGGAGACCAGCAGCAGCCTCGATTTGTTGAACTTCATGCGCATCTTTCGTCAGCCGGCCGGAAACTTGGACCGGCAAAAACAGGTTTGGAATCGAATCCCAGGCAAATGGAGGGAGCATTCATGCCCGGAATTCGGCTGCGTTCTTGACATTCGTCTCCTGAAACGGCGGACAACCGCCGTCCCAGGGCGCAACTGCATAAAGCAATCTCTAGTTACCGATACGTCCATCCACCAGGCACCATGTAGGCGGTCCGGTCAACGCATAATCCGAGGCCACCTTTGACGACTGGTTAAGCGGGGTCAGTACGCCGGAAATTTGATCCAGCACCTGTCCCGTTACATTTTGAGCGTCGGAGTTGGCCGTATAGAAGAACTGATTCGAGGGATCCTCGACCATGCAGACCGGCCCAGCGCCGGCGCCGAAGCTGAGTTGCGGGGATATTTCGGTGGGTAAGTTTGAACTGTTTATTATCCAGCCGGCAACACCGCTCAGCGGCAGCGAGGAATCGATTTGAGGAACTCCCTGGTTGGCCACGTAGAAGCGAGTGCCTTGAGTGCCTTTGTTCTCTACCACCAGATAAACGGGATTTTTCTGGTTTGGATCATCGGCAATGGGACCGCTATTCGTAGACGAAAGCGCACCGTTTGAACCCACGCTCCAGGGAATAACCTGACTGGGCGAGGTAGTGCTGACGCCGTTTAATGTCACCGTGAGCGGATCGTTGTCCAACACCCAGAGGTAGCCGCCGGCGTAGACCAGGGCCGTGGCGTTGTAGACGCTGCCAATCGAGTCCGATAAGTTGCTGGAGGTAATGCTCAACTGCCCGGTGGTGGAGGTATAGCCATAAGGAAAGATCGTATCGCCAGTAGCGGGTGTACCGACGAGCGTCATAACATTTGAACCTGCAAACGCAAAATCGATGGCGTTGGCCGGTACGGGGAAGTAGGTCAGATTCTGTGTACCGCTGGCTGTCGTCGTCACTTGCACTTGCTTGTTCTGGACCAGGCTCAGGCGTCCGGTTGTCGAATCGATGGCAAAGACGGTAATGTCGCCGCATGTCGAGGCGCCATTCAGAGCCTGTGTGCATCCATTGGCGAGGCCGGTAGCGCCGGAATAATTGTCCGGGGAATCGTGATCGAGCACAAGCAGGTAGTTTCCAGAGCTATCCGAGGCCAAGCGAAAAGGATTCGTTCCCTGCGAATAAAAGGTCTGCTGCGGCGTGAGAACGCCGTTTGCGCCCAATTCAAACTCGGTAATATTCGAATTCTTGCAGGGATTGGTGGAGGTGCAGATAGCGCCGGGTGGATTTTCGCTGACGCCTTGATTGAGCACATAAAGAAAGCGCGATTGGCCCAGAAGCAAGGCGCGAATAGGGTTGGCGCCGCCGGAAGACACGGGTGGATTCAGCCCGTTGATGGGGGTCAGTTTGCCAGTATTGTGGTCAATTTTGAAGCCTGCAACATATCCGTTGCCGCTGGATCCCGACGTCACGGTTCCCGTCACGTATAAAAAGCCGACTGAATAACTCTGAGCGCAAGACGTGATGCTGAGGATAACGCCAGCCGAGAGGGCGCTCATCAGGAGTGCCTTGCCAAATTTCTTGAACTTCATGCGATTCCTTCATCCTGGTCAGGTGAATGCCGCCAGGTTTGCTAGTTCCACAGCAGAGCTGGGTTGGGACCGGTCCCTGTTGCATTGTAAAAGCCGAGGGCAGGTTGTGCCTAGTATTCGGTGAAGTAGGGGCAAAAGAGGGCATTTTTCCGCCCCGCTCCCTCAGGACGCCGTGAAATCCGCCGCCCATTTGGCTTCCCGTCGAAAAACAAGTACAGATGCGGCTTGGACGCCTCAGGGAGGGAAAAGGTCAACGCGTCCTATTGATCCGGTTCGAAAACAGAGTGAGGCATCCCACCCATTCCGCAAAGAACACGGAATGGATGGGGTACCCAAATCACAGTATTTATGGGTCGAATCAATACTGAAAAGATCCCTGCGAGGCTTGGAGACAGGGCCGGAGCCGCGGCTTCTTCAGCCACGGCACCGGTCACGGGTCAGGCCAGCGACCGATTTACCAGACCCGGCAGGAACTGGCCGGAAGCATGGGTTGCCCCTTGGCGCAGCCAAAGGCCTTGCCGAATTGGTCGAAGTTCTGCACGGTGCCGTTTACGCGCCAGCGGCCCGGTGAGTGCGGGTCGGTGAGCGCCGATTGGCGGGCGGACTGTTCGGTCACGTTTTCGCACCAAACCTGCGCAAAGCCCAGAAAGTAGCGCTGCGCCTCGGTGTAGCCGTCAATCTTTTCGTCGATGCTCTTGCCCTGAGCCGCCAGCGTATCGAGGAGAGCAGCGTAGGCGATGCGCAGGCCGCCGTTGTCGGCCGTGTTCTCGCCCAAGCTAAGTTTGCCGTTCAGCTTTTGCGCCGGGGTGTCACCCTTGGCCGGAGCAGCCTCAAAGCCGCTGTATTCATCGGCAATGCAATCCTCGCGCGCCAAGAAAGCCTTGCGGTCTTCCGGCGTCTGCCATTCGCGCAGGTTGCCTTTGCCGTCGAATTGCGAGCCTTCGTCGTCGAAGCCGTGAGTCATCTCATGGCCGATCACCACCCCGATGCCGCCAAAGTTCACCGCCGGGTCGACGGTGAAGTCAAAGAAGGGCGGCTGTAGAATGCCGGCCGGGAAGTTGATGTCATTGAACGATGGGTTGTAGTAGGCATTGACCGTGGGCGGCGTCATGGTCCACTCCTTCTCGTCCACCGGCTTGCCCAGATGGTCCAGGTTCCAGAGATCCTCGAAGAGAGTGCTACGCTCGATATTTCCGATCAGATCGCCGCGCTCGACCTTCAGCGCCGAGTAGTCGCGACACTTCTCCGGGTAGCCGATCTTGTTGCGGATCAGAGCCAGTTTCGCCTCGGCTTCCTTCTTGGTGGCGTCGCTCATCCAGGGCAGAGTCTTGATGTCGTCGCCCAGGGATTTTTCCAGCGCGGCCACCAGTTGGTCCATGCTGGCCTTGGCAGCGGGCGGGAAGTGCAGCTTCACCCAGTCCTGGCCCACCGCCTCGCCCAGCGATTTGTCGGTCATGCGGACACACTGCTTCCAGCGCGGCATCGGAACCTTTTGTCCGCGAAGAGTCTGGCCGAAAAAGGCGAAATCCTCGTCGAAGAAGGCTTTGGGCAGGTTGCCGGCCAGGCCGTGCAACGTGTGCCAGCGGAAGTACGACTGCCAGGCATTGATCGGCTCCTTGGCGATCAGATCGTTCAGTCCCTTGAAGAAATCGGGAGTTTCCACATTCAGCGTCTCGAAGGGCCGAATCTTGATGTCCTTGAAGTAAACCGGGTAATCGAAATCCGGCGTTAGTTTCTGTAGATCGGCCACGGCAAGAATGTGGTGGACCTTTTCCGGGTCGCGCAGATCGACGCGGGGCAGCGAGGCTTTGGCCAGCGCCGTTTCAATCTCCATCACCGCCGCGGCTTCCTTGCCTGCCTGGTCCGCGGAGTCGCCCGCGAGCGTAAACATCTTGGTCACATGCTCGATATATTGTTTGCGAATCTGCTGGAAGCGCGGGCTATCCACCAGATAATAATCGCGGTCGGGCAGGGAAAGTCCCCCTTGGCCAATGTCGGCAATCTGTTTGGAGGAGTCCGTCAAGTCAGGCTCGACGTCGAAGTCGAAGAGCGTCATGGGGCTGCCTTCAGCCTCCAATTCGCCAGCCAGAGTAGCCAGCTTGCGTGCGTCCTTCAAGCCGTCGATCCGTTTGAATGCCGGCTCCAGCGGCTTCAAACCCTTCTGCTCGACCAGGCCGGTGTCCATGCAGGCGCCAAAGAAGTCGCCGTACTGCTTCTGGAGCGGAGACTGAGGATTCCTGGAGGCCGCGTCCAGCTCCTCCCAGAGCAAGTAGCGGTTACGCTCTTGAATCTGCGAGAAGGAGCGCGCCCAATCCACCTGATCGCTGGGAATGGGATTGCTCTTCAACCAGCTTCCGCAGGCGTACTGATAGAAATCCACGCAGGGGTCGGCGCTCTTGTCGATTGCCGCGGGATCGAAGCTCTTGGTTACCGGCGGAGCCGTGGGCTTGAAAGAATCGGAGGCCGCGGGAGCCTGCGCAAAGACGGACGCAGATGCCAGCAGCAAAATTGGCGCTAAACGAAGACAGTACATCGGACCTCCATGGATCAACCAGGTCAACCGGTCAACTGCATCGCTTCCGCGAAGGCAAACAAATCGGGGGCCAGGACCAAGGTTGCGGCAGCCAACTACGAGCAGGCTGCATTGCTTCTAGGAAGGCTATCACACCGGAGGGACCGGATGGCGCTGCCTCAATCAAGAACGGAAGAGGCGCGGAAGGCAAACCCTCCGCGCCTCTTCCATAGTTTCAAACCAACCGGCGGCCTATTGAGAAACCGGCTGCGCGGGCAGTTCCTTGGGCGTCTTCAAGTGGCGCGCATTGGGAGCGGTGGGCGCGGTTGGAGCCTTGGCGGCGGCCGGCGCCTTGGCCTCCGGCTCGAAGTCGGCGCCTTTCTTGATCCGCACGTCGCCATTGTCCGCGGTCAGATCGATCTTGGTTGCGCCGGCGCCAATCTGGAAGTTTGCCAGTTTATTTTCAGCATCGATCGATGGCATGGGGAAATCCGAAACGATGTCGCCGTTATGGGTCCGCACCGTCACCTTGGCGGAGGCATTGGGTGGCAGCGTCACGCTCACGTCGCCCTTGCTATTCTTGGCGCTCACTGCAAAGATGCCGGCCGGCTCAACGGAGATGCTGCCGTCGCGGTCCTCCACATAACTGTCACCGCGAATCTGGCTCAGATCAACGTCCTTGGAGTGGGTCACAACCCGCACCTGCCCCTTGGCTTCGTTGACTCTCAAGTCGTCGGAGTTCAGGGTCAGATCGCCCGGCAACTCCGCCAGTTGCAGATCGGTCACCGAGGTATGCAGGTGAATGGCTCCGGCAACATCCTCCATGTGGACGTCACCCAGAATTTCACCATTCTGCGCAACTTTACCCTTGATTCCAGAGAGGGTGAGGTCGTTCAAGTCGCCTTCAGCCGTTACGTCGCCTTGCAGATCGTGCACGGAAAAGTCGTGCTTGCCGCCGGAAAAATGCGCCTCCGCCGAGCCGCTCATCGAGCTGAGATGAACGTCTCCCTGCGCGGTGACCGTGATGCCCGCGCCAAGCCCATCGGCGGTCACATCGCCTTTGCTTGTATTGACGCTGATCCTGTCGGACTTGGGGACGATAATTGCCAGATTGACCTTCCCGCTGGTGTTGCTGTCCAACTTGACCTGCACCTGGCTGCGATCAGAGCTGAAGTGTACCTTCTCCGAGTCGTAAATCTTTTGGGCATCGCTGTCGGAGCTGGCAAAGGCCACATCGTGAGCCTGCACTTCGATCGTCGAAACGTCGCCCGCGGTAATGCTGACATCGCCGCGAGGGTTGTCGATCTGGATGTTTGCATTGGTGGGAATCTGCGTCTTCAGCACCGGCGGGTCGAAGTCGTGCTCCGGCAGGCCAAAGGAATTGAAGAAGTCTCCGCCATGGTTGTTCCAGTCGCCGTGCCACGGTCCCCACTCCCGGAAGTTGTTCGATCCGGCAGCGCAGAAGCCCAGAATTGCGAGCACGATAATGATGCCCACAAAGCTGCCGCCGCGGCGCACTGGAGTCTCGCGGTGCAGATCAAGCATCCACTCGCCCAGCAGCGCCAGGCCGGCGGCAATCAGGAGCAGCGGCCACCAATGTCCGTACCAGCCCCAGAACTGATCCGCTGCAATGTGGCCGGTAAGCAGCAGCAGGGCAATAATGCCGACGGCGATGAGAAGGATGGGGCCGACGACTGAAGGAACGCGAGGGCCGTAGACGCCGATGTAATTGGCCTTCATGGCGCGCTGCTGGGCTCTCCAGGCTTCGCGCTGCGCACGCCAGGCGGCCTTCTGCTGCTCCTTGTAGACTCGCCAATGATTCTTGGAGTCGTAGGGTGGAAACGGAGGCGGCGGACCGCCGCCCGGAGGCATGTTCGGGGGCATATTCGGAGGCATGCTGCTCATGATTGTCCTCCCTTTCCAGAATCCGGTAGTTGCGGTTGCGATGGAACATAAGCCGTAGGCTGCCCAGGATAGGCTGGAATGCCCGTGCCTGTCCCTGCTGCCGGCCCCGCTCCGGGTGTGCCGGGATAGGCAGCTCCGGCGTACGGCGTGGGTGGCGGATAGCCCTCGACAGCCAGCGCGGCGCGTTCAGCCAGCTTCAGCAGGCCAGCCAGAATCAGAAAAAATGGCCAGCTCTTTCCCCAACCGATCACGTCAGTCTGGTTGAGCAGTGCCAGCGCGCCAACCAGCAAAAGAAATGCCGGACCGCGCAGGCGGCGAATCATAATGTAACGGCTCATTTGGAACCTCCTTGCGATTCTTCAATACGGCGAATAATCAGCCAGACACCCAGCGCAATCAGGACCAGCGGCCAGGCAAACTCCATCAAACGGCCGTGGAAGATATCCAACTGCCCCAGCAGAAACAAGGTTCCCAGGCCAATCAGCACCACGGCTCCGACGGGCACATTGCTTCGCCATGGCATCGGAGACAGTGGAGGGGGAGCGACCGGGTCCACAAAACCGGAGGCCGGAGGCGTATACGGCGTCTGGTAAGGCGGCTGCCCCGCATAAGTCGCCTGCCCGGCGGGATCGGAAGCCGCAGCCCCCGGATTTGACGGGCCTGAATTCAGCGGGCCTTGCCCAGCACGCGGCTGCCCCGGATGATACGGAGAAGTCCGCTTGCCCAGATTCAGCCAGTTACCCACCTCGTTCAATCCAAAGGGATCGGGCGGCGCCTCGCCGTCCCTCAGCGCCCGGGCGGTGTGAAAGGCCTCAAAGGCCTGGTAAAGAATCCAGGCGGGGATCATAAGGCCGAAGAAAACATCCAAGTCCCCGTGAACCGCGCTGGTGATTGAGACCAGCACCGCAAAGACGATCACGTGAACGAACCCCTTGACGAACTGGCCGTTGTACATTGCGCCAACTCCGGGAATCACCCCGAAGATGGCCGCGGCCACCGGGTTCGGTCCGCTGGAGCGCGGAGCCGAAAAGGGCGCTTGATAGGCCTGCCATGCCGTAAAGCAGCCGTCGCAGAGCATCGTTCCCCTGGCCGCGCCGCGCAGCACCGCTGTGTTTGTGCATTCGGCGCAAAGTCCCCTGCCGCAATTCTGGCAAAATGCGGTCGCAATTACTCCACTGTGATCTACGCAGTCCATCTTGTGCTCCTTTCCCGTATTTCTTTTTGGGAGCCGCCGGAGTGCGCGGGCCTTGGCTGAAATCTCAGGGAAGTTTCCAATGAATCCGAATCGTCAAAACTTGGTTCAAGCGCCGGCCCAATCGCCGGCCCAAGCGCGGGATTGCCCGATTGCTGCGGAGGCTCGACGCGCGAACCGCCGTCCTTCAGCCCCGGAGCCTGTCTGGGAGCCTGTTTTGATTCGCCGGGCGTCGAGTCCTGCCGCTGTTTCTGGCGATTCTCGTCGCCTTCGCCCTCGCTATTGCGGCGCAACTCGCGCATCCGCGTCTGCACCTCGTAAACCAGCCGCAGGTGGTCGTAGTAGCGGATGATCGGCGTCGAGGCCATCGTCAGCCGGCGTTCCATGAACGAGCGCACCGCGCTGGGCCGCAGGTTAGAGAAACGCAGGTCGCTGAGCCGCACGCCAGTCATATTCAGCGTCATGGCGATCGAGAAGAAGGCCATCGCCGCCGTCATCATCAGTCGAGGCTCGGCAAAACGACGCACCCGGCCCATAAAACCCGGACGCTGCCATGCGGGAATCATCGGAATGACGTTGCCGCCGCCAGTGGCCAGAGTTAAACCGGCGGTCTGCCCTGGGCCGGTCTGAGCCAGAATCCTATCCAGCAGCCCGGCCGGAATCTCCGGCTCGGGCGTCAGGAATTCCAGCCATTCGCGACCCCGGCGCGCCTCCTCGAAGAGCGCCGCGCAGGCCGCGCAGGTGGACTTGTGCGCGGTAAAGACCGCCTCGTCCTCGGGCTTCAGCAGCCCGTCCAGCGCCTCCGCCAAAAGTGTCTCCCACTGCCCGCAGGCAGGAGAGCCCGGAATGAAACTGCGCTCTGCCATGGTTACATCACCTCCCGTCTATTACGTTCCAGCAGCCTTGCAAGTTCCGCGCGGCCGCGGCTGATGCGGGATTTCACCGTTCCCTCGGGGATGCCCAGAACCTGGGCGATCTCTTTGTAGTCCAAATCCTGAAGATCCCTCAGAATGACCGCCTCGCGCAGTTCAACAGAGACCTTCGCAAGCGCATTCTGCACCATTTTTGCCAATTCTTTTTGTGCCGCCGATTCATGCGGCGAGACATCGCGGGCCACCAGCCGGTCGACCGGCTTCAGGTTCTCCGAACTCTCCCAGCCATCGTCGAGCGAGCCGGTAGCGCGCTGATTGCGCGTCCGCCGGAAGTTGTCCACCAGCAGATTGCGGGTCATGGTCGTAATCCAAACCTGCAAACTGCCCCGCAGAACATCAAAGCTGGCCAGATTCGAGTAGACCTTCAGGAAAACATCCTGGGTCAGATCCTCGGCATCCGCCGGATTGCCGGTAAAGCGGTAACAAAGCCCGTAGACGCGCCGATGGTGGGTGCGGACCAGCTCAGCCCATGCGCCGGAATCTCCGTCCATGCATCGACGGACGATTTGAGACCAGTCGGCCTCCAACAAACCCACCTCGATCTTCGGTTGGCGAGTGTCTGGAACCACCGTTCTGCCTCCCTGGTAGTCGCCGGTTGCGGCGGCTGAAACCCGTTGAGCGCCAATCTCCGGCGTCTCCTTGGGCGCTTTACCCGGCGCTACCATAGTAAGCCGCGATGGCCGTCCCGGCGACGCCAGCCCCACCATGCTCCAGCTTAATGTACCCGCGCATTCCATATTGCGCTAGTACGCAGGATTTTTGCGATTAGTTCCGTCGGACGGGATTTGCCGCCGAATTTTACCCTACCCTTCACGCTGGCCTCGCCGTTGGATTTTTGTCCGGAGCGAAAATACTGACACTCCGTGCCCCATCCTTGCGTCTCTTTTCTGGCGCAAGGATGAGAAACCCGACACAGCTTATGGGCTGGGCCAACCTTTATCGAATATGGATTATTCAAAGATCAAATCTATCTTCTTCATCAATAGAAAGAGCCTGTCCGCTTGAGTGGCGAAAGGAATGAACTCGTTCTTGACATAGAAATCGCGAGCGCCCACTTTGGCATCCACCACCACCGCCCAACAGGAGACAAGTTTTGAGGCTTTCCAAGCCTTGTGGAGAGCATCCATCAGCAGCATTTCGCCCACGCCTTTTCCTCGTAAAGATAAATCCCTTCCCATCCGGCCGAGCAGAGTGGCGCCAATTGGCCGCTGGGGGAGTTTTTTTTGAAGGTTGAACGGCAAATCCACGCTGTGGATGGAGATGGAAGACAAGGTATAAAAGCCAGCAGCAAATCTTCCGTCGGGAGTCAGAACGAAGGCGTTGGTGACTCTCCTGCTGATGTCCTGCCGGATAGGATTGCCCTGAAAATAATCATCCAGCGCTTTGTTTCCGCACGAAAAAGCTACCCGGTCGTGCAGTTCGCCAAGCGGCTCGAAATATAGTTTGGTGTCCATAAGTTGAAGTCTACGTTTATTTCTACTCTAAAATATCTAGTTTCAACGGGCGATCCAGCACTTGGTCTTGGCTCACCCTTGTAAAAAGCGATCCTTGTAACGCTTCGCTGCCTTGGTCAGGTGAGGACCAAGCGCTGCCGGTTCCATCAAGGCCGCGGCGAATATCTCGGCATCGGAACGTTCAAGAATCCAGGTTTCATACTCCCGGATCGTCTGCTTTGCAGTGGCGACGGCGTTCTGAAGGATGAAATCCGTCACCGTCAGCTTTTTAATCTGAGCTGCCCTTTCAATCTCTTTCTTCTGCTCGGGCCGCAGCCGTATATCGATGCGTTCGCGGGCCTTGCGAATTGTTTCCTTGCGTACAGCCGCGACTGCGGTAGCCATATTTCCTCCATTGACAAGTGTACGGACACATTCCGTACATAGATTGTATATCGTTCTCTTGAGAGATTAGATCCGCAATTTCCCGCAAATGCGGAAAAAAGCATTTTGTGAGGTTTTATTGAACAACCAGCCGTGAAAGCTGCTTTGGCTGGTCAGGATTGCTTTGTCCGGTCGGGATTTAGGATAGGAGCATGGCTCTCAAAGGAAAGATCGTCTTCATAACCGGAGCCTCGGCGGGCATTGGCGCGGCTACCGCGCTGGCCTTTGCGGCCGAGGGAGCGCGGCTGCTGCTGGCCGCTCGCCGCACGGATAAACTGGCCCAGGTTGCCTCGGTTGCGCTGGAGCGCGGCGCAGAGGCGGTTCATTGCATCAGTCTGGATGTCCGCGACAGCGAGGCCGTCGCGCAGGCCATCGCCGCGCTGCCCGCCGAGTGGGCCGCGATCGACATTCTGGTCAACAACGCCGGCCTCAGCCGCGGACTCGACAAGCTCTACCAAGGCAAAATCGAAGACTGGGAAGAGATGCTCGACACCAACGTCAAGGGCCTGCTTTACGTCACCCGCGCCGTGGTGCCGGGAATGGTGGAGCGCGGCCGCGGCCACGTCGTGAACCTGGGATCGACGGCCGGCGAGTTGACCTATCCCGGCGGCGCGGTCTACTGCGCCAGCAAGGCCGCCGAGCGAGCCATCAACGACGGCCTCCGCCAGGATCTTCTGGGGACGCCGATCCGCGTCACTACGGTGGACCCAGGGATGGTGGAGACAGACTTCAGCCTGATCCGCTTCCACGGCGATGCCGAGCGGGCAGCCAAAGTGTACAAGGGGGTCAAGCCGCTTACCGCGGTAGATGTAGCCGACGCCATTCTCTGGGCCGTCGGCCGGCCCCAGCATGTGAATATCGCGCGGATTCAACTGACCCCGGTGCAGCAGGCCAATTCCCTGCTCTTCCACCGTGAGCCTTGACCGTCAGGCGATGAGAGTCCAAAGCCGCGGGCAACAAAAAAGCCCGCGCTACGCAGGCTCTAGTTCAATGCTTCTATCTGCCCTTCAATCTGTGCAAGGGCTGCCACCAGCGCGGCTCGGCGCGCAGGGTGGTTGGTTCGTTGCGAGAGGATATTCTCGCGCTGCAAATTGAGTTCCTGTCTCTGACGCGCCCGTTCTGTGCGCCTCATGTCGGCTTGACGCCGCATTTCCTCGCTTACACGACCGTTGCCGGGGGCGACCGCCGGTTGCTGCAAGGCACTTGACATTTGCTCCTCCACGGACTCATTTTCATTCTCAGATCATGAGGCCTGTTTCTATTCTACGAGCTTTGGACAACTCGCCGTCCCGCGAAATGGACTGCATCGCATGGACGCGCGGCATCCTTCTTCTGCTTCTCCAGAAAAATCAGTCGTTTGGCGTTGATTTGCTGGAGTCCGCGCAGCCCGCGATTTCTTGGAACGGCGGCAATTCCAGAATTGCAATAGATTCCGGAAACGCTTCAGTACAGGCTGGCGGCGAAGCTGCCCTCGCTGTGCGTTCATCGCAGTCGAATATAATGAATATCAGTAGAGCGCGGTCAGCAGCGCCTGCCGAACACGTGCGTTGCTGAAATCGTCTTGCGGTACGTTACGCCAATCCCCTAAATCCTATGGATTCGATTCGTGATTTATACATGTCGGGACTGCTCGTCTACGCAGTTGCGGCGCTGGCAGGTCTAGCCTTTTATTCTGGAAAGATTACCGCCGACTGGATGGTGCGTTTGCTGTGCTATGCAAGCCTGGCGGCGGCGGCGCTGGAGTTTGCCGCATCGGTGGCAGCGTTGATTTCCGGCGCGGAATTCAACTGGTCGATGCCCTCCGGCGTGCCGTTTGTCCATTATGGCGTACGACTGGACCCGCTCTCAGCCTTCTTCAACCTTGCGCTTTCTCTTTTGGCGGGCTGCGTAGCCATTTATTCCGTTGGCTACCTCAAGCACAGCGCGGCCCGGCGCAGTCCAGGCCTCTTTTGCTGCTTCTTCAATCTGCTGCTGCTCTCTCTGACGCTGGTCTTCACGGCTTCGAACATTCTCTTCTTTTTGATTGCCTGGGAAGTGATGGTTGTCGCCTCTTATTTTCTGATTGTCGCGGATCACGAATCGCAGGAGTCGCGCCAGGGCGGATTGCTTTTTATCCTGATGTCGCGCGGCGGCACCGGCCTGCTGTACATCGGATTTCTGCTGATCGCCTCGGTCGGCGGAAGCATGGAATTCCAGTCCCTGCACGGCAGCGGCGAGAGGCTTTCTCCGGCTCTGGGCGCGGCGGCGTTTCTGATGCTCTTCTTCGGATTTGGCGTCAAGGCCGGCATCATTCCGCTGCACATCTGGCTGCCGGCGGCGCACCCGGTGGCGCCAAGCAACATCTCCGCGCTCATGTCGGGCATCGTCATCAAGTGCGGCATCTACGGCATGGCGCGCGTTTTTTTCGACTTCTATACAGTCACTCCTGTCTGGGCGGGAATGCTGGTGCTGGCCGCGGGCGTGACTTCCGCGCTGCTGGGCGTGCTTTACGCGCTGATGGAGCACGATCTGAAGCGCCTGCTGGCCTATCACAGCATTGAAAATATCGGCATTATTCTTATGGGATTCGGGTCGGCGTTGCTCTTCCGCTCCTTTGGGCACCCGCAGTTGGCCGCTCTGGCCCTGGTTGCCGGGCTCTTTCACACCCTCAATCATGGCGTCTTCAAATGCCTGCTCTTTCTTGGCGCGGGCAGCATCCTGCAAGGCGCGAAGACGCGCAATATGGAGGAGATGGGAGGCTTGATCCGGCGCATGCCCTGGACCGCGCTCTTTTTTCTCATTGGGGCCGTCGCCATCTCCGGGCTTCCTCCGCTGAATGGATTTGTCAGCGAGTGGTTCACCTATCAGGGACTTCTGGCGGGCTTTGGCGCTACGCCGACCTTGACCCGCATGGCATTTCCCATCGCCGGCGCGCTGCTGGCCCTGACCGCCGCTCTGGCCGCAACGTGTTTTGTGAAGGCCTTCGGAATCGCATTTCTGGCCCGGCCGCGCAGTGAAAACGCAGAACAAGCCTGCGAATCTCCGCTTTCGATGAGAGCTGGAATGGCGGCTCTGGCGCTGGCCTGCGTCGTCCTCGGCCTCGGAGCTACCTGGTTCATTCCGGTCTTTGCTCCCATCACGCAAAACGCATTTGGAATTCAAATCACCCAGCAACTGGTCTCCGGCAGCGGCGTGCTGTTGACCGCGGGTTCCGTGCGCAGCGGAAGCGTCTCTCCGCTGCTTCTGACACTGGCATTGATCCTGCTCGGCGCGGTTCCATTCGCGCTCTGGCTGACCATGGGGCGCAAGTCAGGACTCAAATATGAGCGCGCCTCCGGTCCGGCGTGGGACTGCGGCTTGCCCGGCCTGACCGCTGCCAATCAGTACACCGCCACCGCCTTCTCCAAGCCGCTGCGCATGATCTTCGGAGCCATCTTTCGACCCCGGCGCGAGATCCATTCGGACTTCGATGTTTCACCTTACTATCCCAAGGCAATTCACTTCGAGTCGGAGATTGAACCGACCTTCGAGACGCATTTCTATAAGCCTTTGTGGGCGGCAATTCTGGCCCTGGCCGCACGCATGAGAAAGATTCAGACCGGCAGCATCCACGCCTATCTGGCCTATATTTTTGTCACGCTGATTCTGCTGCTGCTCTTCGCGGTGCGCCCATGATCGATCTGGTATTTTCGGTCATCGTCCAGGCGGCATTTGTGCTGCTGCTGGCGCCGCTCATCACCGGATTCAACCGCGCCTTCAAGGCGCGCGTGCAGACCCGGCGCGGGCCCAGCATCTTTCAGCCTTATCGCGATCTGCACAAGCTGCTGCGGAAGGGCATGGTCATTCCCGACACCGCCTCGTGGATCTTCAGCGCCACGCCCTACGTGCTTTTTGTCACCACGCTGCTGGCCAGTTTGCTGATTCCCACGATCTCCGCGCGCGCGCCCCTCAGCCTCTACGGCGGCGTTCTGGCCGTGGTCTATCTGCTGGCCCTGGGACGCTTCTTTCTGGCGCTGGCCGGCCTGGACGCGGGCAGTTCCTTTGGCGGCCTGGGCAGCAGCCGAGAGATGACCATCTCCGCCATTGCCGAGCCGGCGCTGATGCTGGCTGTCTTTACGGTGGCCATCGGCGCGGGTTCCACCAATCTCAGCTTTGTAGTGCAATCGGCGCTGGGCCAGAGCTGGCGTTTTCTCGCTCCATCGCAGATGCTGGCCTTTGCCGCTTTGTTCATCGTCCTCATCGCTGAGACCGGGCGGATTCCCGTGGACAATCCCGCTACTCACCTCGAACTCACCATGATTCACGAGGCAATGATTCTGGAATACTCCGGGCCGTATCTGGCTCTGATCGAGTGGGCCGCGGCCATCAAGCAACTGGTGCTGATGACCATTCTGGTGAATGTCTTTTTCCCCTTCGGACTGAGCACGGAGGGTTCGCCTGGGGCGGCTATCTTCAGTCTGGCCTTGTTCCTCTTCAAGATTTTGCTGCTCACGGTGGTAGTGGCAATTGTCGAAGTCACAAACGCCAAGATGCGGCTTTTTCGCGTGCCGGAGCTGCTGGCGATCGCTTTCGTTTTAGGCGCATTGGCGCTGGTTTCCACCTTTCTTTTTCAGGGATAGATAGCAGAGAAGGAAAATCGGATGTATTTCTGGCAGGATCCTCAATTCGGAAACCGCATGATCACGCTGATGGCGTCGCTGGTGCTTGTGCTGCAGATCATGATGGTGACGCAGAGGTGGTTGATTACCAACATCCGCGCCTTTGCCTTGCAATCGTTTCTGCTGGCTTGCATCGCCAACACCATCGCCTATTACAACCACGCGCCGCATATCTACGCCGCCGCCGCGTTCATGCTGCTGGTCAAGGCAATCCTGCTGCCCATCGTCTTTGAGCGCCTGGTTACAAAGATCGAAATCCGCCAGGAGATTGAGCCGCTGATCAATGCGCCTCTCTCGGTGATCGTTACCGGCCTGCTGACGCTGCTTGCCTACGTGGTGGCGGAGTCGTTCCACCGCCCGGATGAGCCCATGGGTCCGGCCAGCCTTGGCCACAATACTCTGGCCGTCGCCATTGCACTTTTTCTGATTGGTTTTTTCATGATGGTGAACCGGCGCAAGGCGCTCACTCAGGTATTGGCGCTGCTTTCGGCGGAAAACGGGATCTTCCTCGCCGCCATTTCACTCACTTATGGGATGCCCATGATTGTGGAGTTGGGCATCTTCTTCGATGTTCTGGTGGCGGGGATGGTGCTTGCCATCCTCGTCTACCGCATTCGCGAGACCTTTGATTCCATGGACGTCAGCCGGCTCAGCCGGTTGAAAGGCTAGAGCCCCGATGACGATTTTTATTTTGCTTTCGATCCCTCTGCTGGCATGTGGCCTGACGGCCGTAGTGCCCAGCCGGCGTTGGATGGAGGCAATTCACTTGGCGTCGGCGGGCTGCTCAATGGGCGCGGCAATTTTTCTTGCTGCCCAAGTTCTGCATCAAGACGTCGTCTCCAGCGGCAACGGATTCCTCTATGCCGATCCGCTCAGCGCACTGGTCGCGCTTCTCACCGCCTTTGTCTTTCTGATTTGCGCGCCTTACGCGGTTGGATACCTGCGCCGCGATCAGGCCGATGGAAATCTTGGTCCATTGGGTGACGCTTCCGCCGCACTCAGTAAGTTGCGCATGTACTATACGCTTACGCCATTGTTCGCCTTTTGCATGTTTCTGGTTGTGGTGGCCAACAATCTGGGCGTGATGTGGATCGCCATCGAAGGCACCACGCTTGCATCGATTTTTCTGGTCACCTTTTACGGCAAGCCCACCTCCCTGGAAGCGGCCTGGAAGTATGCCATGATCGGCGGCGTCGGACTGTCGATGGCGCTCTTCGGAACCGTTCTCACCTATTACTCGGCGCACCTGGTGCTGGGCGGCGATAGTGTAAGCGCCCTCAACTGGTCGGTGCTGGTGACGCAGGCCTCGCACTTTGACAAAGGCGTGATGCGCCTCGCCTTTATTCTCATCCTGCTGGGCTTTGGCACCAAGGCGGGCCTTGCGCCGATGCACACCTGGAAGCCGGACGCCTACTGCGAAGCGCCGGTTCCGGTTGCCACGCTTATGGCGACGGCGGTTTTGAACTGCGCCGTCTACGGCCTGGCTCGCTTCTATGTGCTCACCGTGCGCTGCCTGGGGCCGGCCTTCGCATCCAATCTGCTGATACTCTTCGGCCTGCTCTCGGTCGCCATTGCGGTGCCGTTCATCCTGGTGCAGAGAAGCTCTCGCCGGTTGCTGGCTTACTCCAGCATCGACAACGGCGGCATCATGGTTCTGGGTCTCGGCTTTGGCGGAGTCTATGGCATTTTAGGCATGTTGCTGCACATGACTTACCACACCGTCACCAAGCCGCTGCTCTTTCTTTCCGTGGGCAACGTCCAGCAGCACACCGGCAACGACGCCCTGAAGAAAGGCAACAGCGGTCTGCTGCACGTGCTTCCCGTCTCCGCGCCCATGTTTCTGATGGGCGCATTGGCTGTCACCGGGACGCCGCCATTCAGCATGTTTCAGAGCGAGTTCATGGTTCTTCGCGCGGGCTTCGCGGCGCAGCATCTGGCTCTCTCGATCCTCTTAGTCGCCTGCCTGGTCGCCATCTTCTGCGGCTTCTTTCACCACGTCACGCAGTTGGTTCTTGGCCCTCCCAGCGGAGCACCGCGCGAAGTGATCTGCCCCTGGAAGACTTACCCAATAGTCGTACTTTCCCTGCTGGTGATCGCGATAGGTTTCTGGTTTCCGGCTCCGTTGTATCAGTTAGTGGATGGCGCGGCGCACATACTGGCGGTGCCGCAATGACGCAAACATCACAAATTCCCGCCCATAAATTCGATGAAATCCTCGCTCGCCGCGGCGACGTCTTTACCGCCTGGTTTGAAGCCAATGACGCGGAGATCCACGCCGAGGCCGCGCTCGACAGCGTCCGTTCCTTCGTCGCTCTTCTGACCCAGAACGGCTGCCGCCTGGCCTCAGTCTTTGCCGAGGACAGAATCGCCGCCAGCTCATGCTTTCTTCTTTACTATCTCTTCGAGCATCCAGAAGACCGGCGCTTTTTGCTGGTGCGTACCGCCATCGATGCCGCAACTCCCACATTCCCCTCCGTAGCTGCCGAGGTTCCCGCCGTCAACTGGCAGGAGCGCGAGATACAGGACTGGTTTGGCCTGGTTGCCGATGGACACCCCAACCCGCGCCGCGTGGCTTTACATGACAACTGGCCGGAGATTCATCCTTTGCGGAAGGATTTCCCCATCGACACCGTGCTGCCGCCCTTTGAAGGCGAACAGCACCTCTATCGGCCCACGCTTGGCGAAGGCGTCTTTCACATTCCCGTCGGTCCGGTTCATGCGGGAATCATCGAGCCCGGCCATTTCAACTTTGCCGTCGCCGGCGAACCGATTATCTATCTGCAATTGCGCATGTTTTATACCCACAAAGGGATCGAAAAACGATTCGAGCAGTTGCCGGTAAATCGAGCGGTTTTTCTGGCCGAGAGCATCTCCGGGGATTCAAGCTTCTCGCACGGCACAGCCTTTTGCCAGGCCGTTGAACAGGCGGCGGATGTCCAGATTCCTGCCCGCGCCAAGCGCATGAGAACGATCCTGCTTGAGCTTGAGCGGCTCCACAATCACGTCGGCGACATCGGCGCAATCGCCAACGACGTCGGATTCGCCGTGGCCAACGCGCACGCTTCACGGCTGCGCGAATTCCTTCTTAACGTGAATGAAGAGTTGACGGGCAGCCGCCTGCTCCGCGGCATTGTTTGTTCCGGCGGAATGCGCCATGATTGGCAGCAGCAACAGATCGACCAATGCAGCCAGGCCCTTCTTCAGTTTGAGAGCGGCTTTGCTGGTCTCATGCAGATCATTGACGCCTCCGACTCGCTGCGCGACCGCCTTGAGCACACCGGAATCCTGCACCCTGACCAGGCGCGCGATCTAGGCATTGTCGGCGTTGCCGGACGCGCCTCGGGCGTGGATCGCGACCTTCGGCGCGACCATCCCTACGCCGCTTACGACGAGGTTTCCTTCGACGTGCCGGTCTATCAGGAAGGCGATGTTTTGCGGCGCATGCGCGTCCGCGTCGATGAGATCGCCCAGTCGCTCAGGATTGTGCGTGAAGTTGTGCCCCGGCTTGCTCCCGGCTCCTGCCGCACTGCGCTGCCGCCGCTGCCGCCCGATTGCGTTGCCCTTGGCGCGGTGGAAGGATGGCGCGGCGAGATTCTGCACTGGATTCGTACCGGGCCGCAAGGCCGCCTGGAGCGCTGCAAGATCAAAGACCCATCGCTGAGCAATTGGCCCGCGCTGGTCGAGGCCGTTCAGGGCAACATCGTGCCTGACTTTCCGGTAATCAACAAAAGCTTCAACCTCTCTTACTCCGGGACGGACCGCTAACTTATGTTCCATATCTTCAAAAACGCCGCGCAGACTCACCTTGTCACTATTGGGTATCCGCACGCGCCCGCGCAGATTCCTCAGAACTTCCGTGGCGCACCCTCCTTTGATTTTCCCATCTGGCAAGATGCGCGCCCGGCGGCTGACGCCTGCCCAACCGGCGCAATCTCGATTGAAGAATCGGCCGGAGTGCGGCGCGTCACTGTCGATTACGGACTCTGTATCTACTGCGGAGAATGCGCCGAGGCTGATGCCGGCGGCGCGGTGCGCATGACGCGCGACTTCGAACTTGCCGTCCGCAAGCGCAGCGACCTGATCGTAACTGCCGAGTATTCGCTTGACTCCAGCGGACGCCAAATCGAGCTAACTGCTCTGCAACAGGGCCCCTCCTCGGAGCAAGAGCCGTTGCACTCCCTGGAACACAAACTTAGTCAGACAATTCACAAGATTCTCGGCCGTTCCCTGGCCATTCGCGAAGTCGATGCCGGTTCTTGCAACGGTTGCGAGATCGAAATCGGCGCTCTCAACAACCCGGTCTACGATCTGGAGCGTTTGGGAATCCACTTTGTCGCTTCGCCGCGCCACGCCGACATGCTGCTCGTCACCGGGCCGGTTACGCGCAACATGGAGATGGCGTTATTGAAGACCTACCGCGCCACGCCGGAGCCCAGAATGATCGTTGCCGTCGGGGCCTGCGGCATCAGCGGTGGAATCTTTGGCCGCAACTATGCAACCGTGGGCTCTGTGGATGCGGTGCTTCCGGTCGATGTCTACATTCCCGGCTGTCCGCCACGGCCCCATGCGCTGCTCCACGGCATCCTTCTGGCGCTGGGCAGGATGCGGCAGCGGGGCATCAATACACGTTCATCGAGCACGGAATCGGCCTGAACGCATCTATCTGGGCGCGGCCAGTCGCTACTCGACCTTGATCGTCGCAGCCTGATTCTTCAAAAAAGTCACCGTCCAATGCTTGCCGTTCTGGTCGTAGTGGATGGTGCGTTCGCCGGGCGTTTCGCCGTCGGGCTCCATGTTTCTGCCGACGGCCATTGCGGCCTCGTTCTCGCTCATCCCGGGCTTGACCTGATGGGCATCGACGGCGGCCCAGACGTCTTTGGGCCAGTGATCGTAGATGGTGTGCGGATCGTCGTAGTAGAAGAGCAGGTCAGAGTAATAACCCTCCTCGCTGCCGCGCATGTAACCGATGGGCGTGGCATAAAGCGCGGGGCTGCCGGGCATGGTGAAGACGGCAAAGGCTTGCCGGCTGCCGTGCTCGATCTTGTCCTGCTCGGCGGCGGGAACGGCGGCTTTGACGATCTTTTTCACGTCCATGCGCTGGGCTGCGGGTAGGACGCCGGCGCGCTTGGCAAAGAGCACATTACCGCCCACGTAGGGATAGTAGGGCATCATGTAGCCGTTCTTCTCCCAGACGGTGGTGCCTTCAAGGCGCAGGGTTTGCTCAAAGTGGACGGGGAAGAACTCGCGCATCACGACCAACTCGTCCTGGCTGAGAACCTGGCGTTGGGCATCCCGTGGAACCACGCCGGGATTGTGGCGGCGCTGCCAGACGGTGAACAAATAGATGCCGCCGATGGTGAGCGTAACGAGCGTGACGATGAGCGATTTCTGCCAGTATTTCATGCAGCCTCCGGGGGCTTGTGAGCGCGGATGAATTTGCGCGCAACCACCTGCGGTGGGGCCGACTGCTCGCAATCCGCTCGCATGGGTTGGTGGATTCCAACCCGCAAAGAGATTATAGAGTTGAGGGCTGACGGGGGAATTTGGGCTGAAATGTCAGAGTGCGGCTGCGGCTAAAGATCTTCCGATATGCGGAGTTGTGGACCTCTTGACGTTCTTGGCAGGAATTCGAGGCGCGGTCAAGAGATTAACGCGGAGGTTGAGACGGTCGGAATAATAGAGCAGTTATTCAATGCTCACCTTGGCGATCTTGCCTTGCAGAAGGTTGCTGACGGAGGGCTGGTACTCGTCAAGCAGGTTAATAAGCTGGCGCTGGCTGTAGAGGTTGCGGAAAAAGGGCTATTCGGGGGTTGCAATCACGATTGAGCGTAGCAGGGGCTAAAGCCCAATGTTGATATGATTGGCTTTATCGGCCCGACTAAAGTCGTGCCCTGGTTACAAAGCCATTGGGAATTGCCTCCAGAAGCGTTTTTCCGCAGCCTGTGAAGCCCGCACCCTTCACCCGATTTAGTTTATCCGCGGCCTGTGAAGTCGAACACTGGCTACAAGGCAGCGAGTTTGAGAGGCTGCCAATTTTCAGTCACGCGGCGACGGTCAAATCCAGCGTCAGCACAGTCTTGCCGCCGCCGTTTTACGCCTGTACCCCTGTTGTGCAATCATTCTCCTAACTTCAAATCCACAGGTGGTTGGCAAACCTATGAGCATTCGTCTGTCTGATGGAACCGAAATTCCCATCGAGATGCACAAAATTCGAATTGTGCAAAAGGTCCGATTGGCCCCCGCGCGCGAGCGGCTGCTGGCTATGGAAGCAGCGGGCTACAACACTTTTCTTCTTCGCACCCGTGACATCTTTCTGGACATGTTGACAGACAGTGGCACCAATGCGATGAGCGACACCCAGCAATCGTCCATGCTGCTGGCCGATGATGCCTACGCGGGCTCGGAGAGTTTTTACAAGCTGGCCGACGCGGTCAAGGAGATTCTGGGCTACGAGTATCTACTGCCGGCTCACCAGGGCCGCGCTGCCGAACACCTGCTTGCCCGGACCTTCATCAAGCCCGGCACGTACATCCCGATGAACTACCACTTCACGACCACCAAGGCGCACTTCAATCTGATGGGCGCAACGGTGCTGGAGCTTTTTGGCCCCGAGGCTCTGAACACGCAGAGCGTTGCCCCCTTCAAGGGCAACATGGATCTGGGCCGGCTGAAGGCCGCAATCGACGAGCATGGCGCGGCAAAGATTCCGTTTGTGCGCATGGAAGCGACGACGAATTTGATTGGCGGGCAGCCCTTCTCGATGGCCAATCTGCGCGATGTGAAGGCGATGGTTGCGCCGCTGGGCATTCCGCTGGTTCTCGATGCCAGCCTGATTTCGGAGAACGCATACTTCATTCGCCAGCGCGAGGCGGGATACGAAAACTCGACCATCAAAGAGATCGTTCTGGAGATGATGGGGTTGGCGGACATCTGTTATCTGAGCGGCCGCAAGAGCTGCATGGTGCGCGGCGGGCTGATCGCCACCAACCGCAAGGATCTGTATGAAGCGATCAAGCCTTGGCTGCCTGTTTACGAGGGCTTTTACACCTACGGCGGCATGTCGTCCAAAGAGATTGAAGCAATGGCCGTGGGCATGAGAGAGATGACGGATCTTGAGATTGCCGGCTCCTCGGCCGACGCGATCAAGTTCTTCGCCGGACTGCTGATCGACAAAGGCGTTCCGGTGGTTACGCCTCCCGGCGGCCTGGCCTGCCATCTTGACGCCATGCGCTTTGTCTCGCATCTTCAACAGACCGAGTATCCGGCAGGAGCACTGGGCGCGGCCACGTTCATCGTCTCCGGCATCCGCGGCATGGAGCGCGGAACCATCTCCATGGACCGCGATGAAGAGGGCAACGATGTGCCGTCCGACATCGAGTTGCTGCGGCTGGCGGTTCCGCGCCGCGTCTTCACCATGTCTCACTTTATCTATGCAACCGATCGGATCAAGTGGCTGCATGAGCATCGGGATCTGATTGGCGGACTGGAATTCTTTGAGGAACCGCCGATCCTTCGCTTCTTTGGCGGGCGCTTGAAGCCCAAGAACAACTGGGGCGCTAAATTGGCGGAGGCTTTCGAAAAGGATTTTGGGCCGGATTGCTAGTACAGAGACTTGTAAATGAGCGGTATCCCAGGTCTGAAAATCCGGACCTGGGGCACCCATATTCGTGCTATCCCACCCATTCCGCGATGAAAATACGCAGCTCCTTCGACTGCGCTCAGGAGCGGAGTGGATGGGGCAGCCAGTTATGTTTGGATCAATGATTTAAGTATTGCCGCGACGCCCCAGGTCTAGAATTGACTTGGGGCGTTCGGCATTCAGGCGATGAAAAGACTTATGCGGAAATGGCGTGTTGCGGTTTTGTGCGGTACTCTTGGCATTTTGCCGCACCATGCAGTGAGCCAATTACCGAGCAACTTGCCGGTTCCGCAACACGGTGCCGTTCCTCAACCGGCGGGCGCGCCGGGTGGATTGAAGGTTCTGAATTGGGCAGGCTTCAAAGCCGCCATCACTTATACCTTCGACGACTCGCTGGCCTCGCAGATTGCGAACTATCCGCAGCTTCAGGCCAGCGGCGCGCGGATGACGTTTTTTCTGGTTGGCGCGGGCGACCAGAACTCGCCAGTGTGGGCGCAAGCGGCCAGGGACGGCCACGAACTGGGCAATCATACCGAGCACCACTGCCGGGCAAATGGCAGGACATGCATATCGGGAGGCTATGCCGGAAGCATCGAGGCTGAATACGATCTTTGCACGGCACACATTCGCATTTATGGAGCGAGCGCGTGGACAACGGCTGCTCCGTATGGAGACACGGGGTACGACGCCGTCGCCAGGACGCGCTTTTTTCTGAATCGTGGAGTCATGAGCGGACAGGTGGCGCCGAACGATAATTCCGATCCGTACAATCTACCGATCTATGGCGCGGCCGCCGGCGATAATGCCGGCATATTCGACTCCTATATCGACTCGGCGCACAAGGCCGGCAACTGGCAGATCTTTCTCTTTCACTCGCTGGGCGGCGATGGCGGTTATGCTCCTGTCAACATTGCCGATGTGCTGGCGAGCATTCATCATGCGCAATCGCTGAACGATGTGTGGATCGACAGCATGGTCAACATCGGTGCTTACTGGGCGGGGCAAAAAGCAGTCACCAATGCAGTTAGCAGGAAATCCGGTCATAGCACCATTCTTACCTGGACGCTGCCTGCTCACTTTCCGCCGGGAAGAATTGTGCGCGTCACCGTAACTGGAGGAAGGCTGAAGCAGGCAGGCCGCGTACTGGCGTGGAAGAGCGCCGGATATTATGAGGTCGCGCTCGATGGCGGCGAACTGACGATCTTGCCGTAGGACTATCATTTTCCATCCTCTGAATCAGGAAAAAACAGCAAAGGGCCGGGCCTTTACAGCGAACGACCGGCGACTGGCAGGTCGATGAGGGAAGGACCAGTTGGCTGAGGGGTATTCTACTTTTGTCATGTTGACGGCAAGTAGGCCGAAATAGCCATTGGTGCTTCCATTGGAGCCCGT